>ENA-UERG01001188-UERG01001188.1-human-gut-metagenome-genome-assembly--contig:-NODE-1188-length-22755-cov-7.864582_pt1 | contig 22755 bp, 15 predicted proteins | sample MGYA00242954_ERZ507954 | MGnify/ENA primary metagenome ERZ507954 (study PRJEB26167, sample SAMN06115478) | human gut metagenome | host: Homo sapiens | place: China:Sichuan | collected 2015-01-21... | reverse complement strand
TCTATGGCATTGACAACCTTGTGGGTGTTTTAACCCCAACACTAGAATGTTTGGTAAAAATAATTTAGTAAGCCCTATATTAGTTTATATTTCTATAAAACATAAACTAATAATACGCTGATAAATAAGCAATAAAGCACCAATAATATATAGATGAGAAACTAATGAAGCATACATCAAATTAAAATTTACAAATAGTGAAAGCCATGTTGTATGCGAATAATTGTCTTAAATCAAAAATATAAATTTCTTTGCAATGTAAAGAAAAACTGATAACAATGAAGAGCACGACTGATATGGACAAATCGTTATGGAAGCAGCTTGAAGCTTTTGAGAAGAAAGGAATAGACAGACGTCGATTCTTCAAAATAATGGCAGCAGCTGGTGTTTTTGCTGGGCTGAACAATCAAAAAGTAAAAGCTTCATCATGCAAAGCAAAAGGTAAAATTGTTATTATCGGAGGAGGAGCAGCTGGCATCAGCATAGCATCTCGTCTTAAACATGAGTTAGAAGAGCCTAACATTACCATAATAGACCCAAGCGACCGTCAGTATTATCAGCCAGGCTTCACCCTTATAGCATCCGGTATTTATAAGCCGGAAGAGGTTTGGAAAAGACAAGAAGACTGCATTCCTTCAGGAGTTAAATGGATAAAGGATTCCGTAACGGCAGTAGATCCTATATGGAATAATGTCGTGACAACAAGTAATGGGAAAATATCTTATGACTTCTTAGTCTTGGTTCCAGGTATCCAGATTAACTGGAACGAAATAGAGGGATTCGATTATAATCAGTTGGGCAAAGGAAACGCTCATTGCATTTATGATTTCAAGGGGGCTCAAATGACATGGAAAGCCATGAAGGAGTTTACCGAAAAAGGGGGGAAAGGTGTTTACACAGATACTTATACCAAACATAAATGTGGAGGTGCGCCTAAAAAGATTTGCTTGCTAACAGCAGATTATGCCCAAAAACATAATCACAGGGAGCAGTTAAGCCTTACATATTATACAGCAGAAAAGGATTTGTATGATGTAAAGTATTTTACGCCCCGATTGAAAGAAATTTACAAAGAACGAAATGTCCCTATTGAGCTGAATACACGAGTAAAGGGCATCGATACAGAGAAAAAGCAAGTTTACTTCGAACGTATCGAAAAGAATGGTGAAGAAAAGATTGTAACACCATTTGTAGAAGATTACGACTTCCTTCACTTTACACCACCTATGTCCGCTCCAAACTTCGTAAAAGAGGCTGGACTTGGATTCAAAGAAGGCAAATTAGCTGCCGGTGGTTGGGTAGAAGTTGACAAAGAGACATTCGTTCACAAAACATATAGCAATATTATCTCTTTTGGAGATGCTGCAGGATTACCGACCAGCAAAACTTCAGCAGCGATAAGGATGCAAGTTCCTATAGCGACAAAGAACCTGATTGCCTTGATGGAAGGTAAAGAACCATCAAACAAGTATGACGGTTACGCAGCTTGCCCGATTATAACAGATTACGGCCATGTGTTATTATGTGAATTTGATTATGACAAAGAGCCGAAAATCTCATTTCCTTTCTCCATGTTGGACATGTCAAAGGAACAATGGGCTGCTTGGATACTGAAAGTATATATTCTGAAACCTCTCTATTTCTATGGGATGTTGAAAGGATATGCATAAATATAAAAAATCACACACTCCCTATATTAATGCTAAAAACTAAGACACAGATGATCAAAAGCCTATCCATAACGGATAGGCTTTTTTGTTAGCACCAATCTACAACATTCTTATTATTTCTTCAACTCCTTCTTCAAATCTTCCCAAATAGAAGAAACGATGTATTTGACGGACAACCATCCGGCAGAAACAAACAGAGTAAAGGCTATGATTCCAATAGCTGCAAACAATTTACGTGGCGCAACTGGAGCCGTCTTGGTATAAGGCACATCCAAAATACGTGCTCGCTCTTTACCTTGTCCTATTGTCAATTCGATATCTTCCTTCTTTTGCAAAAGAACCAAATAAACGCCTTGGTAAATTTCTTGTTGTCTCTTTAAATCAACATAGATACGTTCCTGCTGGGGAATGCCACTGATCTTGTTCATCAATTGCCTTTCTTTGTCTTTCAAATCCCTTTTAGTCATTGCCAGGCTTTCCTGTGCATTGTCAATCATTTTATACACACTTTCACGCATCCTGTCGGCTTGTACAGACAAAGTCGTCACCATCGGGTTCTTCTCGCTTGAGTTACGGATGACACGCTCTCGCTCAATCAATATCTGATTGTATGATGTCAAATCGCCCGATTCCCCTCCTGCCGGAGAATAGAGAGAAGGAACTAATTTGTACTTATTCTGAGGGTCATGTACAAAGTCATTCATCAACTGAATCAAGTGGGATTGCGATTCCAACTCTATCAGCTTGGTTTGTATCTCTTGCATGGCAGCCGCATACATCTGAACGTCATACTCCACCATCGTAATCTTATTCTTGTTCTTATAAGATTCTATCGCCTCTTCTGATTTTGCCAACTCGCCCAACACTGCTTCCAAACGGGAATTAATGAACGAGAGAGTTTTGTCTGCCAATCTTTTTTTATAATTCTCTGCCTGTTCGTTATAACAAAGAATCAGTGTGGAAAGCATATCTTTTGCGCGCTGTTTTTCATAATCCAGGCAAGAAATCTGCAACACATTGGAAGATTTGGAATAATCCTCAATATGGAACTCTTCCACAAGTCCCTCTGCTACACTCGTCGGTGATTGTATTTTCGTTTCCAGTTCAAACTCGCTGTTTGCTGCTTCCGGCATGGCATATTCAATCTTCAAATCGTAAGGTCCCACCTTTATCGTAGCAGGAAGGGATTCCAAATCGTATGCGCTTTTCTTTTTCTTGAATTTGGAAATCTTTAACTTGGCATCAACATGGACTTTCCCGGTACTGTGATGATGAATATCCAGCTCCATGGTATGTTCCATTGAAGCCAATGTTGCGGAATCGGCAGAAATCTTCAATGGGACATCCTTATACATACGATAACCAAATGTATAAGGTTCCATATAATCCACATAAAGTCCTAACCTCTCGACCATATCACGGAACAATTGGTTAGAAGTGATGGTCACAAACTCATCGTCCAGATTGATGGCGGAGTTAGAGCTACCGCCCAAGCCAAACGATTTCATCAATCCCGCAGCTTCACCCAATCCGAAACTTCCGGAAGAAAAAGTATCTTTATCATCTTGCACCAAGATTTGAGCAGTAGTTTCAAAGGTGGTCGGATAAATAACAAGATATGCTATCGCTATGACCAAAGAGCAGAGGGCTGCTCCTCCTATTAATTTCCAATGGGACAAATAGCTGATAAATAATGAGCGCAAATCAACCGTTTCGTTATCTTTCACTTCCATATCTTATTATTTTGTTATTGCCAATATTACAGTAGTAATCACGGATACGGCACTCAATATTGAAGAGAACACCGTTATACTATATTGTTGCGCCTGACTATAACGGGCGTTTCGTTTCTTGGCATCGTTTGGTTCAACATAAACGACATCATTCTGACGGAGATAGAAATAAGGAGAAGCGAACAACTCCGGTTTCGTCAAGTCCAAACGAGCGAATTCTTTCTGCCCGTCATTGTCCCGGATGACCAAGACATTGGTCCTGCTCGCATTAATAGTTAAATCTCCTACCCTGCCGATGGCATCCAATATAGTCAACCGGTCGTTGGATACAGAAACCATTCCAGGACGAGCCACTTCGCCCATCATCGTCACCTTATAGTTCACAATCTGTACGTTTACATTAACATCTTCAATATAATGTGATATTTCCTGACGCAACTTCTCAATAGCTTCCTGTTTGGACAATCCTGCCAAATGCACTTTCCCTAAAACCGGGAAAATGATATTACCCTCTTTGTCCACCAAATAGGTTTGGAGTTGCTGTGAAGCCTCCACTTTCTCTTCGCCCTCCTTGGCAAAAGCAAAAACAGGCGGGTTGAATGGGGTAACGACTGTTGGATCCCATGCGGTTACCGTTATACTCAAACGGTCGTCAGGACAAATACGTGAAGAGTAATTCTGGTTCATCAACTCCTTCTGTTCCGGAGTCAAATCATCCACTCCTTGGAAATAAGTCACATTTTTAGGCACACTGCATGAGCCCAAAAACAAGATAAATAAAGTCAAAACAGCGACTACGTTTATTCTCATAATTTTCATACTTTTCAATGAGGTGCAAAGATACAACTTTTCGTTGAAATCAGACCTTGTTCCATTCAACTAAAGCTATCTCAATAACGGCATCTTATTTGTTTTATTGTCAAGAATGCTTCATTTTCTTTGTTCCGTTCCCCAAATGAATGAGACCAACGGGCTGGAAAATATCAATGTCCTTCTATTCAACGAGCCATCTTTACTCCAACGCTTGGTCCTTCTGCTGCATTTACCAAAGAACGGGGTGAAATCTCAATCTTACCCGATACAAATTCAGGAATATTATAAGATTGCATGAAATCTTCGTAGAAAGAGCTTTCTGCTTGCGGCAACAAGAACGGTTTACTGACTGTGCCATCTTCTGCAATGTGAGCAAAGTAAGGACTTGTGTACAATCCGTCTATGCGCCGACTGCTGAATACGAACCAACGCCCGTTGCTGCTCCATGAATGGTAGCTTTCCACGTCATCGCTGTTGGCATTGTCCAAACCATGATAAATTTCCTTCTGCATATCATAAACATACAAATCCGCATCTTTATGCCAAATAGAGAAGTTGCCATAACTTGAAACCGTAAACATCAAGAATTTCCCGTCAGGAGAAACACGCGGGAAAGAAACACTCTTGTTCTCTTTAGTTGCGGAGAATAGTGTATCGACTACATTTCCGAATGTCCGGCTTTCCGGGTCAAAAGAGATGGCGCACAGGCTATACTTGACCTCTTTAAAGCTTTCCGGCATCGTCTTAGCTTCAGCTGAACAATAATAAAGCGTCTTCCCATCTGCCGAGAAGGTCGGGAATGTTTCAAAACGCTGCTTGGAGAATATGGCATTTGTCGTCAGAGCCTCATGCTTTTCTGTATCATAAACAATGACATCTGAGGCATCATCGTACACCTCCACCCTGTTTTTGTCAACAGGATGAAAGAACTGCTTTGTGTTATTGACAGAAAAAGCCACATATCGTCCTCCAGGATGCCAAGAAGGATATACGAAGTTCGAGATGGTTTGGTCTGTCTTGGTGTCCAGTTTCTCCACCTGTTTTCCATTCACCAAATAGGTTCCTCCAAACTTCTGGCGCATGTGGAACAAGAAATGGTCAGGTTGTCGATTGCAAAAAGAGTGGCAATTCATGCAATTATCCCCTGTCTGCCTATTTTCCAGCACTGCCATTTCTTTATAAGAAGAAAGGTCTCTTTGGTAAATACCCAAGTTCTTCCATAATTCATAACCGGGCGCAATACGGCGGTAAGCAATATAACCATCCATCGGGTCTGCGCTGACATAGATTTCAAACGGCTTGTATCCGACAACTTCCTTCCCTTTTTGGACCGTCACCGCCACTTGAATACTTTTCCCCACAGCCTTTTCCAATAAATTCCTCCAGTCCGAAGACGGTATATGGAATGTCCCTTTCTTCATTTTCACGCCATACGATTCCCCCTCTGCCGAGAGCAAAGCCCATGCATCAGTAATCGTTTTATCCACCAAGCCAAAATTAAGCGGAGCGATATGGGTTGGAACTGTCACTTCCGTATAATCCGGAAATATGTCCGGATAACTATCGACCTCCTTATCCGCTTTCGGAGCCACCTTTGAACAGGCACTTAATAAGCACCAACCGGCAATGGCAAATGCAATTATCTTTTTCATTTCCTTCTTTTGCTTTTTACTTAAACATCAGATAATACCAATAAGTATTTCCAAACGAACGGTGCAACAGTCCCGGCAATCCTTGATTGTTACGGTTGGAAAGCACCTGTTTGCGGAACTCCTCGAATTGGGACTTTATGTTATCATCCAACTGATACTCTTTCCACTTTTCCGGATTTCCTTCATAAGCTATCAATATACCTTCCTGTACCGCACGCGGCATGGGCGAAAGTAAAGATGTCTCCTTGAACTGATTGACAAATGAGATGAAGCTGGACATATCGCGGCTCAGCAAATAAAAACCAGCCAAATATTCAAACGCAGTTCGTGCTTTATCCGGATTCGCCAATAATGGTTCTGCTACAGCCTGCACGAAATCGCCTCCTGAGATAAATACTTCATTGCTATCTCCTGGTGTGAAAAGCAAAGCCCTTTTCTCTCCTAACAGCGGGTCCTCCTCCACCAGCTTGTCGTTATTCAAAAAGCGGCGATAAGGTGTTGCCCATTTTTTATAAATCGGGGATTTCTCCAACAGGGTAATGTATTTTTCCGCTATCGGATATGCGCCAAACACAAGGTTCGTCTGGACCAACCGTTGTATCATGCGTACATTGTGTGCCCCATGCGCACTGACATCTCCCTCAAATGCCATCCGTTGGGCAAGAGCCGTATTCCCACATGTGAAATAGAGGTCGCTCAGCAATACGGACACATTCTCCGTGCTGTTCCATGAAATGGCCAATGCCCTTTCGGAACGAATATCATACTGGAACAATTCATCTATCAGTTTGCCTTCCTCTGCCAAGGCACGGCTAAGAATGGACATATATAAGTAATTGGTCAGTTTCCCTTGACAGGCTTGCTCTATCTTTCCCCATTGTCCTGTACGGGAATAGTAATCTAACTCCATAAAGCGCATGGATTTCTTATCCGCAAATTTCATCAGCCCTATATAAGCAAAAGCTAATACAAAAGCCAATTCAACTACCCACGCTATGGTTCTTCTCTTTCCGGTCATCATGCCCTCCTTCCGGCTAACCAAGCCGGCTAAACCAACAAGCAATAACAAGCTAACCCATGATGCATAAATTATCTTTCCCGGAATCAATTTGGATATATAATATGAAGAGGGAGAGATGGCTTTTCCCCACGTGTCCACCATACAAGATTGATAAAAGCAGGTTGCTAAAAGAGCAGCAACGACAAGCAAGGAGACACTGAACAGTCTCTGTTTGGAGCTTTGTGGAAGGAGTATTTCATAAAGGAATGCCATGACAGCGAACAGCATATACACGGAACTACCCCACCATGCCAACAATGGCAGCAATAAAATTCCTGCCAACAGCCGATAAGAGAATGTGGGTATCCGGACATAAAGGGATGCTGCCAACAGGCATAACAAGAATGCCACGTTACCAGCTTGAAGATAGTTGAAATCAATAGCAACAAGCAGTAACGATAGTGCCGGAATCCAGCCCATCATAGCCATCAAAGATGTCCCGGAAATCCTTTTCAACAAGTTTCCAGCCAACAATGCCGTGGCTGTCACCCATAATCCGGTACACAATGCACCTACAAACGGATAGGAATAATATTGTATTACTGATTCTGACAACCAACCGCTGAATCCTCCGGGCAAAGACAAATGTCCAAGGAAGTAAGCGGAGTCCCATAAAAACAGTTGGCTCTGCTCGATATAAAAGAAATAGGGCTGAAAAGAGTATTGGAGAAACAAAACCAATAAAACGCCAATCAGCAAAGATAAAGGATAAAATAGATTTTTCATGATTCCATTGTTCTTATGACAAAGATATGCACATTTCCTTTAAAAGACAAAAATATTGTTGCGCTTTATCAAATAAGGAGGGATGTTTTTCCTTTATCCATTACATTAAAAGGGGCTGTGTCAAAATGAAAGTTTTGATGCATCCCCTTTAAGGTGTGTCAGAATTAGCAAAATGCAAGGCACTGAGGATGAGACCGACAGGAGTTTACTGATGTAAATGACTGAGGCCGAATTCCGAAAGTAACGCAGCAGTTTGCAATTATGACACACCGCCCAAATTCTTTTTAGAAATGGCTGCTTCCATCAAAACAATGGGTGCAGACTTTGCATTTCGGAAGGCCTATCGCCTCTATCAATATTTCCAATGTGTTAAACTTCAAAGATGTCAAACCGAAACGTTCTGCAATGACCGAAACCATCTTCTTGTATTCCGGAGAATCCGTCTGGGCATATTTATCCAAATTCTTGTTTTCATCCCCCTCCAAATCTTTGATGATTCGGCGTGTAATCAATTCCATGTCACTCTTGGAAGAGGTAAAACCAATGAACGGACAACCATAAATAAGCGGTGGACAAGCAATACGCATGTGGATTTCTTTCGCTCCATAATCATACAATACCTTCACATTATCCTTCAATTGGGTGCCTCTCACAATGGAATCGTCACAGAACAATACACGATGACCTTCCATCATGGCTCTATTGGGAATCAATTTCATTTTAGCCACTAAAGAACGCATTTCTTGGTTGGCTGGAGTAAAACTGCGGGGCCATGTCGGAGTGTATTTGGTGATGGCACGATGATATGGAACTCCCTTTCCCTCAGCATATCCCAACGCCATGCCAACACCTGAATCCGGAATACCGCATACGCAATCCACTTCCGATTCATCTCTCTGTCCCATCTTGAAACCGCTCAAGAAGCGTACCTCTTCAACATTACGTCCTTCGTAACAAGAAACCGGGAAACCATAATATACCCACAAAAAAGAACAGATTTGCATTCCTTCATTCGGTTTGCGCAACTGTTCAAGCCCATCGGCCCGCATACGGATAATTTCCCCCGGACCTACATATTTTTCTATTTCGTAATCCAAGTTAGGCAAACTGCTGGATTCACTCGTTGCAGCAAATGCCCCCTCCTTCTTTCCAATGACAATCGGTGTTCTTCCCCATTTGTCGCGTGCGGCAATAATGCCATCCTCGGTTAGAAGCAACATCGAACAAGATCCTTTTATCTTGTCATATACGTTTTCGATACCTTCTACAAAATCCTTCCCCTCTGTAATCAGCAGAGCCACCAACTCAGTCTGGTTTGTCTTGCCTGAACTCAATTCAGAGAAGTGCATGTTCTTCGCCAAAAGTTCATCTTCTAGCTCTTTGATGTTATTGATTTTAGCAACTGTTACAATGGCAAACCTTCCCAAATGAGAATTCAGCACAATCGGCTGGGCATCCGTGTCACTAATGATTCCAATACCTGAATTACCGACAAACCTTGGCAAAGCAGCTTCAAACTTTGTCCGGAAATAAGAGCTTTCCAAGTTATGTATTGAACGAGTGAAGCCCGCTTCCTTGTCGAAAGTGACCATACCACCACGACGAGTTCCTAAATGAGAATTATAGTCCGTGCCATAGAATAAATCTGTTGCACATGGCGACTTTGAGATAGTACCAAAAAAACCACCCATATTATTGATCTGTTTATTTTATTTGATAGAGGCTGCAAAGTTACAAAATTGAAACCAACAAACACTCTCCCGCATTTCTATTTTTATCAACACTCGGCAATTTTTCATATAAACCCTCCCCAACCGAAGGTTACGACCCTTTTTCCAATAGCTCACTACCTTTTTTCAAAAAGCATACGAGCTTTTTCCAAAAAAGCATACGAGCTCACGTTACATTACCAATGATTTCATCAGAGAGTTTTTCTTCAAAAAGACCAAAATTGTAACGAGAGTCTGCAACCTTGAATTTTGCAATTAGTTCCTGATGGCTGTGGTGATTTGCAATCTGCAAGAGACTTTGGTATGTTTCAATGTTTCTATCCTCGTAGACACGAAGGAAGAGAATCTTGTTGATATAACTCTGAACCACATCACCAAGATACTCCAAGAGTTCCTCTGCGGCATCTTCGTAATCGGTGTACTTATATTCACGGATAATTGCCTTGATATGAGTGTCGTTACCAAGAATCTCGAACAAAGAATCAAGGGACTCATTTCGCACCTGAGTTTCATTGAAACGCAATGTACGATAAACCTCTTTGCCTTGCTCGTATTTCTGGACGAGGGCATGTATTTTGTTCTTTATTTCGTTTATCATATGTTTTTTATTACGATGCGTTTTAAACTACTTGTCAGATTCTTTCCTCAATTCACTTAACGTTTTGCCATTGTAACTAAAGAACTTGGGACCCTGGTAGGCTCCCGAAGGATTTTGCTTATCTTCTGGCAAGAACTCACGGGTGAAAGCTGAGAGTGACCAGAGGCGATCTTGGAATTCCACCTTATCGTCCGATGCTACAGTGACAGGCAGGTTCAGTTCATCGAAGACAACGGTATCACCAACCTTCAAGCCAATCATATGGAACTTGAAAGCAGGTTTCTGCGCTCTACGTTCCTTTTCCTTGCTGTCTGCTTCTATCTTTTTGTCCTCTTCCTTGCTCTTACTGATGACCGGTTTGCCATCCACGTAAACAGCAAGTTCGCTATCATCAAGCAAGTCGGCAATATCACGCATGATATCCAAGGCCACAGACGGAGCAATATTGAAAAACTCTCGGTTCTGACGGATACGGAGGTCGGTCAGACGGTCAATCTGCTTATGAATCTGCTTCTCCACCTTGTCAAACTTCGCAGTCTTTAAAGTAGCATAAATCTCAAAAGGCAAAGGTACAGCAGTATTATCGAGTTCCTTTGATCGCACATCCACAGGGCGCGAACACTTGCCAATTTTTACCCAATCCTCGCGAAAGGATGGGTTGGTGAGTATATAAACGTAACCTTCGTGATTATCGTTGTTCATTATTGATATGTATGAATTTTACTGATTAGTTTTGCTTGTTACCTCCCAATGCCCAGTCTTATCACTTCCAACATAATGGATGAGATTCATGTCACGCAGAACATAGAGATCACGCCTTATGGTCTTTTCTGAAACGCCAAATAGTATGGCTAAATTCGGGACATTTACTTGGTCATTTACTTGGTCATTTACCTGGTCATTTATCGTACCACTTTGTATTCTTTCAAAAATTACACGCTGTCTATCAGTAAGTTTAGCGATTTTTACTTGGACATTTGTCGTATCATCTTTGAGGGAGGTACTTAGGCGGTCAAACTCCTTTTCATTGGTCCACTCCGCCATCAATGTAGCCTTCAGAATGAAAGCGTCAATGTGGAATGAAGGGATGGCACAGCCTCTTATTTCCAACTCATTGCAGATACGGTCAATGCCCTCGCCAAACTCCTTGACATACTTGTATGCCTTGAGGAATTGGGCTATCTTGGGATTACGGGAGAAGTGAGTGTGGCGAATGTTGTCTGGTCGCACCAGCCCTGGCAAATCTCCTGGTGTCTCGAAGACAATACGGTCGTCGAACATCTTTATCTGAATCTCTGTTCCCTTGATGTTGTATGCTCTGTGACAGCAACTATTTACCACCATCTCTTGGATTGCATATTTTGAGTAGTTACGATGGGTAATAAACCGACCATCTTCACCAAGGAATGAGTGCTCACGGACTTGAGTTTCCAGATAGTCAATCGAACGGCGTACTTGTTGAAGGATGGTTCCCTCGAATGTTACGTCCTTGATGACGTTCATTTCTGTACCTACTTTTTCTATTGTACCCTCATAGCGGATAAAACGAGTGCGGGCACGAGGGAAGAAACGCTGGGGATTCTTACCGAACAGTAGGATGCAAGCTGTACTTACTTTCTGCAGTCCATCTTTCTCGGTAATAAAGTCGTTGTTCTCTCTCAGATACTCCATGGCTGACTTTCCATAGCCTATGACACTCACATAGTCGCCAACGAGATTCATGTCAACATCATCGATAGTGGCACCATAAACATCTTTGTCTTCGTAATAGCGTTCGCCTTTGTCGTAGAGAAGCTGCATACGCTCGTCAAAGTTGAGTTTCTTGCTTTTGTCACCTACACGCATGAAACATTCGTCTGCTTGGTTTGTGTGAAGCTGGACGCTTGCAGGAATATGCATAAGCAGAATGCGGTTCTCTCGACCTGCGTTATCGGTGCATGGCAGATACTCACACCTGACTCTTACAGACGGATTGCAGAAATCGAAAGGAACTCGTAGCAACTCATTAAGTTGCTCTTCGTTACCATCAATCCCCTCTATTCTGCGAGTCTTGTCAGAAACACCAATGGCAAGCACACCGCCATCGGCATTAGCCATAGCCACAATGGGTATCGCTAACGCTTTTGGGTCAATCTGTATGCTCTTGCAATCGAATGTCTGACATTCTTTGCGAGCCTGTATTTCTTCTATTGTCATATTCTATTAATTATTCCTTTTACTGAATTTTCTCTTCTGCCTCCTCCGGAGATGGTATCTCTGGCAGGGCTTCAAAGCGAACGAGGTCGTTCATATCTACATTGAGCAGTTTAGCTATCTGCATCATGGTCTCAAGAGAAGGCTGTGCCGAGTTGGTACACCACTTGCTGACTGTTGCAGGATCTTTATCCAATTGCATGGCTAACCAGCGGTTAGTCTTTCCCTTGTCAACCAACATGACCTTTATTCTGTTTATCTTGCCGTCCATATTGACACATTATTAATAATAGATAGCTGCAAAATTACGAAAACATCCTGTAAAACGTACAATAATATCTAAAAAGAAGCATACATAATTCTTTTTTATTGCGTTTTATGCATCATTTAGCCTAAATATAGGTGTTTTTGTTGTAAGGAACAGCAAAATAGGATTCATCACTATACTCTCGTGGAGTCCTCTTTGGTATGTATGCCAAAACACGATTCAAATCAATAAAATGTAACAGATAAGACAGAACATGGTCAACCTGTTTTATTACTAAGTTTTAACCGAGTCAACTTACTTTATTGATAAGACACTTAGTAGTCAACTAAAAACGTCAACATACAAAGAGAGCCCTAATTTCTTACTGCCATGAATCAATTTTAATGCCATTTTAACGCCGTTAAAACACCTTTAAAACGCTGTTTTTAAGATTTCGTATAAACTAATTGGATGTAAAGCCATAAGCGACAAGGTGAAAGTCAGGTTCATGTATGTTGTTGCTACGCTGTCAATGCCAAGTGCAGCCATGCCGACATGATAGCTTATGCCTGTCCCGCTTTCTTCATGATAAACAAGAAGCGTAAATGTGTTGCCCAGTTTCTCTGCGGTTCGAGTCTTGCTTCTCTGGTGGCTAAGGATTCGTGTATAAGAAGATGTCAGGGACGGAAGAATGCCCAAAATAGATAGTTGAGGTATATTTACCACGCCTTATTATAGCATTTTTAACTCCAAGAAGAAAAACATTGTAAAACATTCGTGATTCTGATTGTTTTGCGTTAATAACTTATGGTTTCGGGATAATCATAGACGAATCTTCGGCAAACTTTCTTGTACATATGCAATATGCGTTCGTCATCAGCAAACTCAAACAGATAGTCAAGCATCCGGCCTACTTTCATTTGCCGTTGCGTGTTTCCTCGCACAGAACTCCTCCACAATGGGAGCATACTCTATAGCTGCTCTCTCACGAATTTGCATAAGTCCCTTTGCCAATTCTTTTATTCCTGCAAAGAATTCCTGATAGTCCTTGTCCTTACTTATATCATTCATGGTCTGTTTTTTAATCTTTCAAGCAAGCAAGTGGTATTACTTTGACACCGTCTGGGCGTGTGTAAGCCATATATCCACCTGTCATGACAATCATCAGGTCGGGTTCGCGTAGCGGCACCTGCTTTTCTGTTTTGTTATGCACTTGAATGAGTCGTTTTATTTCCAGAAGATGTTTGGCTCCTTCTTCTACTTCACGACTGCCAAGCTTACATTCTATAAGGGCGTAGCGTCCATCGTCAAGATGAAGCACCAAGTCGGCTTCCAGTCCGTAGCGGTCACGATAGTATGACAGATGATTGCCAAAGCCTGGAGTGTAAGCCCGAATGTCCCTTGCACACATCTGCTCAAAGATGAAACCAAAGGTCTTAAGTTGTGTTTCCAAAGCTTCTGCATTCACGCCTAATGCTGCCACAGCGATTGACGGATCTGAAAAACCTCTCTTTGGCATACTGCGGATTGCTGTCTTACTTCGTATGGCAGGACACCAAGCGTCAATATCATTGATTACAAACAATTTCTCCAAAGCACTAATATAATCATCAAGGGTATCAGAGGATATGCTTATATCTCCTGAGGCTGCAACATCTGCAAGAATGTTTGTCTTTTTGGCTATAGTGCTAATATTACGAGCGTAGGAACGTAATATTTGCCGTGCTATTTTAGGATTTCTCTGTCTTTTATCTATTGACGAGATATCTATTCCGCATACAGAATTGACATAGTCGTTTGCTACAAGCATACTTGCTTTTTCTGACATTTGAAGTGTTACCGGCCAACCTCCACGGCAAGCGACTCTAATAAGCTCTGGAATTTCCAGTTTACTCATTATTCCGTCAATGTCATAATTCGGGTTGTCAAAAAGTTCTTTTAAGGAAATCTCACCAGATGAATCTTTGGATTCCCACAAACTCATTGGATACATATTCATTCGAGATATGCGTCCTATTCCAGTATGACAGATTTTGTCTTGGTTAACCGTATTACTCCCAGTTAAGATGTATTGTCCAGGCTTTCCACCTGAATTATCAACTGCAATGCGTACAGCATCCCAAAGTTTTGGAGCATCCTGCCATTCGTCTATTAAGCGAGGTTGTTTTCCTTTTAGCAACAAAGACGGCATGGTTTCGGCTGTAGTAAGTTTCTCTTCTCTCCTATCTGGGTCTTGCAATTTAAGAACGCTCTGTGCTTGTTGCTGAGCCGTTGTGGTTTTGCCAGTCCACTTTGGTCCTTCAATGAGTACAGCACCAAAGGCTTCAAGCCTTTCCTTCAGTACTATGTCTGCTATTCTTGGTAGATACTCCATATTGTTACATTTTTTATGATGCAAAAATAATGACTTTTGTTTAAACCACAAAACTATTCGGTATTTTTGTGGTAATCCATTCGGTGTTTTTGTGGTAATCTATTCGGCATTTTTGTGGTTAGTCATTCGGTATTTTTGTGATTGACTTATTTTGATTCTAAAGAAAATGTTCATTTCTTTAAGGCATTTACAAGTAAAAATACTACCTTTGCAGCAGTTGAGTAAGTGTTTGCTTATCGTTGCTTATTTCCATATTTGCAACACATTTGCAGCACGCTCACGCAAATAGCTTGTTTATAGGCAGTGTGCATTTCGAGGAGGTGAAGTAAGTTTGATTTTTAAGAATAGACATATTTTAGGCAGAGCTTTTTATCATATTATTCAGCGCCGTGGTTTCTTGAGTAATAGAAAAGAGCAAGGTGGAGATGATTCTGGCAAAGTAAAAGAAGGAATCAGTACCCTTACTCAAGAAATGAACGAAGCGGAAGTCAGGTTCATGTATGTTGCTGCTACGCTGTCAATGCCAAGTGCAGCCATGCCTGTCCCGCTTTCTTCATGATAAACAAGAAGCGTAAATGTATTGCCCAGTTTCTCTGCGTTATGTTCTAGTTTTGCTTCTCTGGTGGCTAAGGATTCGTGTATAAGAAGATGTCAGGGACGGAAGGGAATAAAAGCAAAAAACATAGTTAAATTCGTAAAAGCATGGCAGAATTAACAACAAATAATCAATCGACACATTCTAATTTCTTTACGAATAAGAATGGAAATACCCTTATGAAAGAGTTTGAGGGGGTACTACAACATAATAATCATATTAAAAATCTCGATGCAGTAGTTGGTTTTCTGCGAGCATCGGGTTATTTTTCATTGCGCCCTTTCTTGGATAACATCAACAAAGTGCGAATTTTGATAGGCATTGATGTTGACAAATATATAACACAAGCTGCTAGCCAAGGGAAGATTTTCTTTGGTGCAGAAGAAAAAGTAAAAGAAGATTGCTTACGCAACATTAGAAAGGACATTGAGCATTCAAACTATACCAAAGAAGTAGAGAATGGTATGCTTCAAATGCTTCAAGATCTTATAGATGGTAAACTTGAACTACGTGCTCATCCTTCAAAGAGAATACATGCAAAATTATATGTTCTCTATCCAGATGACTTCAATCAATATTCACAAGGTATAGCCATAACAGGTTCAAGCAATTTGTCTGGCAATGGACTTGGTATTTCGCAAGACAAGCAATATGAATTCAATGTTAAACTCGACCGATTCGATGACGTAAAATTCGCAAAGGATGAATTTGAACTGCTATGGAAAGAAGCTCAAGGATGCGAGATTACCGCAGAAGATGTGAAAACATCCATTGACAGAACTTATTTAAAAGGTGATGTCGCTCCATACGATTTGTACATCAAAATGCTTATGGAATATTTCTCGGACCGAATATTGGCTACAGATGACAACAATCCGTTTGATATGCCAGAGGGATACACCAAGTATGACTATCAAATGGATGCAGTTGTGGAGGGGTATCAAAAGCTCATTCGCTATGATGGTTTTTTCCTTGCAGATGTCGTTGGTCTCGGTAAGACTGTCATTGCCACCATGATTGCAAAGAAGTTCTTGATAGAGAATGGACGCGACAAGACTAAAATCCTTGTTGTATATCCTCCTGCTGTGGAACAGAACTGGAAAGCCACATTTAAAGACTTTGGAATAGACAAATATGCCAAATTCATTTCTAATGGAAGCCTGTCTAAGATTCTTGATGAGGAGAACTATAACTATTGGAATGCAGATGAGTACGATTTGATATTAGTAGACGAGGCGCATAAGTTTCGCACACACACTACTGCCGCCTTTGGACAACTACAGGAAATCTGCAAAATGCCTCGCTTAGAAAATGGCAACATCCCTGGATACAAGAAAAAAGTTATACTCATTTCGGCAACACCTATGAACAATACACCTGCCGACATTTACAATGAAATTCAGTTATTCCAAGATCCTCGACGTTGTACGATAGATGGTGTGGTCAATTTGACAGCATTCTTCTCTCCTCTTATTAAGGAGTTCCAACAATTAAGAAAAGAGTCTAACTTCGACGTAACCCAGTTTAAGAAGTTGGCTGAACTTGTGCGCGACCGAGTCATTAAGCCATTGACCGTACGCCGCACAAGAACCGACATTGAATGTGTGGCTCGTTATAACAAAGATGTAAATGGATTTCCAAAAGTTGAACGCCCTATAGAGAACAGATATGAACTGAATGAGCATCTGGCAAATCTATTTGAGAGTGCGATGGATACTCTTGACAAGAAGTTGACTTATGCTCGTTATCAAGCTATTGCATATTTGAAACCAGAGGCAGCAAACGGCTTGTACGACAATGCCGAATTGATAAGCCGTAGTTTGGCAGGAATCCGTAAAAATGGATTAGTAAAACGACTTGAAAGCAGTTTTTATGCATTTCAAATATCGTTGAACAATTTCCGTCAGGCAAACCAAAACATGATTGATATGTTCAATCGTGACAAGGTCTTCATAGCACCCGATCTTGACATAAACAACTTATTGGAAGCAGGACTTTCAGACGAGGAAATAGAAGAAAAGTTAAATGCAAAAGCAGAGGAAAATCCTAAAAACTCTGTATTTAAAGCTGAAGATTTCGATCCCGAATACTTTGAATTGTTACAACAAGATCAAGAAATACTTGAAAAGTTATACAAAGAATGGGAGGGTATATCCGATGAAGATGATTCCAAGTTCGCAAAATTCAACGAATTGCTAAAGCATGAGTTGTTCAAGACCGATTGTAACCCAGAGCAAAAGTTAGTGGTGTTCTCAGAGTCTGTTGATACGGTTAATTATCTCGAACGGCGTATTAACCGCAAGGACGTACTGGTCATCTCTGCCGACAATCGTAGCAAATTGTTCAAGACGATTCGTGAGAATTTTGATGCAAACTATAAAACAAAACTCAATAAATACAATATTATACTCACAACTGACGTTTTAGCAGAAGGAGTAAACTTGCATCGAGCCAATATGATAGTCAACTACGATACGCCTTGGAATAGTACACGACTTATGCAGCGCATTGGTCGTGTGAATCGTATAGGTTCCTCATCGAAACACATATATAACTATGTGTTTTATCCATCGCGTGAAGGCAACAGGGAAATCAATCTGAATCAAATAGTTTTGAGTAAGATACAAACATTTCATTCAACATTTGGAGAGGACAATCAAATCTACTCGCAGGAGGAAATTCTTGACCGTGACCTTACAAAATTATTTGACGAAGGTATGAAGCGACAAAAGGAAGAGAGCAATCAAGAATTGCCTTTCTATGAGGAACTAAGAACTCTTTACAAGACAAATCGCAGGGAGTATAATCGTATCGAAAAACTGTCATTACGAAGCAGAACGGGACGTGAGGCAAGACAAGTGGATGGAGTAACACTTTCTGGAGATACGCTCGTATTCCTAAAGACGAACTTCCGCAAGGTGTTCTTCCTTGTATCGGAAACAGCCAAGGAATTGTCGGTACTTGATGCACTAAAATATTTCAAAGCCGAAAAAGAGGAGCAATCAGTTGAGCGAATAGAGCAACATCACAAGCACATCAATATGGCATTGCAGAAGTTCCGTGCCATGCAGGACGAAGAACTGCGCAATCAAGAAAATGCTCAAGATGGGCAAAACACACTTGGTGCGCAGGTTAGTACGGCAGTAAGCCTGTTGAACAACTTTATTCGTGAAATTGATGATAACGAACTGTATATGAAGATAGTTCAGTTGAAGACCTTGGCAGAGCGTGGAGTTATAACCTATATCCCGAAACGTTTGCAGCGAATACAAAAGGATTTGCGACGAAGCGGAGGTAAAGCACGTATGACACATGACGAGGCATTGGCTGAAATCATCGAAATGGCAAAGAAATATTCTCCATATTTTATGGCACAGGAATCACAACTCAACGAGCAAGAGACCAATGCCGAGATAATATTATCAGAATCATTTAGATAAACGATATGAATTATAAAGAAGTTATAGAGGCAAAATACAATCGTGAAGCCTGGCAGCAGCTACTCCACGATATATTCCTCAACAAGGTGCAATTCTACAACAGCACAAGTGAGGTGAAGGTAAATAGTAGGCTTGCCAAAAGTGCATTATACATCGGAAGAATTTCTCTTTCTGATGGAGAGTCACTTGGCATATACGAGATAGAACTTGCTGACAAAGTGGATATAGAACGCAACAAGCGTGGCATAAGGGATATGCTTACCAAAGACTGGAAAGATATGGGACATGCCGGTGCCTTCATGTTCTGCTATCGCAAGAATGAAAGCGTGCTGCGTTTCTCTTATGTCAGCGAAACATGGGGATTCAACAAAAAAGGCGATTATGAGAAGTTGTCGACCAACACTAAGCGATACACCTATCTCCTTGGAGAAGGTCGCGGATGCCGTACCGCCATTGAACAGTTTAGCGCACTGAAGGACAGCAAGCAGACACTCAGTGATGTTACAGCAGCTTTCTCGGTTGAAGCTCTTACCAAGCAATTCTATAAGGATCTGTTTGACTGGTATCAATGGGCGGTGGAGCCCGCATCGGGTGTATATTTCCCCAACAACACATCAACAGAAGATGATGATCGTGAGGATATTGAGACTAAAATTATCCGCATGATAACCCGAATCATGTTTGTATGGTTCATCAAGCAAAAAGAACTTGTGCCAAACAAAATCTTTGATATAGATTTTCTTGACACCATTCTGAAAGACTTTGACCCAGAAAGTAAGGTGGTGGGCAACTACTACAATGCCATTCTTCAAAACCTTTTCTTTGCCACCCTCAACCGCTCCATAGAGGATGAGCAGGGCAACAAGCGTCGCTTTGCTACCAATGTAAAGAAGGACATAAAGACGCTTTACCGTTATCCTGAAATGTTCAAAATCAGTGAGGATGAGGTGATAAAGATGTTCTCGGAGGTTCCTTTCCTCAATGGTGGCTTATTTGAATGTCTTGACAAAACGAAGACTATAGACGGTGTAGAGCAAGCCTACAATTACGACGGTTTCAGCCGCAATGACAATAAATTTGCAGACGGACGTTATCGTAATCGCGCCGTGGTGCCAAATATTCTTTTCTTTGATGAGGAGAAAGGTTTAATATCAATACTTTGCCGCTATAATTTCACGATTGAGGAGAATTCACCCGAAGAACAGCAAGTAGCACTTGACCCGGAGTTGCTTGGTAAAGTATTCGAGAACCTTTTGGGAGCCTATAACCCAGAAACAAGAGAAACGGCACGCAATCAAAGTGGCTCGTTCTACACTCCACGAGAGATTGTGAACTATATGGTTGATGAGAGCCTTATCTCTTATTTGGGGAACACTGCGTTTGTGCGTTCACTTTTTTCGCCCGAGTTTAGCTACGACAAAACAAAGGCAGATGATTACAAAACCATTTCTGATAAGTTGAAGGCTATCAAAATACTCGACCCTGCCTGTGGTTCGGGAGCATTCCCTATGGGATTGCTTAACCGCATGATAGACATTCTTAGTCACATTTCTCCCAAGGAGAATATTTACGACTTGAAATTGTCTATCATCGAAAACTGTATCTATGGTAGTGACATCCAAAGTATTGCAGCCCAAATTACGAAGTTACGATTCTTCATCTCTCTTATCTGCAATTGTGAGAAAGACGCTAGCAAACCTAACTACGGCATTCCTACGTTACCAAACCTTGAAACAAAGTTTGTAGCAGCTAACTCTTTGATAGCCAAGAAAAGACAGGCATGTCATAGCCTGTTTGAAAATCCAGATATAGAGCCGACGAAACAGGCTTTAACGGAAATTCGCCATGAGCATTTTGCAGCAAAGACGGCAAACCGCAAAAGCACATTGCGCCAAAAGGACAAAGAGCTTCGCGAGAAACTTGCTCGTTTGCTGGCTGATGATAACAACTTCGCTCCTGAAGATGCAAAGCAATTGGCAGAATGGAATCCATACGACCAAAATGCAGTAGCCAAATTCTTCGATCCAGAATGGATGTTTGGTGTCAGCGATGGCTTTGACATAGTTATTGGTAATCCGCCGTATATTCAGCTTCAGAATGATAGTGGCAAATTAGCAAAGTTGTATGCCGATTGCAATTATAAGACATTTGCACGTAGAGGCGATATCTATTGTCTGTTCTACGAACGTGGCCATCAACTTCTGAAGCCTAATGGACATCTATGCTACATCACTTCCAACAAGTGGATGCGTGCAGAGTATGGTGAAAAGACACGTGACTTCTTTGCCAAGAATACAAATCCGATGCTCTTGATTGATTTTGCAGGTGTAAAAATCTTTGAGAGCGCAACGGTTGACACTAATATTCTCCTCTTTGCCAAAGCCGCCAATGAGCATAAGACTTGGTGTGCCGTTACAAACAAGCAGAACAAAGATAGCGTGAAGAATTTGAGCGTTTTCGTGCAGCAGAGCGGAGCCGTAAGTGAATTTACAAATAGCGACAGTTGGGTGATATTGTCACCAATAGAACAGAGCATCAAACGAAAAATTGAAGCAGTAGGTACTCCGCTCAAAGATTGGGACATAAACATCTACCGTGGTGTGCTTACAGGTTATAATGAGGCTTTTATCATCTCAACGGAAAAGCGTGATGAAATCCTTGCCAATTGCCAATCCGAGGATGAACGTGAACGGACGGCTGAACTTATACGACCGATTCTGCGAGGCAGGGATATCAAGAGGTATGGATATAACTGGGCTGGACTGTATCTGATTGCAACATTCCCTTCACGCCACTATGACATCGAGAAGTACCCTGCAGTGAAGAACTACCTTCTTTCATTTGGCACTGAAAGACTGGAGCAAACAGGCAAGGTACACAACGTGAATGGTGAAAAAATTAAAGCTCGTAAAAAGACCAGTAACAAGTGGTTTGAAACGCAGGATAGCATCAGCTATTGGGAGGATTTTTCTAAGCCAAAAATCATGTTTCAAGAGATTGTGCAAGAAAGCCAATTTTGTTATGACAATAAGGGTATGATATGTAATGATGCAGGTCGTATAATCGTTGGTAAAGACTTACCGTATCTATTGGGAGTAATGAATAGCAAACTGTTTTTCTTTGCAGTGAAAACGTTCTATGGAGGAGGCGTTTTAGGAGAATATGGAATTCGTATGAAACATACATTTTTTGAAAAATTTCATTGTGTAGAAGTCAATAATAAAATAAAGAGTGTTGCAGACGCTCTTGCAAAGGCACCAAACAACACACTCATAGATAGTTTTGAACACATATTGTATCAACAATATAAACTTTCAAGCGAAGAAATCAAATTTATTGAATCTCAATATATCCTATGACTTTACGTTCCTCATTCGTTAGATTATACAAATCGAATAGCATAGTGTCTATAGAAGCAGCAGCTTCTTTTGTATAATCTAATTGAATAGAGGTAACAGCTTTTCTAAAACATTCATTTTGCTCTGGAGAAATTTTCTTTACAGGTATCTTGTCGAAGAATATTTTACTTAACTCCCTTGTTCCACCTTGAAGTTCAGGGAATGAATCTCGGAAACAGAATTTGAATATTGAAGAATTGAAAAATGCAGTTAAGTATGCCATGCAGCCACCTGTAATGATGAAGCATTTTTGATTGGTAAGAAACCTGCTTTCGTCATAAACAAACGGCATATACTTTGTCATATTTGGATATACGATTTTTGGCTTAGAAAAATCCTCCCAATAAAAGCCTTTTTGTGTATTTTGTCTTCTATGGACGATAATTTTATATCGATTGCATCTTTCATAAACGATAAAATATGTATCTTTGCAACAGTTTTTAGTATTAGCACGAAAAGGATATGACAAAAGATTTGATAAAATTACTTATCTCTGAATATCAAACATACGTATCACAAGTAGAAC
>ENA-UERG01001184-UERG01001184.1-human-gut-metagenome-genome-assembly--contig:-NODE-1184-length-22828-cov-6.264999_pt1 | contig 22828 bp, 9 predicted proteins | sample MGYA00242954_ERZ507954 | MGnify/ENA primary metagenome ERZ507954 (study PRJEB26167, sample SAMN06115478) | human gut metagenome | host: Homo sapiens | place: China:Sichuan | collected 2015-01-21... | reverse complement strand
GGTGAAGGATCAGCCTGTGACGATCCAGTTCCGTGGAGTGGGTCTGCGCTATGCGGACCGTGCCTACTTCGTGGAGGCTGGAACGCCTTGCGCCAACGACGCGTCGGCGGTGGAGTTGGACTACTCTGCGGAGTCGGACGTCTTCACCTTCGGAGTGTTCACGTTCCCTGCTGCCACAAGATACGAGCTGTGCTACATGTACGGAAGCACGTTCACCTCGCAGGAGACCCCGGTGTTCCGCAAGGTGGAGGCGATTGAGGTGTCTGTGCACACGGTGCTGGCGACGCAGTCCGTGAGCAAGGGTCTGACGACGGGCTTCGTTGCGGACTACGAGAAGGAGGTGACGTTCTCGCTGGTGGAGTTCATGCCTACGACGAACAGCTTCTACGTTGTTCCTGGAACGGCGACGTCGTGCTCGGAGGAGGAGTCGATCGGTCTCACGGTGAGCGCGAAGTCGAGCTCGACGTTCACGGTGTCCTTCCAGACGGTGGACATCAATCTGGAGCAGCCTCTGCTGTTGTGCTTCGCCTTCGGCAATTACCCTGCCCAGCTGTACCCGACGATTACGTTCACTGTGTCCGAGCTGTTCGGTTTGACGGGCAACCCTGTGGATGAGAGTGGATTCATCGACCAGGCTGTGGTGAATGGCGAGAAGCCGCTGAAGCTGTACGGTATGCAGCTGAGCACGGGAGACTACATCAAGTTCATTGGCGACGACGAGGAGTGCGACGTGGATCCTGGTTTCGGTCGTCGTCTGCCGGACGTGATTCAGCCGGAGAACGATCCTCACGCGTCGATCGTGACGTGTCCTGCTGGAAGCAATCTGTGTTCGTCCGTGCTCCACTTCACGCGTGAGTCGCGCGAGAACGTGCACGCGTGCTACTGGTTCAGCAAGGATGCGGGATACTGGAAGAGCTACCCGTTCTCGCTGCGCGTGACGGAGCCTGGTGATCTGGAGTTCACGTCTGTGGACAATCTGGACGACCGTGGTCTGGTGGCTGGTCAGACGAAGCGCTTCCATATTCACGGCAACGGTGCGACGTACAACGATACGGTCTTCCTGGTGCCTGCGGAGATGGAGTGCGAGCGTGAGAACGCCCTGGACGGTCGTGTGTTCTTCACGACGGTGATGGAGGTGAACAACGCCTTCGCTGTGGTGGTGGATCTCCAGTACGTGACGCCTGCGACCAACCTGTCGCTGTGCTACCAGTTCTCCACGCTTCCCGCCCTGAGCGATAAGGTGGAGGAGCCTTTCCACGTGTCTGCGGTGACGGGAGTGGATGCGGAGAAGACGTCTGGAAGCACGACGATTGCGATTGCGGGTCTCGCAAAGAACTTCTACTTCAACGGCAGCGGTCTTGCGAACGGTGATCTGGTGTCGTGGGCTGCCGAGGAGGAGGAGTGCGGCGCCTCGCACGTGTCCAGCGTGGTGGAGGATGCTAGCGATGCGGGTTCGTTCTACACTCCTGTGGCGTTCAGCGAGCTGGATGCCGGAAAGATGATGTCGCTGTGCTACAGATTCGCTGGCGAGAAGTGGATGCGTTACGACGCGATGGCGGTGACTGTCAAGCTGTACCACGGCGCTGACTCCGTCTCGCAGGGCTCGACGAACGTGTTTGTGACGGGAGTGTCCAAGACGTTCTACTTGTCCGACATGAACGGCGTGTATGGCTACAGCTCGAACGATCACGTCCACTTGGTGCTCAACGCCAACGACTGCACGACGGCTTCTGCTTACGTGTACTCGGCTCCTGTGATCGCGAGAGATCTCACGGGTGCCCAGTTCCAGTACACGCTGGATCTGGAGAGTTCGCTGGCGGGTAAGACGTGCTACGTGTGCTACGCTTTCGGTAACGAGGGCGCTTTCGCCACGGGCGAGTCGATCCGTGTGAAGTCGATGAGTGGTTTCGTGGGAGTGCTGGAGGGAACGACGGTGGATACGACGCAGAGCGTGGATTCGGTGATTCTGAACGTGGAGAAGAAGCTGGTGTTCCCGAGCGCGCACAACATCGACATGAGCGACCGCTTCGCCTTCGTGGCGTCGGCGGAGGAGTGCTCGGCGTTGACAGAGTTCACCAACATCAACTCGCAGCAGGAGACGATGTACGTGAGCGTGCTGCGCACGACGGCGACGGAGGTGAACGCGAGACTGTTCGGCTGCGTGAAGTTCGGTCTGGAGCCTGCTCTCTACCTGCCTACCGTTTCGGTGACGGTGAAGAGCTTCTCTGGCATGACGGCTATGGAGGGAGCGAACGACGTGGTGGTGGTGTCGCTGCCGAAGATGTTTGTCATCAACGAGGAGGGTGGTGCGAAGGCTGGCGATAGCGTAATTATCGCCTCCACCTCGTGCACGGACGTGAACGCTGCCAACAAGATGGTGTTCCCTGTGACGAGCGACGGTACGCATCTGGTGACGTCGATGCTGGTGAGCAGCGAGGATGCGGCTTCCGCCAACAACCGCAACTGGTTCCTGTGCTACCAGTTCCAGTCGGAGAAGGCGGCGGAGACCTCAGTCCGTGTGAAGGTGCTGGGCTTCGCGAGCGTGGACGCGATGAGCGTGAGCGCGGGAGACAAGCTGAAGGTGATCGTGAAGAGAGAGAAGACGTACCAGTTCGCTGCTGCTCAGGGCGCTGCGGAGGGCGACGAGGTGTCTCTTGCTTGCAACTGCGAGATGCCGCTGACTCCTGCAGTTGCGCTGTCGGCGTCGCTCAGAGTCTCGCTGATGGTGTCGGAGACGCCTTCGTGCACGATCGGTCTGTGCTACCGCTTCCGTGAGGAGGCGCCTGTGTTCTACTCGTGGCCGTTCACGACGAACGAGCTGGTGGGAGTGAACGACGTGAGCGAGTTGACACTGGATCTGGTTGCGGGCAACACTGCTTCGCTGACTTTCTCGGGCGCTTCGAGCGTGGAGGATCAGTTCAAGTTCGTGGAGGCTACGCAGCCGTGCGCGAGTGCGTTCGGTGACTACAGCGACGCGTTTGGCGACGTGCTGCCCAACGTGGTGGTGGAGCAGGTTCTGGAGTCGGAGGATGGCTTGACGACGGTGCTGAAGCTGAACGACGCCAGCGACATCACGCAGTACTTCAGTGCTCTGCAGTCATCGGTGGTGGAGAGTCAGACAGTGGGTCTTACTCCGGTGATTATCGGAGGACAGTACCTGTACATTGCCCAGTACCAGTCGTCGACGCATCGCGTGACGCTGACCACGAAGGCGACGGTGAAGGTCGGTGACGTGGTGAAGAGAGTGCACGCCACTCCGATGACGGTGTCGACGAGCACCAACGTGTACAAGGCCGATGTGACGCTTCCTGTGACGGCGACGGAGGCGAAGGATCTGAAGCTGTGCTACGCCTTCGCTGGAGACGCTTTCTTCGCTTACGAGAACATCAGAGTGCGCGTGCATCAGGTGCGTCCTGAGGAGACGCGCGTGAGTGGAGTCGTGTCGAACATGCTGTTGGCGAACATCGACAACGAGGTTTCGTTCACGGGCTTCAACATGCATACGGGCGACGAGCTTCGTCTGGTAGCACCTACTGCGGATTGCAGCGCTGAGGCGGAGATCACGGCTCCTGTGGTGTGCGAGGAGAGCAGCTGCATGGCGGTGGTGCAGACGACGAAGACGGGTTCCTTCCGCTTCTGCTACAGCTTCGTGGATATGGGTGTGCAGAGCAGTACGTACATGATGGACGTGGTGGGTGCGCGCGTATCGGCGCAGACGTCGGAGCACAACGTGTGGTTCAGCGTGGCTCAGCAGCCGCACTCGATCAGCTACACGACGACAAAGGGATCGGAGTTTGTGCAGACGCGCACGCCTTCCTTCGTGGAGCTGGTGAGCAACAACTTCATGCTTACGGGCGAGCTGGAGAGTCTGGTGAAGGAGTCTGGCGAGGTGGTTCTGTTCACGAGTGGCGCTGCGGAGTCGGTGTTCCGCTTCCGCATGGCTCACGATCTGAGCATGCTTCCCACGCTGAACTCGCTGACGGTGACGATTCAGAGCAAGCAGCTGAACACGGTGACTCTCTCCGTGATGGTGTACGCGGACAACACGGAGCTGATGACCAAGTCGATGACGATTTCCACGGACGGTCAGTACGCGTTCGTGTTCGATGCCACCACGACGGGCTGGTCCGCCTCGACGCTCCAGTCCTCGGAGGTGTCCTACGCGGTGCGTGTGTCGACGACTTCGATGGCGATGTTCTCGTTCGTGCGCAGCTGGAGCGCGGCTTCCTTCGCGCTCACGGCTCCTGAGTCGTTCAAGTACGTGGAGAACTCGTGCGAGGAGACGGGCGTGGCAACTGCCGAGCTGACGACGGGTGCCATCACCTGGGTGTTCCCGAAGGGCTACGAGGCTCCGCTGAAGCTGTGCTACCGCCTCGGCAACACGCAGTTCGTGGACTGTGGCACCGAGTACCGCATGCACGTGGGAGAGGTGACGGCTGTGGTTCCTCAGGTGGGCAGCGATCGTCTGGTGGTCGGCGCTCCCAAGTCCTTCTACGTGGAGGGCTCGTGGATCGACAACAGCGACCATGTGTTCTACAGCGCGGGCGAGGTTGCGACGGAGACGGTGTCCGTGTCCAACAGCACGTTCACGCTCTCTGTGTCGACGGTGCCGGCTGTGGACTCTCTGACGATGCAGTACCAGTTCAACAGCATGCCGTTCCAGAGCTATCCTTTCGCGCTGGAGCTGGTGTACGTGTCCTCGGTGCAGTTCTCCGGAGAAAGCGGTCGCGCGGTTGTCGGAAAGACGCTGACGGCTACGCTTGCTGGAAAGGGCTTTGCTGAGTCGGATGCCGCGTGGTTCGTGGAGTCGTCGGAGGAGTGCGCTGAGTCGTCAGAGGAGCTTGCTACGACGGAGCTCACTGTTTCTTCTTCGACCGCTGCCAGCGCGTCGTTCTTGTTCACTCCTGCTGCCGCCGGAAAGACGGTGAAGCTGTGCTACCAGTTCGCGGAGGAGAGCGCGGTTGCCGCTGCGGAGTCGTTGATGGTGGTTGGATTGACGGGTGTGGTTGCTTCGGACGAGTCTGCGGCGTCGGTGGCGATTGCTTCGCAGTCCAAGGAGATGACGCTGACGGGAGCGGGTCTGCGTGCGGGCGACGCGGTGTCGTTCCACACGACGGAGGACTGCAGTTCTGCGGCTGTGGCTACGTTCCCTGTGACCGGTGTGGACGGCGCGTTCAAGGTGGCGTACCTGTTCACCGCTGGAAGCAATGGCGCGAGCTACACGTTCTGCTACCACTACGGATCGACGGCGGAGAACGTCATGGCGTATCCTGCCTTCAACGTGGTTGTGAAGGCGTTCACGGGTTTCCTGGATGCGATGGACGAGACCTACATTTCGTTCTTCGTGGCGCGCAACGAGAAGGGAGTGCGCGTGGTTGCCGACGGCATGGCTGCGGGCGACCGTCTCGGCTTTACCGCCGGCGCGTCTTGTTCGGAGCTGCTGCCTCTGAAGGTGGGTAACGAGGAGGTGACTTCGCTGGTGATGCAGGCTTCGCAGTCGTACGCTTCTCCGATGATGAGAGTGAACGTGGCGGAGGAGGTTGTTTCGGGAGAGATCTACGTGTGCTACAAGTTCGGTTCGGAGGAGTACGTGCGTGTGCCTACCGCGTACGCCTTGTACTCGGTGTCGGTCAGCACGTCGGAGGGTCTGGACGTGAGCAGTGCGGTCGCCGGCCAGCCGAAGACCTTCTTCTTCCAGCGCAGCCACATCAACAATGCCGATTACATGTACTTCGTGCCTGCGAGCGCGACGACGTGCCAGAGCACTGCCATGATTGCCTCGATCGCCCCAATCTACATCCAGGACCAGACCTCTCTGGTGCTGACCTTCTCGGTCGACAGCAATGGCGAGGCGTACCAGCTTTGCTACGTGTTCGCTGGTGAGGAGGCGCAGCTGCTGGGAAGCCGCGGAGTGTTCCAGCCTGCGAAGTGGGATCTGACGATCAAGGGCGTGAAGTCGTTCCAGTCGGGATCGGTGGTGGCGAGACGTCCTACGGAGATTCCTGCGGAGGTGACCGGCGTGAGCGAGGGAGATCTCGTGTGGTTCACGAAGGAGGCGGACTGCAGTGTGCATGCCTCAGCGCAGGTGGTTCCTAGCAGCGAGTACATCACGGTGACGATGGAGGAGTCCACGGACGCGCTGTACAAGCTGTGCTACCACTTCGCTGGAAACCAGCCGTTCCTGTACGAGAGCTACACGCTGTCGGTGAAGGAGCTGGTGTCCATGACGTCGTCGAGCGGAAACGCCACGATCGCCATCTGGCTGCGTCCGAAGACGCTTCTCTTCTCGGGTCGCGGTGTTGCTGCGGGCGATAAGGTGAAGTTCGTTCCTTCGGGAGCGGAGTGCTCGGCGGAGGTGAGCTATATGATGAATCCGGATGCAACGTCAGAGTCTGTGGCGTTCTACACGCTGGACGAGGATCTGTCTGTGCGCACCTTCTTCAGTCAGGAGAGTTCCGAGGAGGCGCCGTACCAGCTGTGCTACCAGTTCGCGGGTCAGGAGTGGATGAACTACGGCCCGGAGGGCGTGTACGGTCCAGAGAGTGAATTCTACATGATCGTGTTCGGTCGTCCGGAGGTGACTGCCTCGTCGGGAGCGAAGGACGTGTTCGTGAAGGGCGTGTCGAAGACACTGACGTATTCGGGCGTGCTGATCAGCTCCAGAGACAGAATCAAGGTCGTGGAGGGATCGAGCTGCGAGGCCCCTGCGGTGGCTGCCGGTTTCGACAACATGATGCTCGGCGCTTCGCGCTCGCTCACCTTCACGTTCAGCGACGACGTGTATCTGACGAAGACGCTGACGATGTGCTTCAAGTTCGCCGAGGACAGCAGCTACGTCACGCTGTTCCCGATTGCGGTGAAGGCGCTGACGGGAGCGACGTTCACTTCGGGTCATGCTCAGGTGCTGGTGGCTCGTCAGGCGAAGACGGTGAATCTGCAGGGCTACGGAGTTTCGGAGGGCGACCAGGTCAAGTTCACCTACACGAGCTGCGACGCTGCGGCGTTCGAGTTCCCTGTCGTGTCGAGCGCGCTGGGTTTCCAGACGACGGTCACGATCGACGAGCCCACGACGAGCGGCTCTCTGAAGTTGTGCTACGTGTTCGGAACGGAGCAGCCTGTGGAGTACGCGTTCCTCACCTTCGTGGTGAAGGGACTGACGGGCGCCTCTGTGGTGTCGCACGAGGACCATCCTGTGACGGTGTTCCTTCAGTCGGAGCCCATGTACGTGGTGTTCAACGGCTCGGGCATTTCTCCTGACGATGACGTGTACTTCGTGCCTTCGGGTATGGAATGCTCGGCGGTGAACGCGATGCATCCTCAGAAGATGACGGAGACGCACCAGGTGTACTATGGCTTCACAGAGGCGGAGGCGGAGCAGCTGTACGACTTCTGCTACGTGTTCAACGAGCAGACGGTGTCGGAGGCTCCCATGAAGTACGCGGAGTACGCGTTCACGGTGCGTTCGATCCCGACGGTCAGCACGGTCATTCCGCTGCTGTCTGTGAACGGAGCGGTCGTGGGTCAGGAGAAGCACTTCGTGGTGGAAAGCGCGATGGCGGGAGAGGGCGACGTGGTGATGCTGGTGATGGGCGCGAACTGCGACGGTGAGGTGCTGCACGAGATTCCTGTGGAGGCGGACAAGTCGTTCAACATGACACTGCTGGAGTCGGAGGAGTCGATGAAGCTGTGCTACATGTTCTCTGGACTGGAGCGCCGCTTCCTGATCAGCGAATTCGAGGCGAAGGAGGTGACGGAGTTCACGCCGCTGAGCGGAAGAGTGAAGGTGACTGCGAACGTGCCGTACTCGTACCGCATTACGGCGGTGGGCGCGTCTGCTGCGGACAAGGCAAAGATGGTGACGGGCGAGGATTGCGATGCGGGCCAGTGGCTGGACGTGGTCGACGGCGTGGCGGTGTTCAGTCTGGACAACGCTCCTCTGCCGTACAAGCTGTGTTACCAGTTCGCCAACGAGCAGCCGATGATGTACGACAACATGACGGTGCTGGTGATGTTCGCGAACGAGATCGTGGTGGACGACGGTCTGCGCAACGACGCCATTCTGTTCAGAGAGGACAACGAGATCGCCATCACGGGCATGGTGTTCCCTGGCGACCGCATCTATCCTCTCAGCAACCCGCTGGACCTGCCTGCGTCGTCGTTCACGTCGGAGTCGTGTCTGGACGGCATTGAGCTGAGCGACTACCTGGAGAAGGACGCTAACGGCAAGTTCCACGTGTCGGTGTCTACGGGAGGCAGCGTGCTGATCTGCTACCTGTTCGAGGGCGAGACGACGCCGTTCCCGACGCAGTTCAACCTGCGCGTGCTGGGAGTGACGGTTGCGGAGTCGAGCGTGGATTCGATGGTGCTGGGCGACTCGGTGTCGCTGTGGACGGTGAAGAACGTGACGACGGAGCTGCGCCTGCTGAGCACGGACACGGTGAAGGAGTCGCGCTACAAGTGGGTGAGTGCGACGGCGACGGACTGCGAGAGCGCGGAGGCGATGGGCATGGCGGACGCAGACGAGGGCGTGGAGATGACGTTCGACGCGTCGTCAGGCTTCATGGTGAGCGAGTTCGCGTTCTCGGAGACCTCGGAGGGCCGCTGGAACCTGTGCTACCAGTTCAGCGGCAAGCGGTGGACGTTCATGAGTCTGCAGTCGCAGGGAGACGTGTTCCAGCCGATCACGATGGAGTCGCGCGCGCTGTCGTCGATCTTCGACGTGGAGGGCAGCGGCAATGTGATGCAGCTGATTCCGCGCGTGCCGAAGACGTGGGCGGTGGAGGTGGCGAATCCCACGAGCAACGACAAGATGCGTCTGGTGAGCGGCCTGTCGTGCACGGAACGCACGCAGATCGTCGCGGAGGAGCCGGTGAACGGCTACATGGTGTCATGGAACGTGGCGACGGAGCTGCCGCAGCTGAACGTGTGCTTCGGCTTCGACAATGGCGCGAGCACGCTGTGGGTGCTGTACAAGGAGTACGTGGTGGACGTGCTGTTCGTGAACGCGGTGTCGGCGAGCGGCAACAAGAACCTGCTCTACGTGGGCATGCCGAAGCAGTACACCTTCGCGGGCTCCTTCGTGGACCGCATCGACTCGGTCTATCTGGTACCTGAGACGGCGCCTTGCGACAACGTGACGGCGGTGGCGCAGGCGGCGGTGACGGAGGCCTCGGCGACGCTGGCGGTGCTGGAGCCGGTGGAGGCGACGCTGAAGATGTGCGTGCACTTCGCGGAGGAGGGCGACGTGAGCGTGACGCCGACAAACGAGGCGATTCTGCGGGTGCACGTGGTGGCGGTGACGGCGCTGGAGTCGCTGGAAGGCCACAGTGCGGGCGCGGCGGTGGTGTCGCAGGCGAAGCGGTTCCGTCTGGTGGGTTCGCACCCGGAGCTGGTCAGCGAGGTGATTTTCACGAGGTCGACGTGCGCGGAGCCGTTCAAGACGTTCGCGGTGTCGGAGGGCGCGTTCACGGGTCTGTTCGAGGAGCACACGGAGGGTGCGGAGCTGAGTCTGTGCGTGAAGTACGAGAACGAGGAGCCTGTGGAGACGGGAATCCAGATGTCGCTGAAGGCGCTGCTGTCGGTGTCGGTGAACAAGGGAGATCACAGAGTGCTGGTCTGGGGAACGAGCAAGACCTTCACGTTCCACGGCTACGGCGTGAGCGATCGAGATACTGCGGAGTTCGTGCTGGCTACCTCGGTGCCGAAGGACGACGAGTAGATGTGTTGTTGTTGCCTTGTTTGTTTGTATTACTTGGTGTTGTCGAGTATATGTGTTAAGGAGTACGCGTCTCCTAGATTGACAAGACATAACAACAATCTGGCATCATCACACCATTCATCGCAACAAACACGTCACATATAAAGCGAATACTGTCTACTGAACTGCGTCTCTCCGCAAGTACACTGACACCGGTTCTCCACGCTGAAGCACTTGCACTTCTCTCCCCGCATTCCACTCACCACATAGTTCGTATTGCACACGCTCTTCGCCACCCACACCTCCATCGCCATCACATCATTCTCCACTCCTCCCTCCGTCACCAACGCTCCCTGCGGAATCTGCAGCCAATACGCACCTTCCTCCAGACCAATCGACTCCAAGAACACCATCACGCGATTGCCATCGATGCGCACGAAACGCTCGTTTTCCATCGGCAGCAGCCACTCTTCCTCCCCGCGGGCCACCACCACCTGCTTCTCCCGCGGGGACACCGCGTGATTCAGCACCAGCTCCACACGACCGTTCCGCGGGAGCGTCGCGTTCCTCGCGGGGACGTTGATCAGCTGCAGCGGCGATGACGCGTCGAACGTCACGTGCTGACGGAAGAGGAATTCGTTTCCCGCACGATCCACGAAGACCACCTCGACATCGCCCTACATCGCAGATGCTTATCATACTTACCGTTCCCGTGGCCACCACCTCGAACGTGTTCAAATAACCGGGCTTTTCGGTCGCAGACTGCGTCACGCCGCCGATGCGCGATACTGTCACCGGCTCGTTCAGCGACACACGCAGCGTCTTCGCATTGGACTCGTCGAGAAGGTCGTAGAGGAACTGCGTGTTTACCAGGTACGGAGCTTCATCATCGAAGATGCAGCCCTGCAGCACTCCGCGACGCAGAGGGAGGCCTCGCGTAGACGACAGGTCGCGACGCAGAATCACCGCAAAGGAGGCGCCCGAAGTCGACGGGGCAACCACGAATTCGTAGGTCGTGGCGTCCACCTTGCGGATGTCGCCCTTGATGGATCCGTTGATCACCTGCACATCCTCCGCACTCAGATCCACCGCCTCCGTCTGCTTCTCCTCCGAAGGATCCACCGCGAAGAAGCGGAGCGTCATCTCCACGTCTCCGGGCGTTCTGTAGAACGCGGGACGGATCTCCGCAGCCAGAACCTCACGTGTGTTCGATGCGGGGAAGGTCGACGATTCCCCAAACGGAATCGCCACCGTCTTCTCCCATGCAGCCGTTCTGTAAGCGACAGAGCATGCTCCCTCGCTCTTCAGACACTGAACAAAGAGCTTCACGTCCGGCTTCTCCGGAACGGCAATCTCCGAGAAGGCCGCACTTGCGTTCTCCTGTCTCGTTCCCTCGATTTCCACACTACGCATGACACCTTCTTCCCAACGCGAACCAGGCACTTCCCTTGCAATCCAGGAACCAGAAATTCACAGGACCCGACTCAATCGTCACATCCACTACAACGGTCGTTTACCCGATTCAAACCTACCTGCCGTCGCCGCGACGAAGACCAATCCAATTAACAGAGCAAAAGTCGAATATCTCATCCGAATGCTATTCAAATCAACTGCTTTTGCATTGTTCAGCCTGACAACAATAGGGGGTAGGGGAGACAAAAAGTGGATTTGGATCTTTGGAAAATAGGGAATTCGGGTCTGGATTGAATTCAATTGCAATCTTCTGTGGCTTTGAGAATAGAAGGAAAGGGAGGAGAGAATGTATGGATTGAAGCGGGTAGACCACTTCCAAATGGGTGAAATCGAGTTCTCGCTGAATCTGCATCGTTTCTCGCTCCTCTATTTCATTTCTCCTCTCCTTCCCTTTCCCATTCCATTCTCATGAAATCGCTTCCTCTCCAAAATACCTCCCATTTCCGTCACCTCTTTGGGACGCGTTTTCTCCATAACGCCGAATCGATTGAACCCGCTGTTGATCAAATTCCATGCAGGGAATTGAATACAAGAAGGTGGGAGCGAAGCGCGTTCCAACGCCTCGCAGTGCGAGTACTCCGGAAAGTGCGTTTGCGTGTGTTGCATGAGGATGCAGATGCCTATTGGAGAGGGTTCCGCAATATCAACGAGGTGAAGCTTGTGGGAGATGTCGATGAAGTGCTCAACGGTAGAACGGACCTGTCAACCACATCGATTTCTCCCCGGTCGCTCCGTACCACTTTGCCGTTTCGTCGGGAACGAAGTGGCGATGCGACAGTTGACTGAGAGACTAGTGTGGTTCTGTATTCGGGCGAGACGCGTCAGAAGATCAAGAGTTTTTCCCGTTTCCTGGATATCGCGTACTCGGGTGCGATGCGAATGAGTGGGTTGAAACGCAGGGAACTTCCGCCACGACGGCAAGTTGCTGACGGCGGGAGACGAAAAGGGAAACATCAAAGTGTTTGACGTGGAGACGAAGACGATGCTTCGCCAGAGCCAGCCTCACTCGGCGTATGCTTTATCGCAGTCCTCACCCGCAGCGCGGTCCACTGTGTGGACTTCCAGTCATCCACGCAGCTGCTGTCCGGTAGCGACGACAAATCGATCTGTCTTTACGACATCCCCACGAACACGGTGGTGAACACCTACCACGGACACACAGTTCTCCCGCTCATCTCCCCTCACTCCCAGGACTACGTGCGCTGTCTGAGCACGGGCCCCGCGTCGGGTCCCTCCAGCGACCTCTTCGTGAGCGGCGGCTTCGACCACTGCGTGAAGCTGTGGGATCTGCGCGTGGAGCGTAGTCTTCCCTTCCCCCTCTCCCGCAGCCTCCCACGCGAACGTGCAGACGCTGGCGACGCCGCAGGCGGTGACTTCGCTGCTGCAGCTGAGCGCGTCGCTGCTGCTGGCGGCCAGCGACAGCAGCATCTGCGTGTTCGACGTGACGGGCGGCGGGCGGCCGCTGGAGCGGCTGTCACTCCACGCGAAGCAGGTGACCTGTCTGACGCAGTACCTCTGTCCCGCGCAGGGCAAGTCGCGCATCCTCTCCGCGTCGCTGGATGGAGCCGTCCGCGTGCTGGATCCCGCCTCCTTCGCGGTGGTGCACAACTTCAAGTTCCCGGACCCCGTGCTGGCGGTCGCGGTCTCCGTGGGGTTTCTAGGACTCGCTGACGCGTAGCCGGGCAACGTGATGGCCGTCGGCACCTCCACCGGCATCCTCTCCACGCGAGTTCGCTCCGAGGTGGGTTTCATTCCATGCTCTCACGCAGAACGCACAGGAGGAGGAGGAGACGCCGACGCTGCGGCCGGGCGCCCTGTTTGCGAAGCCGGCCAGTCGGAAGCGGACGGGGACGGCGGCGCGGAGCGAGGTAACGCCGGGCCGCGCGGAGAAGCTGAGCAAGTGGGACCAGCACATGAAGCGGTTCGAGTACGTGAAGGCGCTGGACGCGGTGCTGCAGGTGGGAATGGAAAGGGATTTGCATGCAGTCACGCAGTGTGAAGGACATCATCGCGCTGGTGGAGGAGTTGCATGCGCGCAGCGACCTGCCGATCGCCATCCGAGGGAGGTGGGAAAAGGACACGGGTGGGACGTAGGTCCGATAAGGAGCTCGAGCCGCTGATTTCCTTCGTCACCTTCTACATCACCGATCCGATGTACACGACCACCCTGCTAACCGTCGCCAATATCATCCTGGGTGGGCGAGGAAGAGGATGGTGAGTATTAGATGTGTATGCGGACCAGGTGGGAAAGAGCTCGCTGATGGACTCCCAGCTGGTGAAGCTGCGGCGCTGTCTGGACACGGAGATTGAGCTTCAGAAGAATGTGTTTAAGGTGCAGGGAATGTTGGACTCGGTGGTCGCGAACAGTCCGAACTGAGTTTGTCCTTTATGGATGTGTTTGTTGGAATGAGTGGTTGATTGGGAAGTGGGTTTACTGTGAACACGACTTGATTGAGAACACATTGATAGGGAGGAGGGAGAGAAGAATGACAAGGTCCCATGGTGTAATGGTTAGCACTCAGGACTCTGAATCCTGCAATCCGAGTTCAAATCTCGGTGGGACCTTCCTTTTTCTCTCTCCATTCTCTTTCTGCCTCACTCTCCTTCTCTCTCCTCTTTTCATTTCACCCACTTTCCATTTCTCTCCCAATTTCACCTCAGCCTCTCTGATTTTTGTTTTCCTACTCACCACCCTTCTCTCCTCTCTCCAATCCCTCTCCATTCAAAGATCGCTCAAGATGGATTCTCAAGTACAATGAGCAGCCAATCCTCGATCCAATACAATCTGTTCGTTTCAATCCGCATCACACCCAATTCAAAACGGTCCAATCCGAATCTATTTCGACGATGGACCGATCAGGGCTCCAAATGAGTGGCTGCGCCGTTCACCTTTTTTTCGACTTTGAATTCGTGAAGTGGATCCACTTTGCGGTTTGTCCTCCTCGAAATAGGTGTCAACAGTGTGTATAGAGTGTCCATTGCACAGGATCCCCGGATATGAGACGTTTTGCTGTTCGACAAAGACCCCTCCAACCAGGAAAACGAATACGAATCTATCATCTAGCGGTGGACGGGTCCTTCATCAACGAAAATGGAGACCGCGTCGCCGCCAACGCCTACGAACTCGATGACTGTGTAAGTGTGGTTTGTTGAGGCTCTGCGGTTCTTCCCAAACAATTGGTGCGATTCGCTCCATTTGTGACGCGTTTCCTCTTTGGAGGGAAGCCTTTTTTGGGAAGAGAAGCCGCTGCCATTCCGCCGGTTTGCAGAGGGATTCTAACCAGTGCGTAGTCGCCTGAAAAAACGTCGTTTCTGACCAAGGCGCGCATCTCCATCCCGAAGCCGCCTATTCGCACCATTCCCAACTATGACTCGGAAGTCTCCCACACCTTCAAGCGATCCAACGGCTTCATCAAGTACATTCCGCTGACGCTGGAGGAGGAGGCGAATCGTGTCGAGTACAATCTCGACACCAATGACGAAGTGGGTGAGGCGGAGGGGAGTGAGTCGTAGATGTGGCTGCGCAAAAACAAACTGTACGGCGACGCCGCCCCCGAATCCAAGCGCATCTCCCTCGACTTGTTCGAGCGGATGATCGACTGCACGGAGAAGTACTGCGGCGAGCACCACACGGAGCCGACGGCCGTAGGAGCGGATGCGTTCGATCACTCCCAGGACATCTTGGAGACGCTCTTCATCCAGAAGTTGCAGTTCAACCACGTGGACTCCCACGAGGTGTGCAAACACGTCCTGGAGTACTGGAAGAAGAAGCGGAAGGAGCTGGGGAAGCCGCTGCTGCGTCGCTACTGGCCGCTGACGAACGTGAACGACACGAACCCGAACCTGGTGTTCCGTCCGCGAGGGAAGGTGAGGATGAAAAACGAAACTGACTCGCAGGACGAGCACTATCGTCTGCGGAAGAAGACGAAGCCGAACGAGGAGATCGTGGAGCGCATGGTGGAGCTGCGCGGCAATTTGGAGGAGGCGCGCACGCTGTGCCAGCTGACACACCAGCGCGAGCAGCTGAAGCTGAAGAAGCTGCTGTACATCTGCGAGACGGTGGTGGAGGTTCACTACCTGCTTACCAAACACTCGGGCGCGCGACCGCTGACGTACAACGTAGTTGTTTGCAATGCATTCCTCACGCGCAGCTGAAGGACATGTTCGTGTACGAGGGTCGCACCAGCTCCATTCTCTCGGCGACCTCCTCCGCGAGCGCCTACGCGACCTTCAACCCGGTGGCGAGTCACGGCTTCGGCACGGACGCTCGCTTCGGAATGAACACGCTGACGGAGGAGTAGGAGAGAATTCACCGAATGATCAACAGAATGGACGAGATCACGGCGCTGACCACGTCCTCGTCGCTGAGCCACGTGACGCCCGAGGAGAAGCAGTATCTCCAGCTGCTGGCGCTGGCGCAGCTGGGCGGCGTCTTCGACGGTCGTTCGTTCGTGCGCTGTGCGACGCCGGCGCTGGTGATCAACCAGGCGGGCAGCACGGAGACCACGGGCGCCAACTGGCTGCTGCCGGTGGAGGCGCGCGACAGCTACGCGCAGTTCGCCTGCGACAGCATCGACGTGGCGACCTACTCGCTGGAGGAGACGAGTAAATTGCCGCGTCGCACGCGATTGTAGGGGAGAGGAGGGGGTGAGACGCAGACGAGGACGCGTGGGACGTGGCGGACGCGTGTGGATCGACCGGCTGAGCGAGCGGAAGCCGCTCTTCGGCAACGTGACGCACGAGGTGTATCGCGGCGACCTGCCGATGGCTGCGGTGCGATACACGCCGCGGGAGAAGACGGAGGAGACGAACCCGCTGGTGCCGTCGCTGGAGTTCAACCGACACCTGCCGGAGCGACTGGGCGTGAAGCGAGCGTATGAGGAGGTGGCGCCGAACGAGTCCGCCATTTCCTACTGTAACATGGATGCTTCCATGTCCTTCAATCTGGCGTCGGAGATGCTGGTGCGTGTGGACACGGTGAAGCGGCTGCTGCTCACGCGGAACACCTCCAACGACCAGATCCAGTTTTTTCTTTAGCTTTGTACATTATGGGATGGTGTTTGTTGGATACGGCGAGTGGTATTGAATGGGTTTTTGTAGGGTATACACCGTTTTCTACGGATAGACCATTCCTACGGATACAACGCCCATTCATTTTGCACTCCCACCATGCAAGTGAATCCAGACGACGTGCCGCTCATGACACGCTATTTGCGCATGAAGGGAACCATCGTAAAGCGTTCGGTGGGTCATCTAGCGAGTAGAAGAAGAGCAACCTTCCCGTCTTCCTGAAGATCATGGGCGAAATGGTATTTCACGGAAACCAGCCGGTAGGAGGGATGAAGTGTGATACGATCCGTAGCTGCAATTCACCGAACTGCGGACCTACTACTATTTGAAATCGGGTATTTCTGCTAACAATCTCCCATGCAGATCGACAGGACGAAATCCTCCAGTTCGTGGAACGCTCCAACCGGACCTACTCGATCGTGTACCGCGGAATGACGTTCAAACGCTGTGACAATCTGAGGGAAGGAGCCGGAGGCGAGTATTCCTGCTCGGAGGAAGGCGGAGGGTACATCCAGGAAACCGGATTCACGTGTGTTTTGAGAGTGGAGCTGATGTCTAGTCCAGTCAAGAAGAAGTCGTGCGTTTGTCGGCAATGGTGTGTGACACCGGGAATCTTCCTTCGTGTCTATGACGTAGGGGCGGGTTTCCTGTGAGAAGGTAGATGAAGGAGGGATACAAGGGAGCGAAGAAGATGCAGGGGAGGGACGACGCCTCCTTCTTCGAGCTGTATTCCTACTGTAACAGTCTGAATGTGGAGTCGACGGGAAAGGCGATGCGAACCATCGTTTCCCAGCTGCAGCCGTAGGTGTGGGAATGGGAAGTGAGTCGGAGGTACTTGGCTGTGGAGCAGAAGAAGAATATCGGTTGTTACACTGTTTGTTATACTCATGATGATCGTCATCTCCAGTCCGATCTCATTTCGCTCCGTCTTTGATGAGGACTTCATTTCCTCTTCCTATCCACATGATACAGTCATACCTGAGTAACAACTGAAATAGACCCTTTTTCGCTCATTCAGTTAAACACTCTTTGTCAATTTGTTATTGCTTCTTCTCTTCGCATTTATCGTGTATGCATATTCTAATTCTTATTAACCTGCTTCTTTGTTATCATTCGTGATTTCCATCACATCTAGTGGCATGGGTCGTTTCATTGCAGTGTTCAAGCGACGAAGCCTATGTCCGCATCTGGAAGGCCAGCGGGTCCGATGCTTCGCATGAGTCCTTCACGCTCTCGGCCGATGGAACGGTCGTTTACTCCTCTCCTCCGCTGAACGGCGACGGCGTAGAGTCTTTTGAAGTGTGTGTGCCCGTGTCCTCCACTTCCATCTACACACTCACCCTCAAAGACTCCAATGATATCTGGTCCGACTCCTCCTGGATCTCCCTCTCCGATATCAACGAAGCCGTCGTGCTGAGGGCATTCATGATGGCCAGCCACGAGGAGACCTACAACGTGGCGCTCTACACTCCGGTTCCGAAGCGAGTCTCGTGGGCGCACTCCACCTCGTTCAGCAGCAAGTGGAAAGACTTCACCTTCAACGATGAAACCTGGTCTTCGTCCATCGTCGGATCCACCTTCCCTCCAGTCCAAACCATATACTTCCGCAAGTACTTCACGGGAATTACGGGCATGGCTGCCGTCACTCTCATGTTCCTTTACCGCATGGGCATCGTCAGTTACATCAACGGAGTGGAGGTCTATCGCGACCACATGCCAGCTGGAGAGCCTTCCTATTCCATGAAGGCAACGACGAGCTACAGCACCGCCGACTGGCACGGCATTCTGCGTCCGGCGTTCGTTGCGGAGGCGCCGCGACTGATTTTGGCGGTGGAGCTCCATTCGCTCTCCACTCCATCCATCAACACCTTTGATGCCTATCTGCTCTATCACGCTGGCGTGTCCGATTCCAATCTCTGCTTCGTGTCTCCGATGGACGTTTCGGTGACAACTGACAAGTTCGCCAATCCCTCTGCCACCTTCAACTTCCTCCACTCCTTCAGCTCGGTGCTGTCCTCCTCGCTTCCCGCCTCGGTCACTGCCACCTTCTCTGCGAATCCTCCTCTCGTCAACGGAATTCGTCTGTGGATTCCCCAAGATCCCTCCTTGGCGCCGTCTGCCTTCACCTTCAGCGGAGTGAATCCTTCGATCACTCTCCTGTCGGTGACAAATCAAACCTATTCCGAATCCGTGTGGAAGCAGTGGTACATCGATCCACCCTTGCGTTACAACTCCTACAAGATGATGGTGACGAGTGGAAACGGCAACACAGTCAACCTCGCCATGCAGTTCCTGGTCTGCAACGAGCGAGAAGTCGCCTATCCCCTTTCCACCTACATCTTTTACGCTCTCTACAGCACATTGGATCTGCGTCTCACTTCCAACGACGTCTCGGACTGCCAGATTGCTCCCTCGCTTCCCGATGGTCTCAGTCTGGGTGCCTCCTGCACGATCACGGGAGCGTCGAGGGTGACGACGTCGCCCACCACGTTCACCATCACGGGAGTGGACAGCAGTCAGCACGTGAAGGGAACAGTGACGCTCTCCTTCGAGAAGTGTCAGGGATCGCTGTATCACGTGCTGCGAACCTATCGCGTGTCTCCAAACGCTGAGTTCTACCACATTCGTGATGCTTCCACGGGAGAAGTGTTGCTGGAGGCAGGAAGCGGACATGAATTCCCTGCCAACAAGGATCACTCGGACTATCTCTGTGTGAAGGCAGCCAGCTTCGACGTCAGCATCGATGCCTCAACAGCGTACTGGCAGCCAGGCTCCTATCTCTTTCTCTATTCGGTGATATCGAATACGGAGGAGGAGTTGATTCTGAAGACGCGCTTTGACTCGTATCTGGAGGTTCCCACCGTGTACTCCTTCTACCGCAACTCGATCAACAGCTTCGAATCCTGGTTCTACAAGATGAGCCTGCTTCCTGCCAAGTGGTTCGATGCGAACACGGAGGGATGGCGAGAGGCAAGTCGGGGAACCTTCCCGCTCTCCTCCAACCAGATCCAGCTCTACAAGAAGACCTTCACCATTGACTCGGTGGAGCAGGTCACAGGACTGGTTCTGAGCGTTCGGTTCTTGTTCGGCTGCATCGTCTACGTCAATGGCATCGAGGTGTGGCGAAACCATGTTATTGGTGATTTGACGAGTGCCAGTCTGTCAACGGAAACCTATTCCGAGTTGACGTACCACACCATTTCCCTTCCGGGTCGCATCGTGAGTGAGCACTCCACCACTGTCATTCACAATGGAGCAAACGTGATCGCCATCGCCATTCTCGCCAACTCCACGTCCACTCAGCGCGTTTCCCTGTTCGATGCGTCGCTTCGGCTGATGAAACAGTCCGAGTCGCACATGTGGGAGTTTGAGGGCAGCATGGAGTCCATCTCCGGTGACGCCTCCAACGCCTTCGACCTGAACTACCAAACCGTTATCGAGTCGTCCTCCTGCTCCTCGAATTCGATTCTCCTCACACTGAACAACGATCGACGCGAGTGGGTGAACATGGTGCAAATCCAGAACTCCCACAGCAAGGCGGCTCCGGCTCCCGTTTCCTTTGACCTCTACGGCAAGAACCCCGAGGACTCCGAGTGGACACTTCTGACGCGAGTGCGCGCACTTCACTTCATTCTGGCGTATCAGAAACGGTCCGTGTTCTTCATCAACAACCGCGCATTTAACCAGTTCAAGTTTGTCGATTTCAGTGTTTCCGGCTGCTCGTGGCGAGTCCAGTCGCTCAACCTCTACGCAGTCACCGTGATGACACCTCCATCGCCCCTCACGTATCCCTCTGCCACCACCGTCTTCACCGGCATCGAGATGGAGGCGCTGACTCCCGAGAACGAAGGACTCTTTAATTACACGATCCGACCGTCGCTTCCCTCCGGTCTCCTCTTCGATGTGAACAACGGTTGGATCACGGGCGTGTGCAATCTCATCGTCCCGTCGACCAAGTACTCTGTTTCCGCCAAGACCATTCTCGGCACCACGGTCACTGTCACCTTCTCTCTCGCCGTGCAGAGATGCACTGGCGACCGCGGTCTGGTGACGATCCACTACCAGGCTCAGAGCATGCTGAACCGTTTCACGTGGAAACTGATTCTCGGTCGCGGAGCCACCGGATCCGTTCTTCGCTCCTTCCAGCCCTATCCCTTCACCATGAACGGCTACATCGATTTCTGCCTTCCCGAGGGCGTCTACACGTTCCAGCCCCACATCGTCAACGATGATGCGAGTCTGTTGGGCTACACGCTCAGTGTGGACGACGAGTCCATGATCTTCGAGACCGAAATGGTGCGTTCCGCGTCCCAAGTGATTTCCACCGTGTTCTCGACTTTCCTTCCGTTCCAAGTGAACGGCACGCGGTGGAAGGTGTATCAGCGAACAGATGCCATTCCGGAGAACTGGAACCTGCCTTCCTTTAACGATTCGCAGTGGAGCACCTATCAGGCGGCTGCCATTCCCAACAGCGGCAGCGTCATCACCACGTACATCCGCAAGTCCTTCACTCTTCTCGGAGCCAACGAGTTCCGCGTCCTCAACGTCCGTGTGAAGTACGCCGGCGGAGTGGTTGCCTACTTCAACGGCAATCGAGTGGCTCGGTTCAACATCGACGAGCACTTCGACCCCGACACGGAGTCCATCCAGATCCACGACCCGACGCTCTTCTCCAAGTTCCACGTGATTCTCTCGGGTGCTACGGTGCGACGCGGGACGAATGTGATGAGCTTCGAGGTACATCGTCCCTACGGCAGCGCCTCCTCGGATCCGTTCGTGTTCGATGCCACCGGCGTGTTTGGCGTGGACGACTGCGCGACGGTGGTGGACACGTACTCCTCGATGGATTCGTCGTTGGGTTCTAGCGACCTGATTTCGCTCTTTGATCTCGATCCGTTTACGTCCGTCACGCTTCCCACAACGAGTGGTTCCTTCGTCGAGTGGGAGGTGGAAAACCAGGAGGGAAGCCAGTGGAACGCCTTCAACATCCTCAGCACCACGACAATGAACTACTTGCAGTCCTACCTGTACGGATACGCGTCAGCAGGACAGAGTGATCGTGTGACGCTGTTGTCGAAGAACGTGAACATCCAGGGAGGAGTGAAGCAGCCGCTGATGATTTCGTCATCGGAAAACCGCTATTATCGTATCCGCCACGAACTGGTTTCCACCCAGTCTTCCCAGGTGCTTACCGGTTTGTTGACAGCGTATTGTGAGTCTCCTGCATCCTTCTGTGCCTCGGCTGATGGATTCCCGTCGGCTGGAGAGGATCAGCTCTCGTATGCAAGTTGTCCGGACGGGTTTGGAGGGTATTTGTATCGCGTTTGTTCAGGAGGCGTGCTTGGCAGTGTGGTGACGAGCCGTTGTTTCGCAAACAAGGACTCCAAGGTGCGTCCTTCCAACTTCAGCTATCCCAAACCCACAATCACGGTCATCAAGGGAAAGGCGTTTTCGATGATTCCCTCGGTCCATGGAGACTATCTCCGTTTCCGCATTGTGGAGGGAACGCTTCCCGAGGGCATTCGGCTGGACTTGTTCTCGGGGGAGTTGAGTGGGATGACGAGTGCCGTTGGAGTGGAGGCGGTGATGATCGAGGCTTGGAACACGCTAGGGGCGGTGAAAACGTCGGTGGAAGTCAAGGTGGATCTGCTTCCGATGTGGATAATGATTTGTGTTGGCGTTGCTGCGGTGGTTGTGGTTGTTTTAGTGATCGTGTGTATTGTCCGTTGCTGTTATCGCAAGTGCATATCAGGAAAGTCGAATATGGATATTGTGTGAGGTGTTTGTTAGAAGGAAAAGAGAATGGTGTGGGGAGGGATTACTAGAAATGGTATGATTGTAGGAAAGATGAACAGAAGGATGAAAAGGATATCCACGTGTAGCAATCAGGTTTCACGCTTGTATTCAATAAATATACTGTCTAGCTTCCAAACAAACAGAAAGGTGATTCTTACACCAGAAGGTTCTTATTCTCCATAGCAGGAGGTTGAGGGGTTCTCTTCTTTCGGATGACCATAACGATAGCAAAGACAACACCCACGACAACAGAGATCACATACGAAATCATAATACCATATCGCAAAACACTACCCCATTCTCTCTGCTTCTTGCAGCCATCAGACACGAGCTTCCATTCTCCATCGTTCTTACCAAACACACACATGTAAGTTTCCACGCCAATCTTGTTATCTTGCGTACAGTGATACTCCATACTCTCTCCAATAACCATACTGCGTCCATTACGTGGATTGACGCACAAGGGATCACGAATCTCGATATGAATCTCCGTCGATATCGTTCCATTCTCAGTCATCGCAGTAATCGAATACTTCATCTCTTCACGCTCTTCCATTGGAATACCCGATATCTCACCTGTCTCCACATTCATCTTCAGACCAGAAGGAAGGGAAGGAGACACCATCCAGTTGAAAGTCGGTTCACTTGTCGTAGGAACGTCCGTTGTTCCAAACACTCCTTTCACGAAGATGTAGTGACTCTTACTGTAAGGAGAATCACGAATCTCGATATGAATCTCCGTCGATATCGTTCCATTCTCAGTCATCGCAGTAATCGAATACTTCATCTCTT
>ENA-UERG01001181-UERG01001181.1-human-gut-metagenome-genome-assembly--contig:-NODE-1181-length-22904-cov-4.882508_pt1 | contig 22904 bp, 14 predicted proteins | sample MGYA00242954_ERZ507954 | MGnify/ENA primary metagenome ERZ507954 (study PRJEB26167, sample SAMN06115478) | human gut metagenome | host: Homo sapiens | place: China:Sichuan | collected 2015-01-21... | reverse complement strand
ACTTTTACAATAAATTCATCAAAACTCCGGCGGGCGGTTTTTGGGCGGCTTGCCGTCGTCCTCGTCTCTGCCGAGAATGCCCGAAAAGAGTTTTTTGCGCTTTGCACGCCTTTCCTCCTCTTTTTGCTTCTGCTCCACCTTGTAACGCTCGATCGACTCCAGCTCTTCAATGCGCTCGCGCGCAACAGCGCGCAGCATATCCGGATTGGCATCGTAAACGATCGCACGCAACTCGTCCATCGTCATTTTCTCGCAGGCATCCCGAAAGCGCTTTTCGCGCACGTCCTCCGGTTCAAAGAACGCCATGCGGCCGCACCACGAGCAGATGTACACCTCGACCGGGACATGATCCGTCCAGATATTTGAGCCGAGGCTCGAGCCGTTCATCTCGAGAGTCTGCTCCCCCTGAGGCTTCATTTCATGTCCGCAGACGCAAAGCTTACCGAGCATATCGTTCCTCCTTTTTATGCACTTCCTGCTTGGGAATGTCGTCGTAAAAGGCAAAGGTCTCTTCAAATAGCTTCTCGCCGTAGGCGCGCAGCTTCTCGCAGTAGTTCTCGTAGGCGGCGAGCATCTGCCGCGCCTCGTCTGTCAGCACCGCGCCGCCGCCGTGCTTCCCCCCTGTGGTGGAGGTAAGCAGCTTGAACCCCAGCCCCTCTTCGGCGCTGCGGATGACCGTCCACGCCTTGGAGTACGCCATGGACATCGACATCGCCGCCGCGCGCAGCGAATGCAGCTCGTCCACGAGCGTCAAAAGCTGCGCAACACCCGGGCCGAAGCATTTTTGGTCGGTAAACATCTTTGCGACGATCGCCACGCGGAGTCCTCGCTCCATACAGCAGCACTTCCCTTCTCGCCTCCGATTATATCGGAGCGCATCTCATCCGTCAATACGGCAAAAAATAAGAGGGAGCGTAGGCTCCCCCTTGTGTCAGCGCAGGGTGTTGAAATGTGTGTTCTCGCCGTCGAACAAAAACCCGTCCGTGTCGCGGACGCGGCCGTTCGAGAGCATCCGGCGGTAGCGCAGATCGTTTGAGTTCAGGTCGATCCCCGTCAGGCTGCGCCCGCCGCTGCGCGACTGTGCGTCTGTGCTCGGGATGCCATAGTAGCGGCTGCGTCCGGCGGCGCTCCGCGCGGCGGCCGCCGCTCTTCTCCCCGCGTCCTTCATCTTGTCGCCCACCATGCCATCGCCGGTGATGCTCTTGTCGTTCGCGTCTTTTCCGCTCATATCGTCGCCGCGGGGCAGATCTTTCTTCTTTTCGCTCATTTCGCTCTTCGGTCTGCCGCTCACGGCGCTGCCACCCTTTTTCTCGCCGCAGCCGACGAGCGAAACAAGCGCCAGCGCCGTCAGGCAGAGCATTGCAAGCGTCTTCTTCATTGCTGCATTTCTCCTTACTTGCGTCTCCTGCGATACCCAAGCAATAGTATGCGCGCAAAAGGAAATATACTACATAAACCCTTCATCACAAGTTTATACCGGCATTGTCTAAATTGATTTAAATCAAAATCATCCGGTCTGAACTCACCTTGAAAGATTTTGTTTTACCTTTGCAGCCGAAATAAAAAAGCGGCAAAAAATAAAGGTAAAAAGTAACAGGTATTAGGTAGGGTTTCGTATGAAGAAGAGTCTTATTGCATTGGCGTTCGGCACACTGGGATTGGGTATTGCCGAATTTGTAATGATGGGAATATTGCCCGATGTGGCAAAAGATCTAGGTATCAGTATCCCGACTGCGGGACATTTCATTTCGGCATACGCTTTGGGCGTATGTGTTGGCGCACCTGTATTGACATTGGCCCGTAAATACCCGTTGAAACACATTCTGTTAGTACTGGTTACCTTGATTATGATAGGTAATATCTGCGCGGCAATGGCCCCCAATTATTGGGTATTGCTAATTGCCCGTTTCATCTCCGGGCTTCCTCATGGTGCCTATTTCGGAGTAGGTTCTATCGTTGCGGAAAGACTGGCCGATAAAGGTAAAGGTTCGGAAGCCGTTTCGATCATGATTGCCGGAATGACCATTGCCAATCTTTTCGGTGTACCCTTGGGAACTTCTCTAAGTACCATGCTCTCCTGGCGTGTCACTTTCCTGTTGATAGGAATCTGGGGAATCGTTATCCTATATTATATCTGGCGCTGGGTTCCCCACGTAGAAGGATTGGAAGATACAGGTTTCAAAGGACAATTCCGTTTCCTTAAAACTCCGGCTCCGTGGCTGATTCTTGGCGCTACGGCACTAGGTAATGGCGGTGTATTCTGCTGGTATAGCTACATCAATCCGATGCTTACCAATGTGTCCGGCTTCTCCGCTGAAAGCATTACGCCCTTAATGATCCTTGCCGGCTTCGGTATGGTGATGGGAAACCTGATTAGCGGACGTCTCTCCGACCGTTACACCCCCGGAAAAGTAGGGACTGCCGCACAAGCACTTATCTGTATTATGTTATTGCTCATCTTCTTCCTTTCTCCCTATAAATGGGCAGCAGCCCTGTTGATGTGCCTTTGTACGGCAGGATTGTTCGCAGTATCCAGTCCGGAGCAGATATTAATTATCCGCGTATCAAAAGGAGGAGAAATGCTGGGAGCAGCCTGCGTACAGGTTGCCTTCAATCTGGGAAATGCCATTGGCGCATACGCAGGCGGACTCGCAGTCAACGAAGGATACCGCTACCCTGCCCTGACAGGCGTACCGTTTGCACTGATCGGATTTACTTTGTTCTTGATTTTTTATAAGAAATACCAAGCAAAATACTAAAAAACACTATCAACCTAATACACCCTTTCCTCTTATATTCAAGAAGAAAATAGACTTCATATTACAATTATCGCATATATAATGTTTATATTTGCCCGGAATAGACATTGCATCCTTTTTCCGCTATGAAAACAAAAAACATTTTATATGCCATCATCGGGCTGCTCCTGTCGACCTTTTGGACAGAGAGTACCGCCCAAAAAACTTATTACTATTTCCGTACGCTGGACATCAAGGACGGGCTTTCGCATAACACTGTGAATACCATCCTGCAAGACCGGCAAGGCTTTATGTGGTTTGGCACAAAAGACGGCTTGAACCTATATGACGGCCTTGTATTCCGCACCTTCCAAAAAGAAAACTCTTCATTAGGCAACAACTTCATCACCGCCCTGCACGAAGATGCCGAAGGAAATATTTGGGTAGGGACTGATGCGGGCGTCTACATCTACAATCCCCGGTTAGAAAAATTCACCTCGTTCGATATTCCTATTGAAGATACAGGCAGGACTATCAACCGCACCATAACATGGATAGACTCCGACCCTCAGAAAAACGTATGGATTGCGTCCGATTCCCAAGGACTCTTCCATTACGACAAAAAGCGGAATAGCCTGAAAGAGCATTCGGCGAAAATAGGCAATGGAGCACTCAATATCACCCGCTTCTGGTTCGAGGACAACGAACTATGGGTAAGCCGCTATGAAGACAACCTGTATCATTCGGGAGACGCTGCCCACTTTACCACTTTCCGGGATGCCGAAGGAGAAGAGCCATTCAAAGGAACTGTCATCAATACTTGTGTCAAAGGGTTGCACAACTGTATTTACATAGGTTCATCCAACGGACTGGCGGAAATCAACCTGACCACCCGCAAAGTACGCCGCCTGTTAAACGACTACGTACGCAACATCTGCCTGCGTTCGGACACGGAGCTATGGGTAGGTACGGAACAAGGCATCTACATCTACAACCTGGAAACCGACAAATATATCCATCTCACCACCTCAGAGTCCGACGACCGCTACGCATTATCCGACAACGCCATCTATACCATCTTCAAAGACCGTGAAGGCGGGATGTGGATAGGCTCATACTTCGGGGGCGTCAACTATTATCCTCACCAATATACTTACTTCGAGAAGTATTATCCTCGGGACGACATGCGATACCTGGGACACCGCATACGTGAATTCTGCGGAAGCAATGACGGTACGATATGGTTCGGCACAGAAGACAAGGGACTTTTCCATTTCAATCCCGCCGACGGTACGGTCACGCCTTTCCGCCACCCTGCCCTATACCACAACATCCACGGATTATGCATCGACGGCGACTACCTGTGGGTAGGTACTTTTTCCGGCGGGCTGAACCGCATCCATCTCCGCACCCGGGAAGTGAGGCACTACGAAAAGGGCGAGGCGTCCAATACCCTCAACGCCGACAACATATTCTCAATCTATAAAAGCAGCACCGGCGAACTATGGATAGGTACGACTTCGGGGCTGTTGCGTTACAACCGAAAGACAGACGACTTCACACGCATCCCCGAAATGAACAAAATATTCGTGTACAATATACTGGAAGACTGCCACGGCAAATTGTGGCTGGCTACCTATTCCGACGGCGTGTTCTGCTACGACCTGCCACAAGACAAATGGAAACAATATACCCGAAACCCCGATAACCCGAACTCTTTACCCTATAACAAGGTAATAAGCATCTTCGAGGACAGCCGCAAGCAGCTTTGGTTCATGACACAAGGAGCGGGATTCTGCCGCTTCCGCCCCGAAACGGACGATTTCATCCGCTACGATATGTCGCAAGGCTTCCCCGGAAACACCGTATATAAAATGTTGGAAGACAACAACGGACTGTTGTGGCTCACTACCAACAAAGGGCTGGTATCCTTCCATGCCGAAACAGGCACTAAGCATCTGTACACTACTGCCAACGGTCTATTGAGCAACCAGTTCAATTACCAGTCGGGATACAAAGACAAGACAGGAACTATCTACCTGGGTAGCGTCAACGGGTTTATCTCTTTCAATCCTGCCACATTCACTGTGAACAAACAGATTTCACCGTTGGTACTGACCGACTTCCACCAATTCAACAAACGCCTGCCAATAGGCGAAGCATCTTCTCCCCTGTCAGAAAGCATCACCCTCTCGGAATCCATCGAACTGAACGCTGACCAAAACACTTTTTCCTTACGGGCAGCAGTGCTGAACTACCAGGCTCCTTTATCGAACACCATACTCTACAAACTCGAAGGCTTTGATAAAGAATGGTACTCCACCAACGGGCTCAATACCCGCATCAGTTACTCCAACCTGCCTTCCGGTCATTACACGCTGCGAGTGCGCGGAGCCAACAGCGACGGTGTCTGGAACCCACAGGAACGATTATTGAAAATACGCGTCCATCCACCCTTCTACCTGTCATGGATGGCATACGTCATCTACTTCATTCTGTTGGCAACCGTTGTCACATATATAATCTGTTATTTCCGCAAACGCAACCTGCGCAAGCACCGGCAAGCCATGGAAATATTGGAATACGAGAAAGAGCGCGAACTCTACACGTCCAAGATTAACTTCTTCACCAACGTAGCCCATGAGATACGCACACCGCTGACACTTATCAAAAGCCCATTGGAACACGTCTTGGTTTCCGACCATGTGAACGATGCCATCAAAGAGGATTTGGAAATTATGGATTTGAACACCAACCGGCTGCTTGACCTCGTAAACCAACTGCTCGATTTCCGAAAGACCGAAACCAAGGGTTTCCACCTCAACTTTATGGCATACAACCTTTCCGAAATCCTGCAGAAAACCTATAAACGCTTCATTCCGCTGGCACGAGAGAAAGGATTCGAATTCACCATAAACGTCCCCGACAACCTGTATGCAGCCATCGACAAGGAAGGATTTACAAAGATAGTCAGCAACCTCTTCACTAACGCCATCAAATACGGCAAAAGTCGTATCCACGTCGAAATGAAGCAGAACGAGGAGAACGAAACCTTACAACTTTCCGTCACGAACGACGGTGAGATTGTCCCGCTTACCATGCGCGAGGAAATATTCAAGCCCTTTATACAATATAAGGGAAACAGTTCCTACCAAGTGCCGGGAACCGGCATCGGACTGGCTTTGGCACGCTCGCTTGCCGAACTGCACGGTGGAAAGCTCACCATGGACGATGCAGCGGACTGTAACCACTTTATCCTGACGCTTCCCTTGCACCAGGCACAAACCGTCCATCTGCTGCCCACCGAACCGGAAAAAGCTGAAAGAGAAGAGGTGATCGTTTCCAGCGAACCGGGTAATCCTGCCACTTCCACACAATTCCGCTATACCCTATTAGTAGTGGAAGACAATGCGGAAATGAACAAATTTCTCGTCAGGCAACTGTCCGAATCCTATAAAGTGCTGACCGCCGCCAATGGCGTGGAAGCTTTGAAAATATTGCAGGAATCTATCATCAATCTGATTATATCCGATGTGATGATGCCCGAAATGGACGGCTTGGAACTCTGCGATACCGTAAAGACAGAACTGGACTACAGCCATATTCCCATCATCCTGCTTACCGCCAAGACCACTTTGCAATCCAGGATAGACGGACTGAAAGCCGGTGCAGACGCCTACATAGAGAAACCTTTCTCGATGGAGTACCTGAAAGTGAGCATCTCCAGCCTGCTCAAAAACCGGGAGCAACTGCAGGCTACGTTCATGCACTCTCCTTTCACCCCCACCAACAACATGGTCATCAGCAAAGCCGATGAAGAATTTCTGAAGAAACTGAACAACCTTATCCAGACCAATATGCAGAATCCCGAATTCAGCCTGATAGACATGGCAGACCAGTTGTGTATGAGCCGCTCCAGCCTGAACCGCAAAATCAAGGGGCTTCTCGACCTGACGCCCAACGACTATCTCCGCATCGAGCGTCTGAAGAAAGCTGCCCAACTATTGAAAGAAGGAAGTTGCAAAATTAATGAAGTGTGTTACATGGTAGGCTTCAATACTCCGTCCTATTTTGCGAAATGTTTCCAGAAACAATTCGGGGTACTGCCCAAAGAATTCATCACGACATAACCCGCCCTGCAACAAAAGAACCACAAAATAGAACAATTCTTCCATCTTGCCCCCGGGAACGGGGTTTTTGAGCGTTTTGTTCCATACTTTGCTCGTATTGTTGTTGCCTGCAATGCCTATTTGCCATAGATTTGCAGTGCTAGAACAAATTTGTCAAAGCCAATAATGTTAAATTATAACTTTAAATCTTATGAAAGGTAGAGCAAAATCTTTTATTAGTTCACTCTTCTGTTTCGGTCTGGGCATTATCCCCGTCATGGCTGATGCCGGTGCAAACCATACCGGCAACACTCTTCAGGTGACGCAGCAGGCGAAACGTTCACTTTCGGGAACAGTTACGGACGCCGCCACCGGAGAGCCCCTTATCGGAGTAAGCATCCTGGTGAAAGGAACCCAGGGCGGAACTATCACCGATACCAACGGTAACTTCTCATTGCCTGTAAACAATGGCGATATACTCGAAGTCTCCTATATAGGCTATAAGAAAGAAAGCATCGTCGTCAAAGGGCAGCAGACGCTGAACATCGCTATGCAGACCGACAGCGAAATATTGGAAGAAGTAGTCGTCGTGGGCTACGGTTCGCAGAAAAAGGTGAACCTCACCGGTTCCGTTGCCACGGTAGACTTCAACGACAAGACTTTATCACGCCCTGTAACTACCGTTTCATCGGCTTTATCGGGTATGGCGGCAGGTTTGAACGTGATGCAGACCACCAGCAAACCGAACTCCGAGAGCTCCAGTGTCCTGATACGCGGTAACGGAACTTTGAACGATTCCAGTCCTCTGATACTGGTAGACGGGATGGAAATGCCTCTCAACGAAATCAACCCGAACGACATCGCCACTATTTCCGTCCTCAAAGATGCCGCCTCTTGTGCCATCTACGGTAACCGTGGTGCGAACGGTGTTATTCTGGTAACGACCAAACGCGGAAGCGACGGCAAAATCAACGTCACCTACTCCGGCAAGTTCTCTTACAACACCCCTGCCAACCTCATCCACATGGTTGCCAACTACGCTAACTATATGGAACTGATGAACGAGGCATCCATCAACTCGGGACAAACACAGATTTTCAACGGAAGTACTATCAAAAAATGGCGGGAAGCAGACAAAAATCCCAACGGGCTGTCCGAATCCGGTTATCCCAACTACGTAGCTTACCCCAACACCGACTGGTATGACGAAGTGTACAACCCGAAACTGATGCAGGAACACTCCATTACCGTCTCCGGTGCCGAAAAGCGCACAACGTACAGCCTCAGTGCCACTTTTCTAAACAATCCGGGACTGGTGGAGAACGCCGGCATGAAGAAATATTATGTGCGCAGCGACATCGAATCTCGCATCACCGACTTCCTCACTGTAGGTATGCGTGCATGGGGTTACCATACCGACCAGGAACGTAACGACGTAGACAACTTGAACGGCTTGCAGATGCAAAAAAGCATACCGGGTATTTATCCCCGCTATGACGGCAAATACGGTGTACCCGAAGCAACGGAAGAAGACCCATCCGCCAGCAACCCCGTATACTTCATCAACAACGCGGAAGGCTACTACAAACAGACGAAGTTCTTCGTCAACCCGTATGTAAAGGTCAATTTCCTGAAACACTTCACCGCAAGTTACAATTTCTACTACGACCACTTCAGAAACGAGCATAAATGGAACAGTTCCGACTATCGCGAACAGTTCAGTTTCCAAGCGGGAGAGGTAAAAAACGCTCCGCCCACTTCCGACGCCCTGCAAGAATATCACGTAGCGTTATGGTACGACGGCGACCAAAGCTGGAAAAGCTCCACCGTACTCAACTACTCGCAAATGTTCGGCAAGAAACACGATGTAAGCGCCATGATAGGTTATGAAGAGTACCGCAAATGGCGTTCCACCACCGACATTGATAAGAAAGGCATGGTAGACACCAGCCTTACGGATTTCGACGCCCTGACCGACCCGAGATATATCAAAGGTTCCACCACGGAATTCGCTTCACGTTCCGTATTCGGACGCGCCACCTACGCTTATGACTCACGCTACCTGTTGGAAGCTAATATGCGTTACGACGGTTCTTCACGCTTCGCCCCCGAAAGCCGTTGGGGATTATTCCCCTCGTTCTCTGCCGGCTGGCGTCTCTCCGAGGAACGTTTCGTCAAGAAACTCGGCCAGTTCGACAACTTGAAATTACGTGCCTCATGGGGACAGCTAGGCAACAACTCCATCGGCAACTACGAATGGCAGGCGGTTTATGCCGCCACACAATATGTCTTCGGCAATAAGAAAGTATCCGGACTGGGCATGTCTTCTTTCTCCAACTACGACTTGGAATGGGAAACGACCTCAATCACCGACTTCGGACTCGATTTCAGCGTACTGAACAGTCGTCTGACCGGTACAATCGACTACTATAACAAAGTGACGGACGGTATTCTCTACAATCCTACGCTTTCACCTACGTTGAGCTACTTCGGCTCTCCCCGCCAGAATATCGCCGAAGTCACCAACCGGGGATTCGAGGTTACCTTAGGCTGGCAAGACCACATCAAGGACTTCACTTACGGTGTGTCCGCCAACTTCTCGTTCAACAAAAACGAAGTCAGCAAATATAAAGGAAAATTGGTACGTGAATGGAAACAGGACGCTAACGGCAAATGGACGTACCACACCAACTTGGGTGAAGTCTCCACCGGTGGCAATGAACGTATCGTGGAAGGGCATATGATAAACGAATACTACGTGCTGAATCTCTACAAAGGTACGGGAAATTCCTTCAACACAGACGGTACGGTCAACCCTGTCGGCGGCCCCACCGATGGCATGATACGCACCGAAGAAGACATGAAATGGCTGAAAGCCATGATGACCGCCGGCTACCAATTCTACCCCAAACAAGGAGTAGGCAAAGATAAAATCTGGTATGGCGACATCATCTACGATGACCTCGACGGTGACGGCGTGTATGGTGACGATGACGACCGTGCTTTCCAGGGATACTCCAGAACACCGAAATATTACTTCGGTCTCCAGATGAACGCAGCATGGAAAGGATTCGACCTCTCCATGAACTGGAGCGGTGCCGCCGGATTTAAAATCAACTGGTACGAGAAAGCACAGAACAGTTCGATTGTCACCTACGGATACGGCATCGGCAGGGAAGTGGCTTACGACCACTACTTCTACGACCCGGAGAATCCGGATGACCCCCGCACCAACCTCACGTCGAAAACGCCCCGTCTAACTACCGACCAGGCCGGACAAGTGAGCACGGCAAGCGCCTGGCATCTGCACAACGGCAATTACCTGAAACTGAAGAACCTGACCATCGGCTACACCTTCCCAAAGACGTGGGTAAAGAAAGCTTATATGCAGAATGTCCGCCTCTATGCTTCCGGTGAAAACCTGTTCACCATCACCAAGTTCAAGGGTATGGACCCTGAGATGATGTGCGGCGTGGGATATGCCCCGATGCGCCAATACGCTTTCGGTATTAATGTTACATTCTAAAAGAAGACTCAGATGAAAAAGATGATAATAAAAAATATGATGGCGGCAGCCTCGGTTGCACTCGTTATGGGCGGTTCGCTGACTGCATGTGTAGACTTGGATCTCTCCCCGAATAATGCTCCGTCCGAAGGGAATGTATGGAACAGCGCCAGCATGGCGGAACAGACCATTGCCGGGGTTTACAACCGCCTCTACGAAGATTACACCGCCGACCCCAACAAAGGATGGTTCGATATGTGGTCGAGCATCATGGACATCGACGCCAACTGGACGGCAGGCTACCACTTCCTGCATGCCAACAATACACCTACTAGTGACTTCGGTAGCGAACGCTGGTGGAAAAACTACTACTCCGGCATCTTGCGCGCCAACGATGTAATAACCAACCTGCCCACCGTAGCAGGTATCAGCGAGGCCAAAAAGTCACGTTACGTATCCGAATGCAAGTTTCTGCGCTCCTGGTGGTATTACCGCCTTAATATCCTCTACGGCGGGGTGCCCTACTACACCGAACCGGTAAAGAGTATCGACGGCGCCAAGAAAGCACGTTCCACACAAGATGAAATCTGGGATTACCTGATTCAAGACCTGACTTCCTGTATTGACGACCCCAACCTGCCGAACAAATACGGAGCCGACAGCGAAGACTACGGACACGTCACCAAAGGAGCAGCCTATGCCCTGAGAGGTAAAGTCTATATGTGGAAGAAGGAGTGGAAAAAAGCTGCCGACGATTTCGAGGAAGTAAGCAAATGCGGCTACAAGCTATATACAAACGGATCCGATGCCTACAAACAACTGTTCAAGGCTGCCAACGAGCGTTGCGACGAAATGATATTCTCCTTGCAGTGCATCAACGAAGAAGGATTCGGCGGCATCAAGAACCGTGGTTATGGCAACCGTTGCCTTCCCCCCGACAATGAAGGAAAAGGTCTGGGATGGAACAATTACGTCATCAACCCGCAGTTCGTAGACTCTTACGAGAACAAGGACGGAAGCCCGTTCAACTGGGACGACATTATCCCCGGTTACAGCGCCATGAGCACGAACGCCCGCCAAGTCTACTTCCTGCGCAACGAAATCAATGCTACCGAGCGTGCCAATGCCGAAGCGTCGGGAGCCGACATGACCCAATACAAGAATTCCGGCAATGAAGAGCGGATTAAAGCCGCTTATGCCAACCGCGACCCTCGCCTCGGATTCTCCGTCATCACTCCTTATTCTACCTTTATAGGCGGCATCGAAGGAGAGGCACTGCCCTACGTCATGCGTTTTCCCTACCGTTCGAGAGGAAGAGGTACACAGGACATCGAAACGGACACAAACTCCAAGATGTACTACCTGAACCGCAAATTCGTGGGTGAAGGCACAGAAACAATGACCTACTATTCCGAGATAGACCTCCCCTTCATCCGCTACGCGGACGTATTGCTGAACTGGGCGGAAGCCTTGAACGAACTCAATGATATCGGCGGAGCCGTCAGCAAAGTGAACGATGTGCGCAACCGTGCCGGAGTAGCTCCCCTGAACTCCAACTCCTACACCACCGTCAACGGTAAGGAAGATATGCACCGCCGCATCATGAACGAACGCCATTGGGAACTGGTAGGCGAAGATGTTATCTATTTCGACGAAATACGCTGGGGCACCTGGAAGGACTTGAAGTTCTACACCGACAAGGAAGGACGTATGAACGGCATGCGCCAAGTTTGGGGAAGTCCGACCTACTCCTACACCTGGGGCGGCAACAACTACTGGACATTGCCCATTCCTGCCCGCGAAATACAGATGAATCCCAATATGGAACAGAACGAAGGCTGGAAATAACAAGAGAAAGAAACTGAAACGTTTTAATCGAAATTATGAGTAAAACAATCATTTACCCTTTAAAAAGAATTATCATGAAAAAGTTATTCATACTACCTCTGTTGCTCGCCAGTTTTATCGTAACTGCCTGTGTAGAGGATGATTCTATCGTGAAGCCCGGCGAAAGTCTGGTCGAACCGCTGAACATCACACTCTCTCTGTCACAATCGGGAGAGAGACAAGTAGACCTGAACAAGACCCGCCCCTCTTTTTCTTTCAAGATAGAAAAGAGCCATCCTTTCGTAGAAACAACCGCCTCGCTCTCAGTGATAAGTGCGGAAGAACTGGGTAACGGTTACCTGCCACTGGCGGACAATCTATACCGTATCAGCAGCACCGAACTGGAGTTTGCCGAAGATGAGCAGTCACAATCGGTCAACATTCTCTTCACCAACCTTGAGCAACTGGAACCCGCTACGAATTATGCGCTGGGGTTGAAACTCACTTCTTCGAGCACAAGAATAGAAGTACCCGCCGGACAAGAACGCCTCATCCTGATACTGAATGTCGGTGAAGGGGGTACGCTCCGGAATCCATACCGTCTACGCACGCTGGACGACTTGAAAGGCATGGGCAGTTTGCTGAAACCCAATGTCACCGTCTGTTTCAAGATGGAAGAAGACATCGACATGCAAGCCGAAGAGTGGACTCCGCTTAACAGGGACGGAAGATTCCACATCAACTTCGACGGAAACAATCATATGATAAGTAACCTGAAATGTACACAAGGCAAATTCCCGAGCTTCTTCGGACAGTTGGTCGGCAGTTGCAGGAACGTGACTTTCAAGAATGTGGAAATCAGCGGTTACCAGACACCCACCGGGGCTATTGCCGGATTTATCCCTAACGGGGCTGCGGATACCGAAATCAGCAATACACATGTGATTAACGGCACACTCAACCAAGTGGAAAACGGAAGAGACCATTGGAGCACAGGCTCGGTAGGCGGTATCGTAGGAGATATGCGCGCCGGCAGAATCAGCGAATGTTCGGCAAAGGTCGACATCACGGGCGAATGGTGTACAGGCGGACTGGCAGGCCAGTTAGTGGAAGCTACTATAGAGAAGAGCTTCTATGAAGGAACTGTTTACTCCCGGTATAGCGCAGGCGGTATAGCAGGCAGTGTTCACGGTGCACTTATCTCCGACTGTTACAGCCACGGAAGTGTTTCTACACTGTCATCATTCGATGGAGAATTTACTGGTCCCGCAGGAGGTATTGCAGCACGTATGTATGTCGGCAGCAATGTGCGCAACTGTTACTCCACCGCCACTGTGAAAGGTCATGCAAGTGCAGGCGGCATTGCCGGACAATGCCAACTCGGAGAAGGAAGCGCGGACAACAGCAACTACATCGTCAATTGCGTCGCCTGGAATGACTATATTTCTTCTACCACCGACATCGCATCGGGACGTATCTGCGGATGGATGCCCCGAGGCAACGGGACGAACGGCAACAAAGGCGAGTCCTGCTATGCCAAAGAGGTAGACGTGATAGTAAAAGGCAATCCGCTGGCAGGTGACGATATCCGCCCTTCGGCAAGCTTCGACACTACCCATGCCAACTCTCTCAGATACCACGGCCTGATAGCCACCGACCTGATAGATGTCACCCAAAACACGTTGGGATGGAGCATGGAGATATGGGACTTCTCCGGAGAGAAACCGCAATTCAACTGGCAATCGACAGCCAACTAACCTTATGAAATTTAAAAGTAATCATTCAATAGGAGGAAATAGAATATGAGACTATTACATTTTTTAATCGGAGCAATGGTATTGATTACCACCGGATGCGCACAAGACTCTGAAGGCATTTACAACGGAGCGTCACAATACAGGGACGAAATCTTCCTGGCAGACCCTACCATCCTCAGAGAGGGTGACATGTACTACTTGACAGGAACAGGCAACCAGCAACAGCAAGGTTTTGTCCTGCTGGAATCTGCCGACCTGAAAAGCTGGCACACAGTGGAGAACAACGAATTTGTCCTGAAGAAAGGTGACCAGACCTACGGAACCGAAGGTTTCTGGGCTCCCCAATGGTTCAAAGCGCAAGACCGTTACTACTTCCTCTACACCGCCAACGAACAAACCGTAATGGCATCTGCCGACTCTTGGAAAGGCCCTTTCCGCCAGACAGATATAAAGCCAATAGACAGAAGCCAGAAGAATATCGACCCCTTCCTGTTCCGCGATGATGACGGCAAGTATTACTTGTACCACGTGCGCTTCGGTAACGGAAACTTTATATGGGTAGCAGAGTTCGACCTCGCCAAAGGTGAAATTATCCCCGGCACCCTGAAGAAGTGCATGGAGAGCACCGAAGAGTGGGAAGCAACCGCCGCCTACATCTCCGCCCCCGTCATGGAAGGCCCCACCGTTATCAAACTGGACGGCGTGTACTATCTCTTTTACTCTGCCAACGACTACCGGAGCATTGACTATGCCGTAGGCTATGCCACTTCCAACTCTCCCATGGGGCCGTGGACGAAAAACGAGAACAGTCCCATCATCCATCGCAGCATCGTAGGCGAAAACGGTTCGGGACATGGCGACATCTTTACCGACAAAGCAGGAAACTATTATTATGTGTACCACGTACATGCGTCGAAAACAAACGTCGCCCCGCGCAAGACGCGCATCATCCCGCTACACATGGAAAAGAACGAAAGCGGCATCTACGACATCACGGTCAACGGAGATGAAGTAATAGAACCTTATCAAGAATAACCATTTAAAAAGCAACGTATGAACTTAAGAAATATACTAAGCGGAATAGCATTGCTGGCAGGCATACTGAGTGCGCATGCCATCGAATATACCCCTGCCAACGTATCGGCTTCCATCGCATTGAAAGTCCCCGGCAACGACGCGGTACGTTATCCGTTGGAGTTCCGTAAGCTCCGGCAAGAACGGTTCGACTATCAGTTGACGGGTACAGAAAGCCTGCCCGTCCTGATTTATCAGAAAGTGGAAGGCGGAGAAACCAACAAGCGGATCACCCTCTTCATCACAGCCACAGAGAATATCTACTTCAACTATGGCGAACAGGTGAAAAGCGGAGCATGCCATGACGACTGCCTGTTCTATATGCCGGGCTTCTGGTATCGCCGCAACCTTCGTTCGCCCAAAGAGGCGCCTTCTTTCCACACCTCAGACAGTTGGGTGGTGCGCGAAGACCGCCTGAGCACTCCGATGACGGCTATCTTCGATGAAAAGAACGGCAAGTCGTTCTCAGTAGCCCGCATAGACAAGTTTGAAAGCGACGCGCTGACTACTCACAAAGAGGGCGAAGTCATCCTGTCGGGAACCACTTCGATAGGTTATACCGGATTCGAGAACTGCAACGGCACTGCCACACTTTCTTTCGGCTATCCCTACAAAGAAGCGCCCAAAACTTATATCCGCAAACTGACACTGACTCCTTCCGTAGAAGCCTACCAGTTTTTAGGCAAAGGAGAAAGCGTGACGTTGACCTGGGAGCTCAACGAATCCGCTCCCACCGACTTCTCGGACTGCGTAAAACAAGCATGGGAATATAGTTACGACCTCTACAAGCCCGCAACGGTAGAAACACCTTATACCGATGAAGTGATGAAAGAACTGATGAGCAACTTCTTCGTAGAAAGTTTCATCAGCGATACTCCCACCAACTATTACTCAGGTGTAGAGTTACACACGGCAACTTGCAACAACGTCGACGTAGCCGAAGTAGGCTTTGTGGGACGCACCCTGCTGAATGCTTTCAACGCGTTGGAATATGGCGAAAGCAAGCAGCGCACCGACCTGGTGGCAAATGCCAATGCTATCTTTGATTCTTACCTGGAGCATGGTTTCTCACCAGCAGGATTCTTCAACGAGGTAGTGCACTACAAACGCAACTTCATAGAGCCTGTCCACAGCATCCGCCGCCAGTCGGAAGGCATATATGCCACACTCTATTACCTGAACTATGAAAAGAAGAAAGGCAGGAAGCACCCCGAATGGGAAAAACGCCTGAAAGGAATGCTCGACACCTTCCTGCGCCTGCAAAACGAAGACGGCAGCTTCCCGCGCAAGTTCAAGGATGACTTCTCGATTGTAGACAAGAGTGGCGGAAGTACCCCGTCGGCAACGCTTCCCCTGGTGATGGGATACAAGTACTTCAAAGATAAACGCTATCTCGAAGCAGCCCGACGCTCGGTAGATTATCTGGAAAAGGAGCTAATCTCGAAAGCGGACTACTTCTCGTCTACCCTCGACGCCAACTGTGAAGACAAAGAGGCTTCACTCTACGCCTCCACTGCTGCCTACTACCTGGCACTTGCCAGCAAAGGAGCAGAGCGTGCACATTATGCAGGTTTGGCAAAGAAAGCCGCTTACTTCGCCCTCTCATGGTATTACACCTGGGATGTCCCGTTCGCACCGGGACAGATGTTGGGCGACATCGGTCTGAAGACCCGCGGCTGGGGTAATGTCTCTGTGGAGAACAATCATATCGACGTCTTTATCTTCGACTTTGCCGACGTACTCCGCTGGCTGTCCAAAGAGTATAATGAACCCCGCTTTGCCGATTTCGCGGCAGTGATCAGTTCTTCCATGCGCCAGTTGCTACCCTACGAAGGACATCAATGCGGCATCGCCAAGAAAGGGTACTATCCCGAAGTGGTACAGCACACCAATTGGGATTACGGCAAGAACGGCAAAGGGTATTACAACCATATCTTCGCACCGGGATGGGTAGTTGCTTCCTTGTGGGAGTTGCTCTCGCCGGGACGACCGGAAGAATTCATCGGAAGGTAAAGATGAGGCTACTCTATTTGCCAGTCCTCGACTTTAGATAATATGACTACGTTTAAACTCATTTCTGTACCGTTATGAATAAATATAAAAGCGCCAGAATTTTTTCAAAGAAAAAACGTTTTTAATGGAGTATTATCTGACACTCGGGCCTCAGTTATGACAACACCCGGGTGTCAGACAATATAGAAAAGATGAAACGGTTGATAAATAAAGCCATTGTCAATAAAGACCATAATTTTGGAAATGCCCGTTGGGTACGTAATATATTTGAAAAAACATTGGAAATTCAAGCCAACTGCTTGGCAATGGACGGACATATCTCAAATAAATCATTGACTACTATTACGGAATATAATATAATGAACAAAACAAACTGAAACTTTCTACCTATATTCTATTCAGGGCAAACGCTCAATAAGTATTACATCTTCATTAGGCTTGTATCCTTCCCATAGAACGCAGTCCCTTTCTTTTATTTTTAATATCTTCTTTCTCTTTTCCCTGTGTGAATATAATTCATTACATTTACAAATTTAGTATACTTAATCCCTACTGTAATATGACCATTCAAGCCTTTTCAGCTATAATTCCTGATGTACGAGATGACAAAAATAAAATATATCAGTCTAACGAAATAGTGTTCATTTCCCTAGTCTCTGTTATCTGTGGAGCTGATACGTGGAACGAAATAGAAACATTCGGCAAGACGCATGAATCCTATTTCAAGGCCCGTCTTCCGGGGTTGGTTTCTATTCCTTCTCATGATACCTTGTGCCGTTTCTTTTCCATATTGGATATCGACTGGTTTGAAGAATGTTTCAGGTTGTGGGTTGATGACATCTGCCGGAAAATTCCCGGAGTGATAGCCATTGATGGGAAAGCCATTTGCGATAATCCCGATAAAAGGCGTAACTCAAAAAATGGAGTGAGAAGCAAGCTCTATATGGTCAGTGCCTGGTCTGTATCCAACGGCATTTGCCTTGGTCAAAGAAAAGTAGAAGAGAAATCGAATGAAATAAAAGCTATTCCCGAGCTGATAAAGACACTGGATCTTGAGAATTGTATCATAACCATTGATGCTATCGGCTGTCAGAAATCAATCACCAAACTAATCATAGAGAACAAGGCTGATTATATTTTATGTGTCAAAGATAATCACGAAGCACTCAGGGATATAATAGAGTTTAATCTTAGTGAGGAATCGAGATACTATTTATGTCACGCAAAAAGGTACTTTGAGGAAAACAAAGGGCATGGAAGAAATGAATACAGGGAATGTGTATGCATAAGCGCTAAAAATCTGCAATATTTTCTCAAAGGATGGACAGGAATCAAGACATTGGCAATGATAAATTCTATTAGAAAAATGGGGGATAAAGAAGCGGTCATGGAAACAAGGTATTATATATCATCATTGGAACCTGATCCGATTACCATACTCAAATCAGTTAGATCACACTGGGAAGTTGAAAATAACCTGCATTGGGTACTTGATATAGGATTCAGAGAAGATGATGACAGGAAAACAGGAAATGCTGCTATCAACTTTTCTGCCATATCAAAGTTAGCACTCATGCTATTGAAACAAAGTGACATCAAACTGGGAATGGCAGGAAAGAGGAAAGCATGTGGATGGGATGAGAAAATAAGAGATAAAGTTATTGGTATTGAAAGAATATAGAAAATGATAAGATGTAATACTTATTGAGCGTTTGCCCTGTATTCTATTCTCTAATGCTCAAACCACGTTCTTTTCAAAACCACCCAAACGTCAGGAAAAGACAGAAAGTGCACCAAGTTTCCTTTATTAGTTTAAAAATGATTATCTTTGCAAACTAAAATGAGCAACTTGATAATAAAAGAAATAATAGATTAATATGGCATTGCAATGTGGTATTGTAGGACTACCGAACGTGGGTAAGTCGACACTTTTCAACTGTTTGTCGAATGCGAAAGCACAGGCGGCAAATTTCCCTTTCTGTACAATTGAACCCAATGTAGGTGTAATCACTGTTCCTGACGAACGTCTGAACGCACTCGCTGAATTGGTGCACCCCCAACGAATTGTTCCTACAACTGTAGAAATCGTAGATATCGCTGGACTGGTGAAAGGCGCAAGCAAAGGTGAGGGACTAGGAAACAAGTTCCTTGCCAATATCCGTGAAACAGACGCAATTATCCACGTACTCCGTTGCTTCGATGACGACAATGTGACACACGTAGACGGAAGCGTAAATCCTGTCCGCGACAAAGAAATCATTGACTACGAACTTCAATTGAAAGACCTGGAAACCATCGAAAACCGTATCCAGAAAGTACAGAAACAAGCACAGACGGGCGGAGACAAAGCTGCAAAGTTAGCTTACGATGTACTCGTTCAATATAAAGACGCACTGGAACAGGGAAAATCTGCACGTACAGTGACTTTTGAAACAAAAGACGAACAAAAGATAGCTCACGAACTGTTCTTATTGACCAGCAAACCGGTAATGTATGTTTGCAATGTTGATGAAGCAAGCGCAGTAAACGGAAATAAATACGTAGATATGGTACGCGAAGCCGTAAAAGACGAGAATGCTCAAATCCTGATTGTCGCAGCCAAAACAGAAGCGGACATCGCCGAACTGGAAACGTACGAAGACCGTCAAATGTTCCTTGCCGAAGTAGGCTTGGAAGAATCGGGCGTAGCACGTCTTATCAAGTCTGCTTACAAACTCCTGAATCTTGAAACATATTTCACTGCCGGTGTACAAGAAGTACGTGCCTGGACATACGAAAAAGGATGGAAAGCTCCTCAATGTGCCGGAGTGATCCACACCGATTTTGAAAAAGGCTTTATCCGTGCCGAAGTTATCAAATACGATGATTATATCAAATACGGCTCGGAAGCAGCTGTGAAAGAAGCCGGAAAACTGGGTGTAGAAGGAAAAGAATATGTGGTGCAGGATGGCGACATCATGCATTTCCGTTTCAACGTGTGATTATCGGTAACTACCGACGACTTATTAATTACTAATTCGCTAACAATATGAAATATCTCATTGCAGGAACGGGAGGTGTAGGCGGCAGTATCGCAGGATTCTTGTCGCTGGCAGGCAAAGATGTAACTTGTATTGCCCGTGGAGCTCACTTGCAGTCGATTCAAACGAACGGTTTGAAACTGAAATCGGATTTGAAGGGCGAACATACGCTCCGGATTCCGGCTACTACCGCTGAAGAATTCAATGGGAAAGCAGATGTGATATTTGTATGCGTGAAAGGTTATTCGGTCGATTCCATCGTAGGACTGATTAAAAGGGCAGCACACAAAGACACGGTTGTCATCCCTATTCTGAATGTATATGGCACAGGGCCGCGCATACAGAAGCTAGTTCCGGAAGTCACCGTTCTCGACGGCTGCATCTATATCGTAGGCTTCGTATCCGGCACCGGAGAAATCACCCAAATGGGAAAGATATTCCGGTTGGTATACGGCGTTCATCGCGGCACAGTTGTGAACCCCGGATTGCTGGAAGCTATCCAACAAGACTTGCAGGAAGCAGGCATAAAGGTAGACCTGTCACCGGACATCAACCGGGATACGTTTATCAAATGGTCGTTTATCTCCGCAATGGCTGTGACGGGTGCTTACTACGACGTTCCGATGGGAGAAGTGCAGAAACCGGGAAAGATACGGGATACATTTATCGGACTTTCTACGGAAAGCGCTGCCTTAGGAAAGAAACTGGGCGTCGAATTTCCCGAAGACCCAGTCAGCTACAACCTGAAAGTGATTGACAAGCTCGATCCCGAAAGTACCGCTTCTATGCAAAAAGACCTGGCACGCGGACACGACTCGGAAATACAAGGATTGCTCTTCGACATGATTGCAGCAGCCGAAGAACAGGGAATAGATATACCGACCTACCGGATGGTTGCGGAGAAATTCAAAGAATCTAATCATTAACATTAATCCAATATAGAATGAATACCATGCTATTATCCATCAACTGGAACCCGAATCCCGAACTATTCAACCTGTTCGGCATTTCTATCCGTTATTACGGATTACTGTGGGCAGTAGGAATATTCTTTGCTTATGTGGTTGTTCACTACCAGTACCGGGATAAAAAGATAGAGGAAAAGAAGTTTGACCCGCTTTTCTTTTACTGTTTCTTTGGTATTCTAATCGGTGCCCGCCTAGGACACTGCCTGTTCTATGACCCGGGATACTACCTGTCTCATTTTTGGGAAATGATTCTTCCTATCAAGTTCATGCCGGACGGAAACTGGAAATTTACCGGATATGAAGGACTTGCCAGCCACGGCGGTACATTAGGATTGATAATCGCCCTTTGGCTATATTGCCGCAAGACGAAGCTCCATTATATGGACGTGCTGGATATGATTGCCGTAGCTACTCCAATCACCGCCTGCTTCATCCGCCTTGCCAACCTGATGAACTCCGAAATCATCGGCAAACCGTCTGATGTGCCTTGGGCATTCGTTTTCGAACGTGTAGATATGCTCCCCCGTCATCCGGGACAGCTCTACGAAGCCATCGCTTATCTTATCCTGTTCTTCATCATGATTTACCTGTATAAAAATTACAGCAAGAAACTGCATCGCGGCTTCTTCTTCGGGCTTTGTCTGACTTATATCTTCACCTTCCGCTTTTTCATCGAATTCCTAAAAGAAAATCAGGAAGATTTTGAAAACAGCATGATGTTCAATATGGGACAATGGTTAAGCGTTCCGTTTATAATAATAGGCGTCTATTTCATGTTCTTCTATGACCGAAAGAAGAAAAAGTAGCTGAACATTGAAAAGAATAACAATAGCATCCCGTTTACCTCTAAAGAGATTCGGTAAACGGGATGCTATTGTTTTACAGGCTTGTGTGAAGCTATTTTATTCTTCCTCCAGCTCTTTGTCGTCGCAGTCGTCTTCCAGTTCAGACTGGAACATAAGCGTGCACACCACCGTATCACTGCCCTCCCAATAGCCGATACCCAGAACAACTCCGATGGTATGTTCCGATAGCTTGTCCAAATAAGGAATCATCTGATTATGCAGTTTGAATAATATTTCGCCTTCTGTGGTGTTAATTCCATTGTCGGAAGTTATGTCTATATAAAAAAGCTCTTCACCAATGATATAATCTTCCGAAGGAGATATTCTCACCTTTGGAAAATTAAATATAACCTCATCAGGGTTGATACGTTCGTCAGGCTCTGCTCCGTGCTGTCTTTCGGAACACTGCACATCGCGGATAAAATCATCCTTCGACAGGTATTCTTTGGAAGTAAACGTCCAGTAGGTGTCAATATCCGGGTTATCATCGAATATTTCAAAATTTACATATTTCGGATCTACATTCTTTTCCCATTCGGTAGCTACCGGTTTGTTCCGGGGTTCAGAGAGTTTCAGCAACTTCCGCTGAATCGCATCCAACACGCCATTGAACACACCCCAGCAAAACATGAAAATCAGCAGGAGCAACAGACACATAAAAGATATCCAAATCAGATTCTGTATAAAGTATCTGTCATTATCGACGGACAACTTATGGGAATCCGAGTCATAACGCACTTTGATATTCTCTCGGTTTTTCTTCGGATAATCGTCAACATCTAAACGGGTATTTCCCTGATTCACAGCTATCAAAACAGCTATTTTCTCTTCTCCGTGTTTTCTTACCATGATGTCGTCCAAATTACGATAGATGCAGGATAATATAGAAAAAAGGACCCAGCCACCCAGGAGATAAATGGCAATATAAGGAAAAAGATAAGTAGGTCTTTCCTTATATACATGCGTTACAATCTGCTGACAGCAGTAATATACCACCAAAATAGTAAGCCCCCATAAAATCCAGGAAACGGCAGTACTTTTTTCTCCC
>ENA-UERG01001176-UERG01001176.1-human-gut-metagenome-genome-assembly--contig:-NODE-1176-length-22994-cov-4.072915_pt1 | contig 22994 bp, 19 predicted proteins | sample MGYA00242954_ERZ507954 | MGnify/ENA primary metagenome ERZ507954 (study PRJEB26167, sample SAMN06115478) | human gut metagenome | host: Homo sapiens | place: China:Sichuan | collected 2015-01-21... | reverse complement strand
GCGTGGTGATTCCGCTCTCGCAGCATATCGGTGCGCCCTGCAAGCCCATCGTGCAGAAGGGTGATTTGGTGCTGGCGGGTCAGAAGATTGGCGAAGCGGGCGGCTTTGTGTCCGCACCGGTGCATTCATCCGTCTCCGGCAAGGTCGTCGGCATTGAGCCGGTCGAGCTGGCGAATGGTTCGACGGTGTCCGCCGTCGTCATCGAGAACGACTTCCAGAACAACTGGGTGGAGCTGCATCCGGCGGAGCACCCGGAAACGCTGACCGCGCAGGAATTGCAGACCATCGTCCGCGAAGCCGGCATCGTCGGCATGGGCGGCGCGACGTTCCCCACGCAGGTCAAGATTACGCCCCCGAAGGGCAAGACGATTGAGAAGCTCATCATTAACGGCGCGGAGTGCGAACCGTACCTGACGGCTGACCATCGCCTGATGCTGGAAAAACCCGCGGAAATCATCGACGGCATCCACCTGATGATGCTTGCGCTGGACGTGAAGGAAGCGCACGTCGGCGTGGAGAACAACAAGATGGACGCGGTGGAAGCGCTCCGTGCCGCAGCGAAGAACGTCGAAGGCATCACGATTCATGATTTGCCCGTCCGCTATCCGCAGGGCGGTGAAAAGCAGCTGGTGTATGCCCTGACGCGCCGCAAGGTGCCGACCGGCGGTCTGCCGCTGGATGTCGGCTGCGTGGTCAGCAACGTCGGCACGGTGTATGCCATTCAGCAGGCGATTCGCGAGGGTCGTCCGCTCGTGCAGCGCGTGACGACGGTTGGCGGGCTGGTCAACAACCCCGGCAACTTCCTCGTCAGCGTCGGTACGCCGATCGACACGCTGCTGGAAGCCTGCGGCGGAATGCAGTCCGGCGCACGGATGCTCATCAGCGGCGGCCCGATGATGGGTATGGCGATTACCCGCACGGATATCCCGGTCACGAAGGGCACCTCCGGCGTGCTGGTACTGGGCGAAGAAGCCGTTGACCCGGTGGAATCCGCCTGCATCAACTGCGGCCGCTGCCTGCGCGCCTGCCCGATGCAGCTGATGCCGACGCTGCTTGACCGCTGCGTCCGCGCCGACCGCTATGACGAAGCCGAAAAGTACGGCATCATGAACTGTATCGAATGCGGTGCGTGCACCTTCGTCTGCCCCGCCAAGCGCCTGCTTACGCAGTCCTGCCGTCAGGGCAAAAAGGTGATTACGACCCGCAAGAAGGCGGAAGCCGCGAAGAAAGCCGCGGCAGAAGCTGCAAAGAAGGCTGCTGAAGAGCAGTCCAAGAAGGAGGCATAACACCATGCAGAATAATCTTGTGATGACCTCCTCGCCCCACCTGCGCGACCATAGCAGCACGCAGCGCATCATGCAGGAGGTTTGTCTGGCACTGCTGCCGGCTGGCATTGCGGGCGTTATCATCTTCGGCTGGAGCGCGCTGATGCTCATCTGCGTGTCCGTGGCAACCTGTGTTCTATCTGAATTTGTGTGGGAAAAGCTGACGAAGCGGACGGTGACGATTGGCGACTGGAGCGCCGTCGTGACGGGTCTGCTGCTGGCGTACAACCTCCCGGCGAACGCGCCGTGGTGGCTGGCGGTGGTCGGCGGCGTGATTGCCATCGTCCTCGTCAAGCAAATGTTCGGCGGCATCGGCAGCAACTTCATGAACCCGGCGCTGACCGCGCGTGCGATTCTGTTCGTCAGCTGGTCTGCGCTGATGAGCAGCTATCCGCAGTCCAACTTCGTCGTGGATGCGACGACCTCCGCTACCCCCCTCGGCTTGCTGAGCAAGGGCGTTTCCGGCGTGAACTTTATGGATCTGCTTCTGGGCAACTGCGGCGGTGTGCTGGGCGAAACCTGCAAGCTGGCGATTCTCGTCGGCGGCATTTACCTGTGCGTCCGCAAGATTGCTGACTGGCGCATCCCGGTGTCCTTCATCGCGACCGTGTTCGTCTGCTACCTGATTAAGGATGGCGCTGAAATGGCGATTTATCAGGTATTTGCGGGCGGCTTGATGCTCGGCGCGTTCTTCATGGCGACTGACTATGCGACCAGCCCGGTGACGGTGCCCGGCCGCGTGATCATGGGCATTGGCTGCGGTCTGCTGCTGTTCATCATCCGTGCCTACGCGAACTACCCCGAAGGCTGCTCCTTCGCGATTCTGTTCATGAACGTCTGCACGCCCCTGATTGACCGCTTTACCGCGCCGCATCCGTTTGGGGAGGTGAAAAAGCATGGCTAATCAGAAGAAAACCTTCATGAGTGTCCTGCTGAACGGCCTGATTTGGGAGAATCCGACGTTTGTGCTGATGCTGGGCATGTGCCCGACGCTGGCCATCACCACGTCCGGCATGAACGGCATCGGCATGGGTCTGGCGGTTACGGCTGTGCTGATTTTCTCGAATCTGTTCATCAGCCTGCTGCGCAACATCATCCCGGACAGCGTGCGCATTCCGGCGTACATCATCATCATCGCGTCCTTCGTGACGATGATTGACATGCTGCTCAAGGCGTTCCTGCCGGATTTGTCGCAGGCGCTGGGCATGTTTATCCCGCTGATTGTTGTCAACTGCATCATCTTTGCCCGTGCGGAGTCCTTCGCGTCAAAGAATCCGCCGGTGCTGAGCATTGCGGACGGCCTGGGCATGGGGCTGGGCTTCACCTTCGCCATCACGCTGCTGTCCGTCATTCGTGAGCTGCTGGGCAACGGTACGTTCTTTGGTCTGCAGGTGATGCCCGCCAGATATCAGCCGATGGGCATCATGACGCAGGTTCCCGGCGGCTTCATCACGCTGGGTCTGCTGCTGATTCTGGTCAATGCACTGTCGAATAAGTCGAAAAAGAAGGGGGCGGCAGCATGAGCAACATTTGGGCGAATCTGCTGACGATTCTTGTCGGCGGTCTGCTGGTCAATAACTTTGTCATGAACCGCTTCCTCGGCTGCTGCCCGTTCCTCGGCGTCTCGAAGCAGTACGACACGGCAAAGGGCATGTCGATGGCGGTCATCTTCGTGATGACGCTCGCCAGCTTCATTACTTGGTTCGTGCAGCACCTGATTCTGGTGCCGCTGCACCTGGAATACAGGCAGACGGTTGCGTTCATTCTCGTGATTGCCGTGCTGGTCGGCATTGTGGAAATGGCGCTGAAGAAGATTTCCCCCTCGCTGTATCAGTCGCTGGGCGTGTATCTGCCGCTCATCACCACCAACTGCGCCGTGCTGGGCGTGGCGATTTTGAACGTGGATAACGGCTACAACCTGCTGGAAAGCACGTTCAACGGCTTCTGCGCGGCGGCGGGCTTCGGTCTGGCGATGATTCTCTTCTCCTGCATCCGCGAGCGTCTGGCGCTGGCGAACATGCCCAAGTGGATGAACGGCTTCCCCGGCGCGCTGATTACGGCGGGTCTGATGGCGATTGCGTTCATGGGCTTCGGCGGCTTAATCGGCTGAGGAGGGAAGGCGGATGACGGTTGTGAATATCCTCATTGCGGCGGTTGCGCTGGGCCTGATGGGGTTGCTCTTCGGTCTGCTGCTGATGGGCACGGAGAAGGTTTTTGCCATTCCGGCGGATGAAAAGCGTGACGCTGTGCGCGCGGCGCTTCCGGGTGCGAACTGCGGCGCTTGCGGCTATCCCGGCTGCGATGGCTGTGCGGATGCGATTGCTTGCGGCAAAGCGCCCGTGAACGCCTGCCCGGTCGGCGGCAAGCCCGTTGCAGACAAGATTTCCGCGATTATGGGTAATGCGGAAGCAGCAGACGCCGTTCGCAAGGTCGCCAGCGTAATCTGCCAAGGTGATTCCGAGCATTGCAAGGAGAAGTTTGAGTACCGCGGCATTCAGGACTGCGTGGCGGCGTCTGTCGTCAATGACGGCAACAAGGCTTGCAAGTTCGCGTGCCTTGGTCTGGGTACCTGCGCGCGCGTCTGCCCGTTCGACGCGATTCATGTTGACCCGGTGAAGAAGATTGCCGTGGTGGACGACGAGAAGTGTGTCGCGTGCGGCAAGTGCGTGGCGATTTGCCCTAAGGGTGTGCTGAGTCTGCGTCCGGTGACGGAGGATGTGACGGTTCGCTGCCGCAACACTGAGCCCGCCAAGAAGGTGCTGTCTGCCTGCTCGACTGGCTGCATTCACTGCGGCAAGTGCTTCCGCTCCTGCCCGCATGGTGCGATTACGATGACGAACGGTCTGCCGGTCATTGATCAGAGCAAGTGCCAGCACTGCATGGCGTGTGCGGACGCTTGCCCGACGAAGGCAATGTGGGCGAACTTCGACAAGCGGAAGGTTTCCGCGTAATTTGGGATTAGAAAAGGACGTGCGGCTGTGAAAGGCTGGCACGTCCTTTTTGATGTGTTGCAATGCGCCTAAAGAGGGGATTGCAGGGGAGTGTGGCTATGGTTGCAAGCCCGGCTGGTCGAGATTGCAGCTTGGGGGGGCGCTCCAGCGGGAGCGCAAAGTTACAACCGCTGCGCTGAAAGCGCTTCGCTGTTCAGCGTCGGGCGGCGGAGTTGACTTCGTTATCATACTTCTTCCGCGTGTTGCTCTTTTATTCACCACGAAAAATATTCGGAAGCGAAAGCGTCCATGCCGGTGTCCCATCCACCTCAAACAGCGCCTGATTCTCCCATGCGCATCCACCGAACCATGCGCCCGCGTCCTGCGAGTCATACCCACCGGCATAGCTGCTCGCCCAGCCCGAACCGAACTGTTCCCACAGCTTACTCTGTTCTTCCCAGCTATTTCCCGGCACCGGAATCCACGCCGGTTCCCAGTAGCAGACGCCGAGTGCGCCCGCCTGCACAGCCGTTTCCACCGTCTCGCGGAAATCCGCCGCCTGACCGTCGCGGGAAATATCCTGCTTCATGTCGCACCACTCATTCGGGACGCTGTTCGGGTGTGTATCGAGGTTATTCGTCGTAAACGGATAGGCTGTTTCGGCGATGAAGACGTCTTTGCCGAAATTCTCGCGCACATCCGCCATCAGTTCTGACAAATTCTCCAACGAACCATGCCAATAGCTGTAATAGCTGTACGCCATTACGTCAAAATCAACCGGCGTATCGCCCTCGCAGACCTCGCGGATGTACTTCTTTGCGTCCGATTGACTGACGTTGGTGAAATGCACTGCCACCAACGCATCGGGCAGGGTTGCGCGGACAGCGGCGCTTCCGGCGTTCATCAGCTGATTGCGCCCATTTGTGCTCCATTCGCCCGCCATGCCGCCGTTAATCTCGTTGCCGACCTGCACCATCCAGATGTCCACGCCCGTTGCGGCAATCTGCGTCAGCGCATCCGTCGTGAAGGCGTAGAGTGCGCTGCACTTCTGCGTCAAATCCATCGTGACCCATGCCTTCGGGGACATTTGCTTCGCGGGGTCAGCCCAGAAGTCGCTGTAATGGAAGTCAACGATGAGCGAAAGCCCGGCTTCCTTGCATCGGCGGGCGATTTCCACCGCGTTCGCCACGCCGCAGTTGCCGCCGCCGTAGCCTCTGCCGTCCTCGTCGAATGGGTCGTTCCAAACGCGGACGCGCACGGTGTCCCAGCCTGCTTCCTTCAGCAGGACGAACAAGTCTGTCGGCTCGCCGTCGCGGTTGCGGTACACAACGCCGCTGTTCTCCTCGCTCAGCACGGTGGAAACATCCGCGCCAAATTTGAAAGATGCAGGGATGGCATCATCCTCCGCGAACGCCAAATATGGCAAAAACAGGACAAGAGACAACAAACAAGCGAGTAGCCTCTTCACAATAACGCCTCCTTCTCACGAACAAAAACAGCAAATTCACGACGAAGTGATGCCTTCATTATATCAAAAAGGGTGTCTTGCGTCAAGAAAAGAGAAAAACATTGATTTTTGGAAGCAGCATGTAAATACTATCATGCTCGAAAATTCCCAAATTCCCGCTGAAAATGTGAACAGCATCTTGCAAAAAGCAACGAAAAATAGTATAATCAAATAGGATAGCCAGCAGAATGTGTTTGCGATGGAGGAAGGGCACGGTGTTTTCCGTGGCTAATTTCAGGCAAATGTTTTCTGCGCGGAAGTTTCTTCCGCAGTATGTAAAAAAGGAGTGTTTCCAATGGCGAAGAAGTATGTGTACCTCTTCAAGGAAGGCAACGCCAACATGCGTGAGCTGCTGGGCGGCAAGGGCGCCAACCTGGCTGAGATGACCAACCTCGGTATGCCCGTGCCTCAGGGCTTCACCGTCACCACCGAAGCCTGCACCCGGTATTATACCGACGGCAAGGTGATTGGTGACGATATCGTCGAGCAGATTTACGCTGCTCTGGCGGAGACCGAAAAGGTGGCCGGCAAGAAGTTCGGCGACGACAAGGATCCTTTCCTTGTTTCTGTCCGCTCCGGCGCTCGTGCCTCCATGCCCGGCATGATGGATACCATTCTGAATCTGGGCCTGACGGACGTGTCTGTTGTGGGTCTGGCAAACCTGACCAACAACCCGCATTTCGCCTATGACGCGTATCGCCGTTTCATCGCCATGTTCTCTGACGTGGTTATGGAAATCCCGAAGAACGAATTTGAAGCGGTTCTGGACGAATTCAAGGAGAAGAAGGGCGTCAAGTACGACCGCGACCTCTCCGCGGATGACCTGAAGGAAGTCGTCGTTCGTTTCAAGGAAATCTACAAGAAGCACATGGGCGTGGACTTCCCGCAGGACCCCAAGGTTCAGCTGATGGAAGCCGTCAAGGCCGTGTTCCGTTCTTGGGACAACCCGCGTGCCATCTACTATCGCCGCATGAACGATATTCCGGGCGACTGGGGCACTGCCGTCAACGTGCAGTCCATGGTCTTCGGCAACATGGGCGAAACCTCCGGCACGGGCGTTGCCTTCACGCGCAACCCCTCCACGGGCGAAAAGAAGCTGTACGGTGAGTACCTGCTGAACGCTCAGGGCGAGGACGTTGTGGCTGGTATCCGTACCCCCGAACCCATCTCCCACCTGCAGGAGCAGATGCCCGATGTGTACCAGCAGTTTGTGGACATCGCCACCAAGCTGGAAGCGCACTATCGCGACATGCAGGACATGGAATACACCATTGAACGCGGCAAGCTGTACATGCTGCAGACCCGTAACGGCAAGCGTACCGCGGCGGCTGCGCTGAAGATCGCTGTTGATCTGGTGGACGAAGGCGTGCTGAGCGAAGAAGAAGCCGTGCTGAAGGTGGAGCCCAAGCAGCTCGACACCCTGCTGCACCCGAACTTCGACGCTGCGGCAGTGAAGAAGGCGCCCGTCATTGCGAAGGGTCTGCCGGCTTCCCCCGGCGCTGCCACCGGCGGCATCTACTTCACCGCTGACGAAGCGGCTGAACACGGCAAGAACAAGGAAAAGGTTATCCTCGTTCGCCGCGAAACCACGCCTGAGGACATCGAAGGCATGGACTTCTCTCAGGGCATCCTGACCGTCTTCGGCGGCATGACCTCTCACGCGGCGGTTGTCGCTCGCGGCATGGGTCGCGCGGCTGTCGTCGGCTGCGGCGCGCTGAAGATTGACGAAGAAGCAAAGACCCTGACCGTTGGCGACAAGGTGTACCACGAGGGTGACTTCATCTCCCTCGACGGCTCTACCGGCAACGTCTACGATGGCCAGATTGCGACGGTTGAAGCGTCCATCTCCGGCGAGTTTGCTCGCTTCATGGGCTGGGCTGACGCTGCCCGCCGTCTGCGCGTCCGCACCAATGCGGATACCCCGCGCGACACCAAGCAGGCTGTCAAGTTCGGTGCGGAAGGCATCGGCCTGTGCCGTACCGAGCACATGTTCTTCGAGGCGGATCGTATCGCGGCTGTCCGTGAAATGATTCTGGCCGACACGAAGGAACAGCGCGAAAAGGCGCTGGCGAAGATTCTGCCGATGCAGCAGGGTGACTTCGAAGCGATGTACAAGGCGCTGGAAGGCAAGCCCATGACGGTTCGTTACCTCGATCCGCCGCTGCATGAGTTCGTGCCGCATGTTGACATGAAGGAAGAAATCGACGAGCTGGCCAAGAACCTTGGCATCACCTCCGAGGAAGTCATCCACAAGATCAACGCGCTGCATGAGTCCAACCCGATGATGGGTCACCGTGGCTGCCGTCTGGCCGTCACCTATCCGGAAATCGCGGAAATGCAGACCCGTGCGGTTCTGCAGGCGGCTATCGATGTGACCCGCGAATGCGGCTACAACATTGTGCCCGAAATCATGATTCCGCTGGTCGGTTCCAAGAAGGAACTGGCGTTTGTCAAGTCCATCGTCGACGAGACCGCCAAGAAGGTCTTTGAGGAACAGGGCATGACGCTGGAATACCACGTCGGCACCATGATCGAAATCCCGCGCGCGGCTGTCACCGCTGACGAGATTGCTGAAGAAGCGGAATTCTTCTCCTTCGGCACGAACGACCTGACCCAGATGACGTTCGGCTTCTCCCGTGACGACGCTGGCAAGTTCCTCGGCGCCTACTACGACAACAAGATCTTCGAGAGCGATCCCTTCGCGCGTCTGGACACGGACGGCGTTGGCAAGCTGGTGCAGATGGCTGCGAAGCTGGGCCGTCAGACCCGTCCGAACCTGAAGCTGGGCATCTGCGGTGAACACGGCGGCGATCCGAGCTCCGTGATGTTCTGCCACAAGGTTGGCCTGAACTACGTTTCCTGCTCGCCTTTCCGTGTGCCGATTGCGCGTCTGGCTGCTGCTCATGCCGCAATCCTCGAAAAGATGGGCAAGTAAGACGTTTGGCGCTGCAAAACGCGTAACGACTGACGAATACGCATCTCTGGTGGCTTCTGTCCCTGCAATATGGGACGGAAGCCACTTTTTTGCATATCAAAAAGCGCGCCGACAGCCTTTCGCTTCGACGCGCTTCAAAGTTGCTTATTCGTTTTCTATCATGTAGTCCACAAAGCTGGTGATGGTTGTCCAGTAGAGGTCGAACGCTGCGCCGTAGGTGTCATCATCGAAGCTATCTGCCGATGTGCCGCCAACTACCGTGATGGTGTAGCCGTACAGCACGCAGACGAAGATGCAGTACATATTGCCGTCTTCGCCTTGACCGCCTGCACAGAAGGGCGTCAGGACTGCATCGCCGTCGTTCTCGTCATACGCTACCAAACCCGGGTTGCCGCCTGTGTACATGGACTGATAGTAGTCAATCATCGCTTGCAGGTTTTCCTCCGGCAGCGTGATGGTCACATAATCCTCCAGCGATTCATCATAGGTAATCATCACGGCGTAGCTGACATCGGTCCGCCCGTTGTAGCCAAGCCGCAGGTCAATGCTCGTCTCGCCGACCTCACAGCTCGTGACGTTCAGCGCTTCGGGCAGGTCAATCGTCATCCCTATGTTTTCGATGGTGTACGGGTTCGTTGCTTCGTATGCCTCCGCAACAGAGAGGGAAAAGAGCAGGCACAGCGCGCAGAGCAAGGAAATCAGTCGTTTCATGAAATGAACCTCCTTTTATAATTCAAAGTTGATGAAATCAGACAGTTGAATTTCACCGTAAATGTCGGTCAGGCAGAAGCAGTAGAGGTAGGTCGCGTCGCTGCCTTCGAGCGAGTAGAAACCGAAGTCGATGGAACCGTCTTTGCCTGCCACAATCGGGTCGCCATCCATTGTCATTTCCTGCAATTCGCCGTCCTCATCCGCATATAGCACGTTGTAAATCGGTGTCACCACGTCACCCTCGGTCAGGGGAGTGCTGCCGCGAACGGGGAGTCCGGCATCGTCGTACCCCTGCGTGAAGCCGACAATCGTCCAGCCACTGCTGTAGCTCCGCCGTATCACCAGCAGATACCCCTCGACATCGTTGCAGCGGACGGGAATCACACTTCGGCGCATTCCGCCATTGACAAGCTGGTCATACATCATCACAATTTGGTCATCCAGCATCGGCCAAGTACCGTCGAACTGGCTGATGATTTCGCCGCTTTCCCAGTCAATGGCGGCGTTCTGCATTGCGCCCATTTCGATGTAGAACGTATCCTCGTCGTCGCTGCCATCCAAGTACAGCAAGCCCTCGACCATGCTCAAGTTGTTCAGCTCGTCCTGACTGAGCATCATGCTGCACATATAGGCGGAATCATCGTCCATGTCCAGCCAATCGTCCATGGCAGAATCGTCCGGTATGAGGCTGCCGGTGAAGAACGCGTCGTTCATGGATGTGAACGTTGGCACAACGTCAGGTAAATCCACCGCATCTGCTTCCACCGCAAGAGGCGTTTCGCTTGTGGTGAACGTACTGGCGGGGGAGAAAAACGCGTCTGTCAGGTTGCCGGTGAACACGCTGCTGGTCGTGACCTGCTGCGGAACCTGCGCGCTGAAGACGTAATTACCGCCGCTGCGAAGCTCCGCATAGCCGCGCGTGAACTCCGTCATGCGCGGAATTGTCTCCTGACAGCCGTCGCCCTCATAGCTTCCGGACGGGAAATAGACGCTCATGCCCGTCAGGTAGTCGAATTTCCGCGTGCCGACGTTGTAGCGCACGACGCGCTCGTAGGCGGTTTGCAGGACGTCTGCGGTCTGCGGCGCAATGGTACGCGTGCCGTCAATCAGCGCCATCATATCCACCATGTCGGATGTTGCGCTGTCAAAATCGCCAAAGGCATACATGCGCTGGCGGGCACGGCTGAAGGTAGACAATTGCCCAGCGTCCAGCGCCTGCGAGAGATACGATGCGTATGTCTCCATTGTGCTGACAAGATAATCCATTGCCGGCAAGTAGAGGACGCTCATGCTGAGATAATCATCAGGGTTTTCGCCCAGGCAGGCTTCCATGTACGCATCCGCAATCGCAACGCCGATGCCCTGCGCGTCAAGCGCCGGATTTTCGCCCAGCGCATTCAGCCACGCATAATTCCAGCCGAGCGACGGCTCCAGTTCTTCGCTGGCGACCATGAAATCAGCGTAATACTGCATGTGCGCAGCCGCTTCGTAGGTTGCCATCAAGCAGGCGTCGAAGCCGATGAGATCCAGATGAAAATCGGGATTGGCTTCTGTAAAGTTGTACAGCGCGTCGTTGATTTCGTGAATTGTCAACCCATCGTAATCCGCTGTTTCGTCGAAGCAGACGCCGCTCGTCGATCCGCCGCCGTGATTCCAGAAGATCAGCATGTAGCGATCGGCGGGGTAGGTGGAAGTCGCCCAAGTCAGGTAATCCTCCAGCGTGTTCTGCGCGCCCATGCTTTGCCATGCGCAGACTTCAACGTCGGAAAAATCGTAGTCCGCAATCGTAAAGCGGTTGATGTGGTTCGCACGCAGGCGGCTGTCGTCCCATTGGCTCGCGCCGCCTGCCTGCACGACGACTGTCACGTTGTCCGGAATGTCCGCCGCGCACATCTCGTACAGGTCGTTCACACAGTCACTCTGCAAATCCGTGCCGCACATGTACATCAGGACAGTCATCGTGGGGGTGTCCGCGCACGCCGCCGGAAGTCCGAGCAGCAGCAAACTGCCAAGCAGCAACGCAAGAAGTTGGTGTTTCATTGGATGGTTCGCCTCTTTTCTTGTTTTCTGGCAAAATCCCATTATTTCTATTCTACTGCTGCAAATTCCCGTTGTCAACCGCGATTCGCGCAACATAAAACGCTCCTGACGCGTGTTCAGGAGCGTTTTGCTAAGGCCACACCGCACAGCTCGGCGGCGCGGCTGGCGATGTCTTTTCCGCTATCTGCGCATGCAATTTTCTCGATTTGCATCCAGTAAACCTTCAAAATTTGCATTTACATCTGACGAAAAATCCATTCGCCAGCTGACTACCTCATTTGTGCGGTGTTACCTTAAATATGGCGATTTATTCTGCCGCCGACGCGGCGTGAATCTCCTCCAGGAAGCGGGTAATCGGCAGATGCTGTGGGCAAGCACGTTCGCACTTGCGGCAGTGGATGCACTGCGACGCATCCGCATGATCCGCCTGAATCTGGGCGTATCCAGCCTTGAAGGAGCTGTCCGCGCGGAGCATGGCGGCGTCGTAGCCTTGGAAAATGCGCGGAATCTGTACGCCCATCGGGCAGGGCTGGCAGTATTTGCAGCCCGTGCAGCGCGTTTTCGTCCGCGCAAGGTACGTTGCTTTGACCTTCTGGTAGAGCGCAAGTTCCTCGTCGGTCAGCGTCGGGCGCTTCGCCATGTCGAAAATGCGCAGATTATCCGTCACCTGCTCCCATGTGCTCATGCCGCTGAGAATCGTGATGACTTCAGGCATTGCGTACAGGTAGCGGAAGCCCCATTCGACCGGGCTGCGCCGCACGGCATACGCGTCGTAAACCGCTTTCACATCCACCGGGGGATTCGCAAGCAGACCGCCGCGCAGGGGTTCCATGACGACGACACCCACGCCGCGCCGACCCGCTTCGCGGATGCCCTCAAGCGTCGCCTGATTCTCGTCGTCGAGGATGTTCATCTGCACCTGACACATGCCCCACTGATCCCAGTCGTGCAGGATGCGCAGGAACGCCTTTGCGTCGTCGTGGAAGGAGAAGCCGGGAGCGCACCTTGCCCTGCGCGATAGCTTCAGCATAGAAGCGTTTGTAGTCCAGCTTCTGCATTGCGTCCATGCGCTCGTTGTTCATTGCGTGAAGAATGTAAAAGTCCACATAGGGGGTATCGAGCTTTTTCAGCTGCTCGTCGAGAAACTTCATCATGTCCTCATGCGTCTTGACGAGCCAGACGGGCAGCTTTGTCGTCAGGATGACCTTCTCACGGTAGCCGTCCTTGAGCGCCTTGCCGACGACAATCTCGCTATCGCCGCCGTGGTAGGGGTACGCCGTGTCGATGTAGCGGATGCCGTTGTCGATGGCGTGGCGAATCATGCGAATCGCTTCGATTTCGTCAATTTTGCCGTCCGGTGTTGTTGGAAAGCGCATACAGCCGAAGCCGAGCATGGAACTTTCCCGGTTGATGGTCGGAAACATGGTGTTCAGCACGTGTTTTCGCTCCCTTACTTAGAGATATGGTATTATATCCGCAAGCCTGCCGAAAATCAGGTCAGGCTTTACATCCGATGTGTCTACATCGCTGCGTTTTGCTTCGCCAGAGAGGACGAGAATGCCCGTCATACCGTGATTCACGCCGGTCGCAACATCTGTGTAGAGCCGGTCACCCACCATCGCCATCTCATGCAGCGCAAAGCCGGTGCGCGCAAGGGCTTCATCCACAATACCGCGGTTCGGCTTGCCAATCACCACATCCGCCCAGCGCCCAGTGCTGGCATGAATCAGCGCCATAAACGCGCCAAGGTCGGGGATGAACCCATGCTCGGTCGGGCAGTTGAAATCAGGATGCGTCGCGATATATGGCTTGCCCGCGCGGATGAGGTCGCAGACGCGGCAGAGCTTGCCGTAATCCAGCGTCGTGTCAAACGCCGCCAGCACATAATCCGCGTCGTCCGAATCGCAGAAGCGCAGCCCCATCGCCGTCAATTCCGCCCGAAGCACGGGATTCCCCAGCAGATAGCCGGTTTTGCCCGGAAAGTGCGTCAGGCAGTACCGCGCCGCCGCCTGCCCGGATGTAATCACGTCGCGATACGCCGCCGGAACGCCCATCCGCGCCAGTTTTTCGGCATACGTCGAGGCGGAGCGGCTGGAGTTGTTCGTCAGGAAGCGCGCGGTGCGCCCCGTTTTCTCCAGCACATCCAGAAATTCCAATCCGCCGGGAATGATGCGGTCGCCCAGATAGAACGTACCATCCATGTCCAGCAGAAAGCAGCGGATGCCGGACAGCTTCGCGCGAATCGTCTCGTCGGTCATGCGCTCACCCTCCGCGAATCAGATTTCCTGCAATTTCAGTACGCCCTCAAGGTTCATCATCTTGACGGCGGCGTTGTAGGCTTCCTTGACCATACTGATGAGGTATCTTTCATCCTGACAGGGAATGTACTTCGTCGCAATGCAGACCGCCAGCCCATGAATGAACAGCCATGTGCGCTCAAAGAAGCGCAGGGCGGTTTCGTCGTCCAGCGGCGTTTCCTTCTTGATGATGTTGAACACAAGGTCAAAATTCGTCTGGTCGCTGTATTGCCCCTCGCTGACGCGGTCGCGCATGAACAGCAGCTTGAACAGCTCCGGCTCGTCGCGGCCGTAGAGCAGATACGTCGTGCAGAGCTGAATATAAGGCGAGTCGGACTGCGCCATATCCGCCTCCGCGTGTGCCTGAAACTGGCGCGCGACGTAGAGAATCAGCTCCCGGCGCAAATCCTCCATGTTGGTGAACAGGCGGAAAATCGGCTGCGTTGAGCCGCCGAGTTCCTTGGCAATCGCGCGGGCGTTGAGGGCTTCCATGCCTTCGCGGCGCATAAGCTGGCAGGCAGCATGGAGAACAGCATCACGGGTGAATCGAACTGTAGGCGGCATACTCGTCAATCTCCTTGATTATTTGGTATATTTGGCATAGGAACTGTAAAATTTCCGGCTGGAATCAATCTGCGTCAGCTGGCGGTTCTTCGTCACATTCAGCACCAGCGCAATGCCGCCGATGTTCGTGACCATGTTTGAACCGCCATAGGAGAGGAACGGCAGGGGAATGCCGGTAATCGGCAGCCGCCCCAGCGTCATGCCGATGTTCTCGAAAACGTGGAAGAGCAGCATGCCAATCACGCCGATGATGATGAGCATACCCTGCCGGTCGTAGGTGTAGCGCGCGAGGTAGAGCATCCGCAGAATAATCGCCAGATACCACAGCATGATGATGCTGCAGCCGGCAAAGCCGAACGCTTCCCCGATGGTGGCGAAAATGAAGTCCGTCCAGTCGGCGGGGACGTAGTTCAGCTGACTCATCGAGCCATCGACGAATGTGCCGATGCCCGTCAAGCCGCCCGCGCCGATGGTCATCTGCGACTGGCGCATCTGGTACGCGTCACCCTGCGGGGACAAATCAGGATTCAGGAATGCGACAATACGTGCCAGACGGTAGTCATCGCTGCCCGTGGCGACCATGAAGCCGTACAGCGCCAGAACGAGCAGAATCGCGACGACTGCCATCGTAATCAGCAGCCGCCAGCGGACGTTGGCGAACAGCAGCATACACGCGAACGCGAACACCACAACGATAGCGGAACCTGTTTCGCCGGAGAAGAGAACGATTGCGCACGGCACGAGGAGCATTGCCATGATTTCGATGAAGTCGCGGAAGGTGCTCATTGGATGCTCCGATTGGCTCAGGCGCTGCGCCAGCATCAGAATCATTGCCAGTTTGATGAACTCGGACGGCTGAATCGTCATGTCCCAGATGATGTCCAGCCATGCCTTCACGCCTTCAGCGCGGTTGAAAACCCACACGACAAGTACCAGCACGGTTGTGCCGATGTACATGGCGCGCGTGAAGCGGCGAATCAGGTGGTAGGGGCAGAGGATAATCAGCGTCATGACCAGCGGCGCAAGCACCAGCACGAAGAAGCACTGGCGGAGTGTCGAGGAGGATTCCAAAATGTGTTCCAAGAGGTTCGTGGCGGTGGAGTTGATGGAGTACGTCGCCACACAGACGGCGTAGATGCCAAAGAAGCACATCGCAAACACCATCAGAATCAGCGGCACATCCACATGCGCGCGCGAACGGCGGCTGGCATTAGCGAACATGCTTCTCATCTCCTTTTTTGCGGCGCTGGAACAGACGCTGGAAGAGTGTACGCTTCTGCCCGTATTCCGGCAGTGGCACGTCCTCGTCTGTCGTCATGCGCAGGGCGATGCGGGCAATGGCATTGCGCCCCTCGCTTTCGCCCTCCATCACGCTCTGATGATGCAGCAGCGCACGGTAAATTTCCGCATCCTCCGGAATTTCGCCAAGCAGCGGCATGTCCAGCGTCAGCGCGACAGTCTGTGCAGCGTACATTTCGCCCCGGCGGATGTAGTCGGGATTCAGGCGGTTGACAATCACGCGCTGCGCCGTCAGCCCCTTTTTGCGCAGGACGCTCGCCGTTCGCTCCGCGTTGCGGATGCATACATCGTCCGGCGTGCAGACCAGCACGCACTCGTTGATTTCATTGCTCAGCAGACCGCGCAGGCTGCGCTCAATGCCCGCCGGCGCATCAATGAGAACGTGGTCGAAATTGCTTTTGAGCGTCCGCAGAATTTTGCGGAACGCCTTGGCTTCCAGCTCCTTCGCGCGGGCGAACTGGCTGGCGGGCAGGAGAGACAGATTCGGCAGCGCGTCCGGCTTCGGCACGACAAGCGCATCATCCACCGGGCAAATGCCGTTCGCGACATCCAGAATATCATACACAATGCAATCCTGCACGCCCAGCAGCACATCCTGATCGCGCAGGCCGATATCCGCATCCACAATGCAGACGCGCTGGCCGTTTCGCGCAATTTCCATGCCGAGGCAGGCGGAGAGGGTGCTTTTGCCCACTCCGCCTTTGCCGGAAGCAATAATCCAAGCTGTACCCATGTATTTGTGCAAGCCCTCCTTATGGCGCAAGGCTGTTGCCAATCGGCAGGTCATAGTCCACATCACTCTTGTCCCATTCCGGGAAAATCCAGTTCAGGAAGTCCTTCGCGGCGTAGGAACACATGGCGCCGGAATATCCGTGCGGCACATAGACGACGATAGCGACTTTCGGGTTGTCCAGCGGAGCAAAGCAGACGAACCAGCCGTTGTTTTCAAGGTCAATCTGGTTGACCTGCGCCGTTCCTGTTTTTGCACCCATCTTTTTCTGCCATTTGAAGTCGCTCCAGTAGCGTTTAGCAGTACCAGTATCGTCCGTAACGCCCTTCATCCCTTTGTGGATGAGGTTGAAGTATCCGTTTGTGTCGTTCAGGTCGTTGATCAGCACCGGGTCACGGCGGGAAAGCACTTCGCCTTCCGGAGAGATGATGGAATCGACGATGGAAACGTTGTAGACCTTGCCGCCGTTGGCGACTGCCGTGACGTAGCGCGCGACAGCAATTGGCGTCACCGTCGTCACCGACTGTCCGATGGCGGTCAGAATCGTCTGCGAACCGCCCCACTTAATATCGTTGATGTAGTTGTAAGTGTCCGTAATGACGGAGTTGGAATACACCATCGAGCGGGGCATGTTCAGCTCTTCCATCAGGATGGTGCGCATGTTCTCTACCCACGAGGATTCGGGGTATGCCACCGCCATGTCCATCAGGCGCTTGGCGCAGGAGGACAGGCGCTCATCGTCGTATTCCATGCCGCGCGATTCACCGCACTTCTTCAGGTGCGACTTGATGGAGTTGAAAACGATAATCGGGCGCGAAGTGTCCTGCGACGATTCGCCCACCGGCTTCGTCGGGTCGTACAGCGTGTTCTGACTGCCGACGACGCTGCGGACTTCGCCGGGCAGGTCAATGCCGGTTTTGCTCGTCAGCCCGAACGCGGCAGCATACTGATATAGGCGTGTCTCGCCCAGACGGCTGCCGCACTCATAGAAGAAGTAGTTGCAGGAGTGCTCCAGCCCTCCCACAATCGTCTGGTAGTAGTGCTGGCTGCGGTAGCCCTCGGAAATCCAGCACTTCGGAGCGGTAGACAAGTCGGAATTGTAGGCGGTGTAGTAGCCCATGTCCGAAATCATCTCGTCCGGCTTCAACACGCCGGAGTCCAGCGCGCCGAAGCCCGTCACCATCTTGAAAATCGAGCCGGGGGTTGCGCGCGAGCCGATGGCGTAGTTCAGCATCAGGTTACGGTCATCGGACAGAATTGCGCGCGCCTCGTCGCCGCCTGCAACCAGCGCGTTCAGGTCGTAGGTGGGGTAGTTCGCCATGGCCAGCACACGCGCCTGCATATCCAGCACAAGCATCACGCCGTGTTCTGCCAGTTCCAGCGGGTAATGCTCCCAGTCGTAGGTGGCAATCAGCGTGCGATTATCTTCCAGCCACTTGCTGGAGACCATCAAATCCTCCTGCTTGTCGCGGATGCGGGCGACGTTGGAGGCAATCGCGCGCTCCGCCACGGTCTGGTAGTTCACATCCAGCGTCAGCTTAACATTGTTGCCGTCCGACGGCTCCGTGTAGGAGATTTCGCGCACGATTTTCGACCAGTTGTTGCGCTCGACGACGCGGCTGCCCTTGCGCAGGGAGCTGTTCTGCGTCAGCCAATCCTCCATCGACGATTCAATGCCGTCGCGCCCGATGGTGTCGTTGTAGCTGTACCCTTTTGCCTGCAGTGTCAGCCACATCGTGCGCGAAGGAATCTTGCCGATATAGCCGATGACCTGCGCTGCCAGCGTCTGCTTGGGGTAGACACGCTGTGTGCTTTCGGAGATGTCCATGCCCGGCAGCATCATCGACTTCGTTTCAATCTCCGTCACCGTCTCGAAGGGAACGTTCTTCGCAATCGTAATCGGCAGGGAGTTGTACAGGTTCATCTGCATTTCGGAAAAGACAGCCATGACTTTGAGCATCGTGTCCTCATCAACGATGATGCAGGGGACGTAGCCGCTGTCGTCGCCGCGCTTCTCGATGTACGCCGCGCGGACTTCCTCCTCCTCTTCGGCGGAGTTGACCATGCGGTAGCGGTGCTTGAGCGTTACCAGGCAGTCCTCCGGCGTGGGGTAGCTCTTCGCGGTCACATAGTTGTTGGAGCGCCATTGGCTTTCGCGTGTCTGCAGCGTCGCATCGGACACGCCCGAACCGAAATTGAACTCCCATTCGCCCGTCTCTTCGCTGCGCTGAATGACATAGCTGAATGCCAGCTTGCCGCCGTTGCGTTCGATAATTTTCAACGTGTCAATAATTGACTGCGTATACGTCTTGTAAACGCTGGAGGAGCTTTCGCTGGCGTCTTTATAGAAGGTAACATTGTAGACCATTTCGTCCGTGGCGAGAATCACGGAGTTCGCGTCGGTGATATTCCCGCGCTTGCCGGTCAGAGGAATCGTCTTTAAGCGGGTGGATTCCGTTTTTGTGGAATATCCCTCGCTGCTCTTCAGCTGCAAATTCACCAGACCGGCAAACAGATAGGCAAACATCAGGATAAGGATAATCACAAAGACCAGAAAGCGACCCTTCACCTGTTCCGGCGCGTTGCCGTGATCTTGCTGATATTGGTTCACAATTCAGCCTCCTTTCACAGGGAAAAATAACATAATTCACCCGGCTGACCCGAAATCAGCCTTTCGCCATTGCTTTGGATACCGGCGCGCCGAAGCCGAGCAGCCGACGCAGCGGCCACATCAGCACAACCGCAGTCAGCGTCGTCATCAGCGCATCGGTGAGCGCACGGGTGAAGAAAGCGCTTGTCAGTTCCGCACTGCTCATTGCGATATAGATGATGCTTACGGCCTCATACAGCAGCGCCGCGCACAGGGCGCACAGGGGCGTGCGTAGATAAACACTGCGGTTGCGCCCCCGGCGGTGGTTCGACATGTCGTACTGCAATCTGGCGGCGCTCTTGTCGGTGAAGAACAGCGACATCAGCATCGCACAGATTGGGTAGAACACGAGGTTGAGCAGCTTCACACCCGGCACCATCGTTTCCAGCAGAATGCCGTACACCGCACCGACCCAGAACGCCTTGTAGCGCGGATAGCCGACAATCACCACCGATAAAATCACCAGCGGCAGATTGATGCTGACCGTCGTGTCCAGCTGCGTCATCACCGTGACATGGAAAAGGTAGCCGATGAAAACAACCAGAAGCAGGCGGATTTGTCGCCAAAACACGTTGCGCACGGCTTATTCCTCCCAGTCAAGGTCGCCCGGATTGAGCGTCCGGACAGGCGTCGGGCTTGGCGTGGGTGTCGGAGACGGGGTTGCCGTCGGGTTGAGCAGCGTCGAGTTGTACTCATAGACCGTTCCGCGCGGCGTGGGCACAGGCGACGGCGTAGGCGAGGGCGACGGTGTCGGGCTGGCGGTCGGGCTTGGTGTCACGGACGGCACTTCCGTCGGGGTCGCCGTTGCGCCGAACATGAGCGTCGAGCCGATTTTCAGTGTCGGATAGGGGCGAGCTGTCACCAGCGGAACGTACTCGTTGTATACTGCCGTGGAGTCGCGTCCTTCGATGGCTTCCGCTTCCGGCTTGTAACGCAGGATGATGACGTACTCCAAGTGCTGGAAGTCCGCCTGCGGTTCAATGACGACGTACTGTTTGTTGCCTTCCATGCCGCGGGTGGATTCGCGCACCGTGCCAATCGGGATGCCTTTGGGGAAGGAGAAGCCCACGCCGGAAGTGACCACTTGATCACCCGGACGCGGCAGGGAATCATCCGGCAGATAGTACATGCGGCAGAGCGCCGTGCCGTCCACGCCGAGCGTACCGCTGACGATGCCCTGATCGCGGCTGGACTGAATCATGCCGGCAATCGAAGCGTCGGAGTCGATAATCGTGCGGACGGTGCAGGACGTGTCGTACACGGTTTCGGTGAAACCGACGAGTGCGCCGGAAATTGTGACCGCCATGTACGGCTCCACTCCGTCGCGGCTGCCCTTGTTGACCGTGAACACGGAGAAATAGGTGCCCTGTTCGCGGGCAATCACCTGCGCCGTCAGTGGATTCATGTTCGCGTTAGTGACAATTTCCTCCTGCATGTTCGTGAACTGCGACAGCTGCTTTTCCAGTTCGGCGTTGCGGGCGACGACGGAGGCCAGCTCCATGTTTTCCGCTACGACGCGGTTATACTCCGCCTCCCAGTTCGAACGCAGGCGCACCATGTAGAAGTAATCCGAAATGCTTTGCACGATGCCGGAGAACCACGTCTGCACCGGGGTGACGGCAGAGGAAATGGCGTTTTCCGGCAGCGTCAGCAGGGAAGAATCTTGGTACATCGTACGGGATAATGCCATAATGCCAATAATGCCCAGCAGTATCACGCTGACCGTCCACACCAGAATCGTGCGCAGAACAGGATGCCCCTTTTTCTTCTTGCCGCGCTTTTTCTCGTCTGCTGCGCGGGGCTTCTGCCCGTAGCCGCGGTCGATTTGCGCGTCGCTGCCCGCTTCGGGTGCTTCTTCCGGCGGCGTTTCCTTTTCCGGCGCGTACTCGGCTTCCAGATTATCCTCCATGTAAAACTCCATGGTCGGACGTGCCGGACGGCGGCCGCGGTCAATGCCCTCGTCATCCTGCTCGCTGCGGGTGCTGTTCAGCCCAATCATGCGGATGCCCGTGGAATTGTAGCCCTCCGTCGGCGGCGCGTTGTCCTCCTCCGGCGGCAGGTCGGGCACTTCGTCTTCCTCCGGCTCGTCACCCGTGGGAAGTCCCGCTGTCACGCTGTCCAAATCGTCATCAAAATAGAATCCGTCGCGGCTGGCAGGGGTTTCACCGCGATTTTTGCCGTTTTTCTGATTCGCCATGACGAATCGATCACCTCAGTTCCTTCAAAGAATAGGGGAATCCGCTCATCAGTTCAATTGCGGCATGCGTCCCCGCTGGGCGAGCAGCGCAAGATTCTCGACGATGTAGCCCAGCCCCAGCACCGTGCAGTCGCCGGGGTCTTTCGCCAGAATGACCTGTATGTTCAATTCATTGGCGATGTACTGATCCAACGCATACAGCTGCGCGGCGCGGCCAGTGAGATAAATGCCGTTCTTCATGATATCGGATGCCAGCTCTGGCGGGGTGCGCTCCAAGACCCACTTGATAGCGGTCAGAATCGCCCGGCATGGCTCGCGAACCGCGCCGTACGCCTGCTGCGCGGTATAGTCGATTTCCAGCGCGCTGGGGGAGAGCAGGTCGCGCCCGCGGATGCGCACACTCGACCCGTTCTCCTGCGGCAGGGCGGAAGCAAGGTCAAGTTTTACATCCTCAGCCGTCTTTGCGCCAATCAGCATCTTAAACTCATGTTTAATATGGTTGACGATGGCTTCATCCATTTTCACGCCGCCGACGGGGATGGACTGGCTGACGACTAGACCGCCCAGCGACACGACTGCCACTTCCGTCGTTCCACCGCCGACATCCACCACCATGCAGCCTTCCGGCTCAAAGACGGACAGACCTGCGCCAATCGCCGCCGCCAAAGGTTTTTCAATCAGGTAGACCTTCTTCAAGCCGCACGCGCGAACCGCTGCTGTCAGCGCTTTACGGTTCACTTCGTCAATTTCCGACGGAATGGACATGACCAGCCGCGGCTTGACGAGGTTGCTTTCGCCAACTGCCTTGCTGATGAAAGCGCGCAGCAGCAGCACCGTTGCATCGTAATTGGCAATCATACCGTTGCGGATGGGGTGAATGGCGATTTCCGCATCGCTGGTGCGCCCATACATGCGCTGTGCATCCTCGCCGACGGCAATCGGCTTCTTGTCGCCGCGCCGCGAAATCACCAGCGTCGGTTCGCTGATGACGATGCCCTCGTTCTTCACATAGACAACTGTATTGCAGGTTCCAAGGTCAAGCCCAATGTCTGGCGCTTTGAAGTGCATATCTGTACCATCCCTCAATCAAATTCATCATCCGGCGTCAGGCGCGCCAGCAGTGCAGTCCGCATTCGTCCAGCAGTTCGCGCACGGTGTGCATCGGCAGGCCAATCACGTTGCTGTACGAGCCTTCGAGCTTGTCAATCCACAGCCCGGCAATGCCCTGCACCGCATACGCGCCCGCCTTGTCCATCGGTTCGCCCGTAGCGATATAGCGGCGGATTTCCTCCTCCGTCATCGGGCAGAAATGCACCTGCGTTCCCACGACCCGCTGATGAACCATGCCCTGCGCATCCACGGCGCACACGCCTGTGTACACCTGATGCCACCGCCCGGACAGCAGGGACAGCATCTGGAACGCTTCCTTCTCGGAGTGCGGCTTGCCCAGCGCTTTCCCGTCCACCGCCACCAGCGTATCCGCCGACAGCACCACGCAGCCCGGATGCGCCGCAGCGCCCGCAAGCCCCTTGCGGCGACTGATTTCCTGCACCGCTTCTTCCGGCGGCAAGGCGCAGCTTTCGTCCACCTCCGGCGCATCCACCACATACGGCAGCCCCGTCAGCGAAAGCAGTTCCCGGCGGCGCGGCGACCCCGACGCCAGAATAAGCGCGGCATGATTCATACCATCAGTCCTCCTGAAAATTCGGCTAATACTATTTCCGAATTCACCTGAGCCATCTGCTTGCGCCTTTTCCGCTCTGGCGTCCGCTCATTCCACTTAGCGTAGCGCTGCTACGCTGCGTTTCA
>ENA-UERG01001167-UERG01001167.1-human-gut-metagenome-genome-assembly--contig:-NODE-1167-length-23098-cov-5.736588_pt1 | contig 23098 bp, 20 predicted proteins | sample MGYA00242954_ERZ507954 | MGnify/ENA primary metagenome ERZ507954 (study PRJEB26167, sample SAMN06115478) | human gut metagenome | host: Homo sapiens | place: China:Sichuan | collected 2015-01-21... | reverse complement strand
GAGATCTGGGAGAGCGAGCGCGCTGTCGCCGCGCAGGCGTTGCGCGAATCGGGCCTTGGCCGCGCGGTCGCGGCGATCGGCATCACGAACCAGCGCGAGACGACGATTCTTTGGGATCGCGCGACGGGCGATCCCATCCACAACGCCATCGTCTGGCAGTGCCGCCGCACGGCGGACATCGCGGATGCCCTTCGCGAAAAGCGCGGCGTGAGCGAGCTTGTGGCCGAGAAAACGGGATTGCACATCGACGCCTACTTTTCCGCGACGAAGATCAAGTGGCTGCTCGACCACGTCCCCAGCGCGCGGGAAAGGGCCGAGCGCGGCGAAATTTTATTCGGTACGGTGGAGACATGGCTCATCTGGAGGCTGACGGGCGGCAAGGTCCACGTGACGGACTACTCGAACGCCAGCCGCACGATGCTCTTCAACATCCACACGCTTTCGTGGGATGAAGAGCTCTGCGCGCTGCTGGACATTCCGATGAACATTCTGCCGCGTCCCGTGTCCAACTCCGAAGTCTACGGCACGGTGGCGGAGGGCATCGAAGGGCTCGAAGAGCTCGCGGGCGTGCCGATCTGCGGCGCGGCGGGTGACCAGCAGGCGGCGCTGTTCGGGCAGGGCTGCTTTACGCGCGGACAGGCGAAGAACACCTACGGCACGGGCTGCTTCACGCTGATGAACGTCGGCGGCGCGCCGGTGCGCTCGCGCGCGGGACTGGTGACGACGGTGGGCTGGAGCTTAAACGGCGAGACGACCTACGCGCTCGAGGGCAGCGTCTTCAACGCGGGCTCGGCCATTCAATGGCTGCGCGACGAGCTGCAAATCATTTCGACCTCGCACGAGTGCGACATTCTGGCAGAATCCGTTCCCGACAGCGGCGGCATTTACTTAGTGCCCGCGTTTACGGGCCTCGGTGCGCCGTATTGGGACATGTATGCGCGCGGCTGCGTCGTGGGCATCACGCGCGGCACGACGAAGGCGCACTTCGCCCGCACAGTGCTCGAATCCATCGCCTATCAGGTCACCGACCTGATGACCGCCATGCGGCAGGACGCCGGCTGCGAGATCTCCCTTCTGCGTGTCGACGGCGGCGCGAGCGTCAGCGATTTGATGATGCAGTTTCAGGCGGATTTGCTGCGCATTCCGGTCGACCGGCCCGCGATGGTCGAGACGACGGCGTTTGGCGCGGCATCGCTCGCGGGTCTGGCCGCGGGCGTGTGGAAGGACTTGGACGAGCTGAGCACTCTCCGGTGCAGCGAGCGCGTCTTCACCCCCGAGCGGGCGCAGTACGAGTGTGAGGAGCTGTACCGCGGCTGGAAGCGCGCCGTCGGCTGCGCGCAGGGCTGGGTCGAGAAAAAGTGAACGCTGTCACAAAAAATTTATACTTTTGTCGTAAATTATCCATTGAAATGAAAGCCCCGGTAGCTTATACTGTCAATAACAAACCCGAGGACACGGTTTGAAAGGAGAAAGTATTATGGCATTTTTCGATAACTTCAGCAAGAAGGTTCAGGACGTCGCGTTCGTGGCGACTGAGAAGGCACAGCAGGTCGCGGCCGTTGCCGGTGAAAAGGCAAATGCCGTTGCCGATAAGGCCAAGACCGAGTATGAGATGGCATCTGAGCGCCGCAGCATGGACAAGAACTACCGCGCCATCGGCGAGTGGTATGTCTCCACGCTCGAGGGTGACGCGCCCGAAGCGGTCGCCGATATCGTCGCGGCCATCAAGGCCTCTCAGGAGAAGCTCGCCGCTTACGAGGCCGCCAAGGCTGAGGCTGCCGCTGCCAAGAAGGCGCAGGAGCCCATCATCGAGGTGACCATCGAGAAGGACGCGGAAGAGGAAGCGCCCGCTGCGGAGGAACCCAAGGAGCCTTCCGAAGCCGAGGAGACCAAGGAGGACTAAATCCTTCCCAATGTGCGGCGCAGCTCTGGCTGCGCCGCTTTTTTCCAGCTTAGGGCAAATCTGGTCTGCATAATTTGTTTTGTTTTGACTATATGAATAATACCAGGACGGGATATAATACGGCCAACAACCAAAACAAAGGAGCACCCGATCATGAACGATAAAAAGATCAGAAAGCTTGTCCTTGCCGCACTGCTTGCGGCGCTTGTCTGCGTGGCGACGATGGTCGTGCAGATCCCCTCTCCGATGCAGGGCTATGTGAACCTGGGCGACTGCTTCGTGCTGCTGTCCGGCTGGCTGCTGGGCCCCTGGTATGGCTTTGCGGCGGGCGGCATCGGCTCGATGCTGGCAGACATTTTCCTCGGCTATGCGCACTACGCTCCGGGCACCCTGGTCATCAAGGGCGTGATGGCGCTGGTCGCTGCGCTGATGTATGAAAAGATGGGCCGCACTGCGACCTCCCGCATCGCCGGCGGCGTTGTGAGCGAGATCATCATGGTGCTCGGCTATTTCGGCTACGCTTCTCTTCTGCTGGGCAAGGGCCTTGCCGCTGCGGCAAGCATCCCCGGCAACATCTTCCAGGGTGCGGTCGGCCTCGTGGTCGGCGTGCTGCTGGTCACGGTGCTTGAGCGCGCCAAGGTGACGGAGAAGCTGGCATAATAAATTTCTAAAGAGGTGTCAGATCATGGCGGGAATCGTACATGAGGTAGAAAATCATCGTCTGGTGGAACAGGCGGAGCAGGAGGCGGCAGAGGCGGCGCGCGAGCTTGCGGAGATCGCACATCTGCGCCGCGGACAGATCGTCGTCATCGGCTGCAGCACGAGCGAGGTCGTGGGCCATCAGGTCGGCAGCTGGTCGACGCCGGAGGTGGCGGACGCCATCTTCCGAGGGCTCTCCAGCGTATTTTCGCCCATGGGCGTGTATCTTGCCGCCCAGTGCTGCGAGCATTTGAACCGCGCGCTGATCGTGGAGCACGAGGCTGTGCCGAACGGCGAGATCGTCAACGTCCTGCCTCAGCCCAAGGCGGGCAGCTCGTTTGCGACGGCCGCGTACAAAGCGTTCCGCCATCCCGTGGCGCTCGAAGAGATACACGCCGACGCCGGACTTGACATCGGCGGCACGCTGATCGGCATGCACCTCAAAAAGGTCGCCGTTCCCGTTCGCTTGAAGCAGAACCGCATCGGTCAGGCCATTGTGCTGGCCGCGCGGACGCGTCCCAAATTCATCGGCGGCGAGCGTGCGATCTACGATGAGTCTCTCAAAGACGGTTATCCTGATTTCACCGATTGAACCAACACAGCAACAGAAAAAGCGCGATGCCCGAGATCGGGCGTCGCGCTTTTTCGTCGGTTCCTATCAAATTTTTCAGGCGAGGAAGCCCTTGAGAATCGTGTCTTCGGCCTCCTCCTCGGTGAGACCAAGGGTCTGGAGCTTTAAGAGCTGGTCGCCTGCGATCTTGCCGATGGCGGCCTCGTGGATGAGCTGCGCGTCGGTCGAATTCGCGGTGATGGCGGGGATGGATTCGATCGTGGCCTTGCCCATGATGATCGAGTCGCACTGCACATGGCCGAAGCACTTGCTGTTGCCGACGACCACGGGGTGGAAGATCTGCTTGGACTCATCCTGCGCGACAGAGCGGGAGATGACGCGGCCGCGCGCATCTTCGCCGTTGAGCTCGATCTCCATGTCGCTCTCGGCGTGCTGTTTGCCGTGAGTGAGAAGGCGCTCGGTGATGACGGCCTCGGCGCCCTTGCCGCAGACGATCTTCGTCTTGCGCACGGTGGAGTCGATGCCGCGGATCTGCACGGTCTCCATCTGGATGCTCGCGCCCTCGTCAAGGTAGACGATCGTGGTGGGGTTCATCACGCGAGAACCCTCGCCGTCGCCCTCGCCGTAGTGCTTTTCCACATAGCGTACGTGGGAGTTTTTGGAGACGTAGAACGTGTGGACGCCGTCGTGGCGGCTCTCGTTGCAGCCGGAGTTGTGGATGCCACAGCCTGCGACGATGTCGACGTCGCAGTTTTCGCCGACGTAGAAGTCGTTGTAGACCATTTCGGTCACGCCGCTCTTGCTGATGATGACGGGGATGTGGCACTGCTCGCCCTTCGTACCGTCCTTGATGCGGATGATGATGCCGCTTTTGCCCTCGGGCTGCGGGTCGATGGCGATGTGCTCAGTGGACTGGCGCGCCTCGCATCCGCTGTCCTTTCGAATGTTGAACGCGCCGACGGGCTTGCCCGTCAGGTCGGCGATCTTTTCAAGCAGGGAAGCGTCGATTTCGGTGATCATATTGTGTACTACCTCCTTACTTGTTCAGCACCGGGCAGGAGCCCAGCGTGTCCGCCATGATGAGCGGGAAAATTTCTTCTGTGCTGCCGCGGTGCTTGAGTTCGCCGCCGCCCACGACGACGATCTCGTCGGCAAGCTGGATGATGCGCTCCTGATGCGAGATGATGATCATCGTCGCAAGCTCGCGCTGGCGCAGCTGCTCGAACGTCTCAGTCAGGCGGGCGAAGCTCCACAGGTCGATGCCGGCCTCAGGCTCGTCGAAGATCATCAGCTCGCTGCCGCGGGCAAGGAGCGTTGCGATCTCGATGCGCTTGACCTCGCCGCCGGAGAGGGAGACATCCACCTCGCGGTCGAGATAGTCGTTGGCGCAGAGACCCACCTGCGTGAGGTACTTGCAGCACTTGTCCTTGCTGAGGTTTGCATCGCCCGAGGCGATGGTCAGAAGGTTGCGCACCATGATGCCCTTGAAGCGCGGCGGCTGCTGAAAGCCGTAGCTGATGCCGAGTTTCGCACGCTCGGTGATGCCAAGGTGCGTGATGTCCTGACCGTTGAAGAGGATCTGGCCGCCCGTCGGCGTGACAAGGCCCATGATGACCTTGGCGAGCGTCGTCTTGCCGCCGCCGTTGGGGCCGGTGAAGACGATGAGCTTGCGGTCAGGGATGTCGATGGAAATGTCGTTTAAGATCGTCTGCTCTCCCTCAGGGGTGGAGACGGTATAGGTGATGTGCTTCAGTTCCAGCATGAAAAGAAGACCTCCTTACAGAAACTGCCATTGCTTGTCTTTAGTATGGACCGGATGGCAGAGAATGAAAAGTTGCAAATGCAACAAAATGCACAAAAATACAAAACAAATGTAGTTTACCAGAAAAAATGGAAAAAATCAACGAGAGAGGTGCGATTTTCAAGATTTTCTTTTTCCTTGCGGGAAATAGGGAAATATCGGCTCTGCACGCCTGAAAAATGCCCGCATAGGATAGAGACGAGAACTGTTCCGGAAAGGGGAAGAAGAACATGACGGAAATAAAAAAGCCCTGCGCCTGCGACTATGAAGCATGCCGCGAGGTGTGGAAGCGCGTCGCGCCGGGGGAGGACCCGTACCCGATGGAGGACAATGCGAACACACAGATGAGCGCACAGGATAGCGAGCTCACGCTCCCGGGCGCGGAGGCGGACCCTTGCTGCATGGGCAGCGAGGCAAGCGTATCGGTCGAGGTGCTGCAGGGCTTTCTGCGCGAGGAACTTGGCGACGCGCAGGTGTACGCGTATCTCTCCTCATGCACGCCGCGGCGCGAGATGGCGCGAGCCTTCCGCGCGCTGAGCGAGGACGAGAAGCGCCACGCGCGCGATCTGGCTGCCGCGATCTACTTAATCACCGGCAAGGCATACTGCCCGCGCGTGTGCGTGGAGCAGCCGGATACGTGCGACCTCTGCGCGCTGCTGCGCAGCCTCTACCATGCGGAGGCCTGTGCGGGCTACAATTACGCCCGCGCGGGAGAGGAGACGCTGGACCTGTGCCTCAGCAAGCTGTTTGCGGCGATGAGCGAAGACGAATACCGCCACGCAGAGCTCTTGATGAAGCTCCTCGGGCGGAAGATGAACGTCTGACGGGCAGAAAAAAGCGGAGCAGGAGAAATCCTGCTCCGCTTTGCTGTGCTTGGGTCATTCGATCGAGATGATATAGTAATAGACCGGCTGGCCGCCGCAGATCAGATTGACCTCGGCATCCGGGCACTTGCGGGTGAAGGCGTCGCACGCCTTGTGCGCGTCCTCTTCATTCACATCCTCGCCGTAGAAGACGGTGATGAACTCCGCTTCGCGGGACGCTGCCTCGTCGGAGAGCCCGTCGAGCAGCGCGGAGACATCGCGGTCGGTGCCGAGCAGCTTGCCGTCCAGAAGTGCCAGATAATCGCCCTCGTGGATGTCGAAACCGTCAAAATCGGAATTGCGCGCGGCGTAGGTGATCTGCGCGGTGGAGACGCACTGCGCGGCGTCCGTCATCGCCTTGGCGATGGCGTCTGCGTCGCTCATGTCGGGATCGACGGCCATCATCGCGCTCACGCCCTGCGGGATGGAGGCGGTTGGGATGACCACGACGGTCTTCTCCGTCAGGCCGATGCACTGCTGTGCGGCCATGATGATGTTCTTGTTGTTCGGCAGCACGAAAACGGTGTGCGCGGGGACCTTTTTGATCTCCTTGAGGATGCTCTCGGTCGAGGGATTCATAGTTTGTCCGCCGCTGATGACGCCGTCGGCGCCAAGGTCGGTGAAGACGTTCGCAAGGCCCTCACCCGCGCAGACCGCGAGGAAGCCAAAGTCCTTTTCGGGCTCGGCTTCACCGGCATTTTCGTGCTCGGCGGCTTCGAGCTCCTGCTCGATGGCCTCAAGGTCGTCGGTGGACTGGGCCTTGCCGCCGGCGGCGAGCTGCTGGGCCTGCGTGCGCATGTTCTCGATTTTCGCGAGCTCGAGCGTGCCGTACTTCTGCGCCTCGGTCAGCGCCTCGCCCGGAATGTCGGTGTGAACGTGGACTTTGAAAGCCTCGTCGTCCTCGCCGATGACGAGCGAATCGCCGATGCCGTCGAGAAAGCGGCGGAACGGCTCAATGCTGCGTCCGCTCTTGCGGACGATGAACACGGTGTCGAACGTGAAGGTGATGTCCTCTTCGTTGAGCATGGCAAAATCGGCCTTCTCCTGTGCATTCTCTTCGGTGAGCTCGGGGCGCTCCTCGCCGCGCAGGGCGCTGAGCATACCGCCGAGAATCAGCAGGAAGCCCTTGCCGCCCGCGTCGACGACGCCGGCCTTTTTGAGAACGGGGTTCATGTCAGTCGTCTGCGCGAGCGTGATCTCACCCTGGGCGATGGCCTGCTCGATGACGTACTCGACGCTGTTGTGCTCCTCGGCCGCGTTCACGGCGCGCTCGGCAGCGAGACGCGAAACGGTCAGGATCGTGCCCTCGGCGGGCTTCATCACGGCGTTGTACGCCGCGGCGACACCCTCCTGAAGCGCGGCGGCAAACGCCGCGCCGTCGGCCTCCTTGCAGCCCTTGAGCTCCTTGGAGATGCCGCGGAAGAGAAGCGACAGAATGACGCCGGAGTTGCCGCGCGCGCCGCGCAGCAGCGCGGACGCCGTGACAGAGGCGGCCTGATCGACCGTCGCGGGCTCGATCTTCTTGAGCTCCTGCGCCGCGGTCTGGATGGTAAGACTCATGTTCGTGCCCGTGTCGCCGTCGGGAACGGGGAATACATTCAAATCATTGATAGCTTGCTGTGCCTGTGCGATGGAGACGGTGCCGAAGAGCAGCATCTCCTTGAACATGGCACCATTGATGGTATCGTGCATAGGATGATGTCCTCCTCGGTTTTTAGAGATTCATGCTGTCGACGCAAACGTCGATGCTGCGGATGCTTGCGCCGGTGTTTTCGCTGACCATATAGCGCACCTGATTGATGATGGAGCGGCAGACGGCGGCGATGTTCACGCCGTGCTCCACAACGATGTGCAGCTCGATGGAAATGTCCCCTTCTTCGTGGGGAATGATGCGCACGCCCTTGCTCATCGCCTCGCGGCGCAGCAGGTGGACGAGCCCGTCGGTCATCGAGCGGTAGGCCATGCCCTTGACGCCAAAGCAGCTCGTGGCCGCGGCGCCGGTGATATTAGACAGGGCGGCGTCGGAAATGCTGACTTCGCCCTTTTCGGTTTGTAGCCTGATCATGGAAGATACTCCTTTCTCCCTGGTCGATATGATATGACCATATCATTATATACGAAGCAGCGCAGAATAACAAGAGAAAATATTTTGCGTAAAATGCGGGAAAATGCCAAGGACTCTATTGAAAATAAACGGAAATTCACGTATTATGGAAACTAACGAGTTCATTGCGCCCGCTTTGGGCGCTGCGGAGGGATAAACATGAGAGTTATCACAGGCTCGGCGCGCGGACGGCGGCTGGGCGAGCTCAAGGGCATGGAGACCCGCCCGACGACCGACAAGGTCAAGGAAAGTATTTTTAATTGTATCCAGTTCGACGTGGAGGATGCGCGCGTGCTCGATCTTTTTGCGGGCACGGGGCAGCTCGGCATCGAGGCGCTCTCGCGTGGGGCAAAAAGCGCGCTTTTTGTTGACAAGCGTGCAGACGCGGTCAAGCTCGTGCGCGAAAATCTCGCGCTGTGCCATCTGGAAGAAAACGCGCAGGTCATCTGCGGTGATTCGCTCGCCGCGCTCGGCACGCAGAGCGGGAGGTTCGACATCATCTTCCTCGATCCGCCGTACGAAAGCGGACTTTTGGAGCAGGCGATGGAAAAGATCGCGCAGTTTGACATTTTATCACCCCATGGTATAATGGTCGCGGAAAGTCCGCAGAACCAGACGCTTCCCGAGCTTCCCGCGCCGTACGGACTGTATCGCGAGTACCGCTACGGCAAGATCAAGGTGAGCATCTATCACCGCGCGGTGGAGGAAGAGGCATGAGAATCGCAGTGTTTCCCGGCTCGTTCGACCCTGTGACGATCGGGCATCAGGACATTATCGCGCGCGCATCGAAGCTCTTTGACCGCGTGTATGTGTCCATCGTGCCGAACGGGACGAAGACGCACCCGATGTTCACCGACGAGCAGAAGCTCGCGCTCATGCGCGCGAGCGTCGAGGAGTTCCCCAATGTGGAAGCTGAGCTCGGCGGCGGACTTCTGACCGACTACGCGCTGCGCAAAAACGCGCAGTTTCTCGTGCGCGGCGTGCGCAACAGCGTGGATTTTGACGCCGAGCAGCAGCTTTCGCTCATCTATCGCGATGTGTCGGACGGCGCGCTCGAAACGGTGCTGCTGGTCGCGGAACCGAAGTATCAGCACATCAGTTCCACGATGGTGCGCGAGATGATCAAATACGGACAAGACCTTGAAAAATATATGCCGCTGCGCGCGGCGGAGCTTGTGAAAGGATGGAGAGAAGACCATGGCGAACAATGATGTGCAGCATCTTTTGGATATGCTTTACGAGATGATCGACGGCGCGAAGAACGCGCCGCTGACGAGCGACAAGTGCATTCTGAACCGCGACGAGGCGCTCGACCTGCTCGACGAGATTCGCGCCCAGCTTCCGGTGGAACTTTCCCGCGCGCAGGAGCTCATCCGCGCAAAGGAGGACTATGTCAAGGCCGCCAAGCGCGACGTCGAGCGCATGATGCAGCAGGCCGAGCAGGACGCGAAGAACAAGGTCTCCGAGACCGAGGTGCTCGGTATCGCCCGCGAAAAGAGCCACGAGATCGTCAAAAAGGCCGAGGACCGCTCGCGCGAAATGTACCGCGTGGCCAACGAGTACACCGAGGATGCGCTGCGCCGCACCGAGGAGGCCATCCAGATGGCGCTCGAGGAGGTCAAGCAGTCCCGCGTGCGCTTCCGCGCCGCCTCTGCCGAGCAGATGCAGAAGCGCCGCGAGGAGCTGGCACAGTCAGCTGAAAAGCAGACGCAGAACGGATAAAATTTTGTCAAAAGTGACAAAAACCGACATGATCGGTAGACATAATCTATATTTGGGCATAGCATAAAGGGCCGCCACAAGATATTGTGGCGGCCCTTTTTTAACCAAAACCAAAGTAGAACATGCGTTTTAAAAATACGGCGCACTGGCCGAATTTTCGCAGGAAAAAGCGGTAAAAGGCTTGAAATCTCAGGGAAATTTCTGCTTGCATTTTTTATGTGAATCTCGTATACTCAAAACAAGGGTGGGGGAAAGTGGTGTATCATACCATGAAAATGGCTTACTTTCCCACATAAGCATCAGATCGGACGCGGCACGGCTTTTTCCAAAATGAAGAAAAGGCCGCGCTTTCGTGCCCTCTGTATGCGAAAATACACAGAAAAAGGGGGCCAGCCGCCGTGACGGGTCAGTATCAGCACACGATCGATGCCAAGGGGCGGCTCTTTATCCCCGCGAAGCTGCGCGAGGAGCTCGGCGACACGTTTTATGTCACCATGGGCATGGACTCCTGCCTGAGCATCTATTCCGACGCCTCCTGGGCGCGCTTCACCGAAAAGTTTGAAAGCCTGCCCTACACGAAGACCAAGGCCATGCGCCCGCTCTTCGCCAACGCCGCCAAGTGCGAGCCCGACGCGCAGGGGCGCATCGTGCTGCCGCAGAAGCTCAGAGCCTACGCCCACCTTGAAAAAGACGTGGTCGTGATCGGTGTTTCGAACCGCGCCGAGATCTGGAATGCGGAGAAGTGGGCAGAGATCGAGGCCGAGGAGCTCAATCCCGAGAATCTGGCCGCCGTGATGGAAGAGCTGGGATTCTGATATGGAAGAGAACTACGGCCATAAGCCGGTACTGCTGCACGAGTGCCTCGGCGCGCTCGCCATCAAGCCCGACGGCATCTATGTGGACGGCACGCTCGGCCGCGCCGGACATTCGCTCGAGATCGTGCGCCGCCTGACGACGGGCCGTCTCATTGCGCTTGACCGTGACGAGACCGCGATCGAAGCGGCAAACCGCCGCCTCGGCGATTATTTGGACAAGGTCACGCTCGTCCACAGCAATTTCAGCGCGCTCGACGCTGTGCTGCACGAGCTGGGCGTCCACGGCGTGGACGGGATGCTTTTTGACCTCGGCGTTTCCTCCCCGCAGCTCGACGAAGCGCAGCGCGGGTTTTCCTACAAGCAGGACGCGCCGCTCGATATGCGCATGGACGAATCCGCCGCACTGACCGCGCGCGAGGTCGTGAATACCTATTCTTATGAAGAGCTGCGCCGCATCCTCTTTGAATACGGCGAGGAGCGCTATGCGCCCGCCATCGCGAAGAGAATTTGCCAGCACCGCGAGCAAAAGCCCATCGAAACGACGCTTGAGCTCGCCGATATCATCCGTTCGGCCATGCCCGCGAGCGCGCTGCGCGAAAAGCAGCACCCTGCCAAGCGCAGTTTTCAGGCCATCCGCATTGCCGTGAACGACGAGCTGGGCGAGCTTCCGCCGATGCTCGACGCGGCGGAGAAAAATCTGAAACCGGGCGGACGGCTCGCGGTCATCACGTTCCACTCGCTCGAAGACCGCATCGTCAAGAAGAAATTACAGGAGCTTGCACAGGGCTGCATCTGCCCGCCGGAATTTCCGGTGTGCGTGTGCGGACGAAAGCCAAAGGTCAAGCTCATCACAAGAAAGCCCATCGTTTCGGGCGAAGAAGAACTCGCAGAGAATCCCCGTGCCCGCAGCGCCAAGCTGCGCGTCGCGGAAAAGTGCTGACAACAGCCGAAAATACGCAAAAGAAAGGAGATCGCCATGGCCAGCCGCAGAGAGCAGAACATGAAATACCGCCGCTACAGCGGACGAGTCAATGGCAATCTCGCTTACGATCCCGCCTACGAAGAGCGCCAGCGCAGGCTGCGCCGCGAGCGTGAATACGAGCGCGAGCACGAGCGTCAGCGCGAGGAATTCATGCGTCCCCCGCAGCGGAAGGTGCAGAAAAAGGCTGCGCCCGTCCGCCGTCAACGCGAAAAGGTCTCGCTCGGCACGCTGTGCGGCTTTATGGCGCTGGCCGCAATGGTCGCGCTGATGATCATGTGCCGCGCACAGCTGACGGAAATCTCCGCGCAGGTCGTCTCCGTGCAGAAGGAGATCTCCGCGCTCGAGGACGAGCATGTCGCGCTGCTCACGCGCTACGAAAAAACCTTTGACCTCACCACCATCAAGGAGGCGGCGGCCGCGGCCGGTATGGCCAAGCCCAGCGCCTCGCAGGTCTACTACATCGACCTGTCGGAGCCCGACAGCGTGGTCGTCTACCAGCAGAAGAGCCAGAACGTTTTGTCGCGGGTGCTCACGTCGCTTGGCAGCGGCGTATGCGCAGTGGTGGAATATTTCAAATGAGCGAAGCTATACATAAGGAGTAAGGAGCTTCCTTACTCCTTTTCCATTTTTAAGGAGGATGAACGACTGTGGCACCACGCCCCCAGAACCAGAAAAGACGGCCCGAATCCGCGCGCCGCGCAAACCGCATCATTCAGACAAGAACGCTGCTGCTTCTGGGCGTGTTCGGCGTGCTGACGTTTGTGCTGCTCTTCACCAAACTCTATCACTGGCAGATCACCGAGCATGACGAGCTCCAGTCCGTCGCTGTGCGCCAGCAAACGCTGCGCACCACGGTGGAGGCGAGCCGCGGCACGATCTACGATCGAAACGGCACCATCCTCGCGATGTCCGCCTCGGCGGAGGATATTTTCCTCTCTCCGAAGGAGATCATCGAAAATGATCAGGATCAAAACCTGATCGCGGGCGGCCTTGCTGAAATTCTGGACCTTGACCCCGCTGACATTCTCAAAAAGATGGAGAAGACGAACTCGCAGTACGAAGAGCTCAAGAAAAAAGCGGATGACGAGCTTGCCGACAAGGTGCGCGAATTCATCAATGAAAACGACCTGAAGGGCGTTTTCATTCGTCCGACGAGCAAGAGGACCTATCCCAAGGGGACGCTCGCCTCACAGGTCATCGGCTTTACCAATGACCTCGGCGGTGCGATGGGACTCGAGGCGGCGTACAACGACGAGCTGACCGGCGAGAACGGTATGGTCGTCACCGCGCGCGACCGCGACGGCCGCTCCGTGCTCTACCAGTACGACCAGTATTTCGACGCGGAAAACGGCTGCGACCTGCACACGACGCTCGACACGACCATCCAGTATTACCTTGAGAAAGGTGTGCAGGAGCTCGAGGCGCGCTTCGGCACTGGCAAGGGCGCCGAGGGCATCGTCATGGACGTCAACACCGGCGCGGTGCTGGCGATGGCGTCGCTGCCGACCTACGACTTGAATTCCCCCGGCACGGTCTACAACGACTTTCTGACCTCCGGCATGACGGAGGAGCAGGTCCTCGAAAACATGAGAGACCTTCTCAACAAGCAGTGGCGCAGCAAGGCCATCAACGACACCTACGAGCCGGGCTCCACGTTCAAAACACTGACGCTCGCGATGGCGCTTGAGGAAAACGTTGTCGACCTGAACACGGGCTTCTATTGCAGCGGCAGCGTAAGGATCGAGGGCGAGACCATCAACTGCTCCAAGCGCGCGCCCGGTCACGGCCAGCAAAACCTGACGCAGGCGTTCGCCAACTCCTGCAACCCCGCGTTCATCAACATCGGCCTTCGCATCGGCAACGACAAGTTTTACCAGTACATGCTGGACTTTGGCCTGACGGAGAAGACCGGCGTTGACACCACGGGCGAGGCCAGCGGCTTCGTCAACAGCGAAATTAAATATTCGACGCTGGCGCTGGCGTGCTACGCCTTCGGCCAGAACTTCAACGTCACGCCTATCGCACTGCTGGCGGCGCAGTGCGCCTGCGTCAACGGCGGCTACCTCTATACGCCCTATCTTGTCGAAGAGATCACCGACCAGGACGGCAACGTCGTCTCCAAGCACGATTCCACGCCCATCCGTCAGGTCGTCTCCGAGGAGACGTCCGCGCTTGTGCGCGACATCATGGAGTATGAGGTCACAAGCGGCACGGGCAAGAACGGTCAGGTCGCGGGCTACCGCATCGGCGGCAAGACCGGCACGGCCGATAAGGTCGGCGGCGGCGTCATCGTCTCGTTCGTGTGCTTCGCCCCAGCGGATGACCCGCAGGTGATGATGCTCCTGACGCTCGACGAGCCGAGCAAGTGGACCGGTACCTACGTTTCCGGCGGTAACATGGTCGCCCCCGTGGCGAGTTCCGTCATGGGCGAGATCCTGCCGTATCTCGGCATTGAGCCGAGCTACACCGCTGAAGAGCTCGTCGGCGCGGATAAGACTGTGCCGAACGTCGTCGGCCTCAGCAAGGACGCGGCGGCCGAGCGCCTGAGCGCGAACGGCTTCAGCTTCCGCACCGTCGGCAGCGGCGATACCGTCACCGACCAGACGCCCGCAGGCGGCGCGATCGTACCGAACAGCGCGGAGATCATCCTCTACCTCGGCGCGGAGAAGTCGACTGACAAGTGCATCGTCCCGAACGTCGTGGGCGACAGCGCCGCGACCGCGAACCAGAAGATCGTGAACGCGGGGCTCATCATGGGCGTTTCCGGCGCGACGAACGCAAGCTCGTCCACGGTGCGCGCCATCTCGCAGAGCATCGCCGCGGGCACGGAGGTCGAGGCCGGTACGGTCGTGCGCGTCCAGTTCAGCGACAGCTCGGTGCGCGACTAAAGACAGCAAGACCCAATTCCGAAAGGAATTTTTCAAACGCAGTTATCTGAGCTTATTTCCGCATTAGAAGACAAAACGGTGCATGCGCCGCCTGACCTGATAGTCAGCGGCCTTGCGCTCGATTCCCGCAAGGTAGAAGAGGGATTCCTCTTCTTTGCCCTGCCGGGGGAGAAGGAGGACGGCGGCGAGTTTATCGCCGAAGCCAAAGCGCACGGCGCGGCCTGCGCCGTGTGCGAGCATCCGCCGGAGACGGAAATTCCCTATATCTTAGTGCCGGATGCGCACAAAGCGCTTGCGCTTTGCGCGGCGGTATGGTATGGTACTCCGGCGGGAAAACTCACCGTGGTCGGCGTGACCGGCACAAACGGCAAAACGACCACGACGTATCTTATCAAACAGCTTTTGGAGCGCACGAAGGGCGCAAAGGTCGGCCTGATCGGCACGAATCAGAATTTGATCAGTGACAAGACCATCTCGACCGACCGCACAACGCCCGACGCGCTGACCGTGCAGCGCCTGCTCGCCCAGATGGTCGATGCGGGCTGCACCTATGCCGTGATGGAGGTCTCGTCCCACGCGCTGATGCAGAGCAGGGTAGAAGGAATCCGATTCCGCGTCGGTGTTTTCACGAACCTGACGCAGGATCATCTTGACTACCACGGCACGATGGAGGCCTACTGCGACGCGAAGTCGAGGCTTTTCGACCAGTGTGACATCGCCTGCGTCAACGGTGACGATGCGTGGACGGAGCGCTTGCTCGACCGCTTTACGAGCGAGCGGATCACATTCGGGCAGGGCATGACGAATGACCTTGTCGGCTGGCATGCCCGCTACGAAAACGACTGTGTGCGCTTTACCGCCTGCACCGACTTCGACCACGAGGAGACGAAAATCGGCATCCCCGGCGGCTTTTCGCTCTATAACGCGCTCGCGGCGCTCTGCGCCGTGCAGGCGCTCGGCGTGCCGCTTTCCGACGCGGCAAAAGCGCTGACGGAATGTGTCGGCGTTAAGGGGCGGTGCGAGGTCGTACCGCTTGATGCACCGTTCACCGTCATCATTGACTATGCGCACACGCCCGACGGGCTCAAAAATATTCTCTCTACGGTCTGCGGCTTTGCCGACGGGCGCGTCATCGCGCTCTTTGGCTGCGGGGGCGACCGCGACAGGACAAAGCGACCCCGCATGGGCCGTATCGCCGCGGCGCTCTCGGACTTCGTTGTTCTCACGAGCGACAATCCCCGCACCGAAGACCCTTACGCCATCCTGCGCGATGTCCTCCCCGCCATTTTGGAGAGCAGAACGCCGTTCGCCGTCATCGAGAACCGGCGCGAGGCCATCGGCTTTGCTCTGCGCGAGGCGAAAGCGCGCGACGTCGTCGTCCTCTGCGGCAAGGGGCACGAGACCTATCAGGAGATCGGAACGATAAAATACCACCTCGACGAGAGGGAGGTCGTGCGCGAGAGGTTCGCGCAAGTACAAAGGAAGGACGCCGCCGACGCGGCGAAGGAAAACGAACATGAAGATCATCATTGCCTGCATACTGAGCTTCGCGGTCTCCGCGATCACGGGAAAATTTCTGGTCCCTGAGCTGAGAAAGCTCAAGGCCGGACAGAGCATCCGCGAGGACGGCCCCACCTGGCACGCCGGAAAGGCCGGCACGCCGACAATGGGCGGCTTAATGTTCATCCTCGGCATCTTCGTCTCTATCCTGATCTGCGGCTGGAAGGGCATGATGGCGGGGGACTTTGAGCACCTCTACATCTTCTTTTTTGCGCTGATCTTCGGCGGCATCGGCTTTTTAGACGACTTTGAAAAGGTGAAGCACAAGCAGAACCTCGGCCTTACGGCCATCCAGAAGTTCCTGCTCCAGCTCGCCGCGGCGGTCGCGTTCCTCTGCCTGATGCGATTTGAGGGTATGCTGACGCCGAACCTCTACGTGCCGTTTTTCAACACGCAGATCGTCATGAGCTGGTGGGTGTACATGGTGTTCGCGGCGTTTGTCATCGTCGGCACGGTCAACGCCGTCAACATCACGGACGGCATCGACGGCTTGGCCGGCAGCGTGACGGTGCCGGTCGGCCTGTTTTTCACCGTGCTCGCCATCTGGTGGCAGGGCTATGAGCAGCTCGGCATTTATGCTGCGGCGCTCGTCGGGGGAATTCTCGGCTTCCTCATCTATAATTTCCACCCCGCCAAGGTCTTCATGGGTGACACAGGCTCGCTGTTTCTCGGCGGCACGGTGGCGGCGCTCGCCTTTGCCTACGATATGCCGCTCGTGCTGATCCCTGTCGGCTTTGTCTACATCTGCGAGACGCTGTCCGACATTTTGCAGGTCATCTACTTCAAGGCGACGCACGGCAAGCGCCTTTTCAAGATGGCGCCGCTGCACCACCACTTCGAGCTCTGCGGCTGGAGCGAAGTAAAGCTCGTCGCCGTGTTCACCAGCGTGAGTGCGCTGTGCTGCCTGGCGGCGCTGTTCGGAGTACTCAACAGATTTCATTTTTGAGAAACGGCAAGCCGTTTCTCAAAAATGAGAGGGGATGCGCGGCGCTCTGTGCCTCGCCGCCCTTGGCGGCTCGACACTCACTCTGCGAGAAGTATTTTTCGCCACGCACCGGTCGCGGCGAAAAATGATTAAAAATATTTCGCGCCTGCGGGCGCGAAAGTCTGCGACGCTTGGTTGCAAAATGGAGGCAAACTCGCGCAGAGCGCGAGTTTGCAATCAGTATGAAAGGGGGAAGACTGCATGACCAAGGAAGAACGCTTGCTGCGGCAGGAGCAGCGCGAGCGGGCGAAGGCCATCGAGGCGGCGGCGCGCGAAGCGGGCCGCGGACCGCTGGACCTTCCGTATCTTCTGCTGGTACTTACGCTCGTGGGCGTGGGCCTGATCATGCTGTTTTCCGCAAGTTTCCCCTCGGCCTACTATGAAGAGGGTAACCCCGCGCACTACCTCATCCGTCAGGGCATTTTTGCGATCCTCGGCGTCACGGCGATGTTCGTCGTCGGCAAGATCAACTACGAGCGCTATCGCGCGGTGGCGAAGATGCTGCTGATCTTTTCCATCATCCTGCTGGTGCTCGTTCTGATCCCGGGCATCGGCACGGGCCGACTGACGCACGGCGCGCAGCGCTGGATCCGTCTCGGACCCATCCAGTTCCAGCCGTCTGAGATCACCAAGGTCGGCATCATCCTCTATTTTGCCGACAGCATTTCGAAGAAGAAAGACAAAATGGCCACGCTGCGCTACGGCATCGTGCCCTATGTTGCCATCCTCGGCGTGATTGCGGCGCTGATGGCGAAGGAGCCGCACTTTTCCGGTATGGTGCTGCTGCTCGGCATCGGTGCTGTGATGATGTATGTCGGCGGTATCCGCAACTACTGGGTCGGTCTCGGCTTTGCGCTGGTGCTGCTGGTGATCTACGCCTTTGCGACCGGCATCATCACCTACAACTCGAGCCGAATCGACATCTGGCTCGACCCGTTCAACGAGGAGTGGATGCGCGATAAGGGCTATCAGATCCGGCAGAGCTTGCTCTCCATCGGTTCGGGCGGATTGTTCGGACTGGGCCTTGGCAAGAGCCGGCAGAAGTTTCTGTTCCTGCCCGAAGAGCACAACGACTTTATTTTCGCCATCATCTGCGAGGAGCTCGGCCTTGTCGGCGCGACGATCATCATGGTCATGTTCGCGCTGCTCATCATCCGCGGCTACTGGATCGCCCTGCACGCGCGCGACCGCTTCGGAAGCCTTCTTGCCGTCGGCGTGACGACACAGATCGCCTTGCAGGTATTCCTGAACATCGCGGTCGTGACGAATCTGATCCCGAACACGGGTATTTCGCTGCCGTTTTTCAGCTACGGCGGCACGGCGCTTGCCGTGCAGCTGGCCGAGGTCGGCATCGTACTGAGCGTTTCGCGCCAGATGCGCTGACGCGGGAAGGAGAAAACGGCTATGAAGGTCATCTTTACCTGCGGCGGCACGGCGGGGCATGTCAACCCCGCGCTCGCGCTCGCGGGCTATATGCGGGAAAAGGACGCGGGCACGCAGATCTTATTTGTCGGCGCGGAGCGCGGACTGGAGCGCGATTTGATCGCGCACACGGACTATCCGTTCCGTACGGTGAACATTTCATCGTTCCACCGCTCGTTCAGGCCTGCGGAGATCAAGCACAACCTTGTCTCGCTCAAAAATCTCGCCCACGCCGAGCGTGAGGCGAACGCCATCTTACACGATTTTCACCCCGACCTGATCGTCGGCACCGGCGGCTACGCGAGCTATCCGCTCGTGCGCTACGGCGCAAAGGCGGGCATCCCCACGGCGGTGCACGAGTCGAACATCGTGCCGGGGCTGACGACGCGGCAGCTTGAGCCCTACTGCGAGCGCATCATGGTCGGCTTTGAGGATTGCCGCGCGCACTACAGACATCCGGAGAAGGTGGTCGTGACCGGAACGCCTGTGCGCGGCGACTTTTTCACCAAGACAAAGGCGGAGGCGAAGGAGGCGCTCGGCGTGGACGACGGCCGCCCCTTGATCGTTTCCTTCTGGGGCAGCCTCGGCTCGGGCGCGATGAACCGCGCGATGGCGGAGTTTCTCGCGCTGGAGAGCGCGAAGGAACCTTTCCACCACATCCACGGTGTCGGCGAGATCTGCTGGAAGTCGATGCAGCAGTGGATGCGCGACGACGGACTGGAGCTTGCCGCGCATCCCGCGCTCGATGTGCGCGAGTATATCTACGATATGGCGAGCGTCATGCGGGCGGCCGACCTTGTCATCTGCCGCGCGGGCGCGTCTACGCTCAGCGAGCTGACGGCGCTCGGCGTGCCGGCGATCCTGGTGCCTTCGCCCAACGTGACGAACCACCATCAGGAGAAGAACGCGGCGCTGCTCGGCGACCACGGTGCGGCGCTGGTGCTTGCAGAAGAGGGGCTTGACGGCAAAAAGCTCTTTGCCGCCGCAGCGGGCCTTCTCAGGGACGATGCGCGCATCCGCTCGATGGCGGAGAGCATGGCGAGTCTCGGCATCCGCGACGCGACCGAGCGAATTTACGACACGGTCATGTCGCTGCTCAAGTAAAAAAGCAAAGCAAAAAGGAAGCGAGCCAAAGGCTCGCTTCCTTTTGCTTTTTGGCCTTATTCAGACTTGAGGATAAAGTCCATGTAGATGGGGTTGTGGTCGGAGTAGCGGTAGTCCGCGTCGACCACGTCCGCGCCGAGCACCTCAACATTGTCCGAAACGAGGAAGCCGTCCACCGTCACGCGGAAGGAGGTCTTTACGTCATACGGCTCGTTCGCCGTGCGGCAGGAGGCAACGGGATGCTCGGGGTCGAAGGGCGCGACGAGGGAGAGCCCTGCGGGGATCGTGCCTTCGGGAATGGGCTGGGCCCAGGTGTCGTTTTCGCCGCCCGTCACGCCGAAGATCTCACCGGAGGCGCCGAGCAGGTCCTTGTTGAAGTCGCCGCCGGCGATGCAGTAGTTGCCGTTTTCATACTCTTCGAGCATATCGGCGCAGAGCATTTGAAGCTGCTCGGTCGCGATGGTGCCGTCGGAGGTGTAGGCGGAAAGATGGAGGTTATAGAGAACAAATTCCTTGCCGTTTGCCATCGGGATGCGGCTGGCGGAGTAGCAGCGGTCAAGGTCGACGAGCTTCATAAAGCCCTGCTCGATGGGCAGCGAGCGGCGCACGGCGGAGGAAATGGGGAAGGTGGAATAGGTGATGATGCCCGCCCTGTTCGCCCCGTGCGGAGAGAGGAAGGGATAGAAGAGATAGGGACTGTCGTAGTTCTGCGCGTAGACCTCATCAAACTCGCGGTTCTCCATCACATCGCGGAGGTAGGCATCCTCAGGAACGTGCCAGCTGCGCGTGCCGTCGATGTCGACCTCCTGAAAGAGAGCGAAATCGGGCGAGAGAGCCTTGACGAGCGATGCCTCGCCACGCATGTTTTCATCAACAGCCTCGGCGCTGCGGGCGCGGCTCTCCTTACCGCCGTCCATGAAGAAGCTGTAATCGCTGCTGTAGGCGCCGAAGCCCACGTTGGCAGAAGAGATGCGGTAAGTGACGTCCGTCCCGGCCGCGTCCTCCATGGGGACGGGGGATTCGCAGGTGGTGCGCACCACGTCGAGCGTTTGATAGTCCTCCACGCGGTAGTAGGCGGCGAAGACATAGATCACATAGGCGAGCGCGGCCAGAACGATGGCCAGAAGCGCAAAGAGCGCGATTTTCAGCGGCTTTTTCATCAAAAAAACTCCTTTCGCAGGGGAGAAGATATCACCTCTATTTTGCCACAAAGCGCTTAGGAAAGCAAGGCAAAAAGAAGTTGACGCACCGATGCAAAACGACTATACTGAAAATGTGAAGCTATGACCGAAAATGCTGCGCTGTCACCCCGCCGCGTCCCCTGCGCATACGATGAAGCAGAAATGTGCTTTGTGGGAGGGAACGCGATGTGTGAACTTTATGTGGAGGGCGGAGAGCGCCTATACGGAGAACTCACGATACAAGGCTCGAAAAACAGCGTCCTGCCGATCCTGGCGGCAGCGCTTTTGTGCGCGGACACCTGCGTGATCGAAAACTGTCCGAAGCTCAGGGATGTGGAGGCGTCGATCGCCATTCTGCGGCACTTGGGCTGCTGCACGCACTGGGAGGGCAGCGCGCTCGTGGTGGATACAGCGCGCATGGATCGCTGCGCAGTGCCCGACGCGCTGATGCGCGAGATGCGCTCGTCGGTCATCTTCCTCGGCGCGATCCTGGCGCGCTGCAAGGAGGCAACGATCTGCTATCCCGGCGGCTGCGAACTGGGGCCGCGCCCCATCGACCTGCACCTCGGCGCGCTGCGCGCGCTGGGCGCGGAGATCAATGAAGGCGGCGGAGAGCTCAAGTGCCGGGGCGAAAAACTCCTCGGGAGCGATGTGTACTTACCCATGCCGAGCGTGGGCGCGACGGAAAACGCCATCCTCTGCGCCTGCGGCGCGGAGGGCGTGACGACCATCTATAACGCCGCGCGCGAGCCGGAGATCGTCGATTTGCAGAACTTCATCAACGCGATGGGCGGCAGCATCCGCGGCGCGGGCGGCTCCATCATCACGGTGGAGGGAAAGCGCGCGCTGCACGGCGGAGCCTACCGCATCATCGCCGACCGCATCGTGGGGGCAACGTATCTCTGTGCCGCCGCCTGCTGCGGGGGCGAGGTGTGCCTTCGCTCGGTGGATCCGAGGCCGCTTTCTACCGTGGCGGGCGCGCTGAGCGAGGCGGGCTGCACCGTGAAAAGCAGCGAGGGCGAGGTTATGCTCCGCAGCGGCGGCGCTCTCAAGTCCATCCGCCCTGTGCGCACGGCGCCCTATCCGGGCTTTCCGACCGACGCCCAGCCCGTGCTGATGGCGGCGCTCCTCAAGAGCGAGGGCAGCACCGTATTTGTGGAGAATATTTTTGAAAACCGTTACCGTCATGTCGACGAGCTTGCGCGCATGGGCGCGGAAGTACGCGTTGCGGGGCGCGTTGCCGTGGTCACGGGACGATCTCACCTGCATGGCGCGCACGTCAAGTGCACCGACCTTCGCGCAGGCGCGGCGCTCGTCATCGCGGGCTTGCAGGCAGAGGGGCTCACGCGCGTTTCGCGCATCGGCCACATCGACCGCGGCTATGAGAGCATCGAGCGCGACCTGAGCGCGCTGGGCGCGCACATTCGGCGGGAAGCGGTTACATAAGGACGATAAAAGGCAGGACCAATTATGGCAGCAAAGCGAAGAAACAGGCGGCGCAGGCGGGGAAGGGCATCCTTCCCGCTCCGGCTGCTGAGTCTTATTATTGTGATCGCGGCGATCGTCGGCGCGCTCACGATGTTTTTCCGCATCGACACGATCGTGGTGCAGGGCAACGCGCGCTACACCGACGAGCAGATCATCGAGGCGGCCGGCGTGCAGAAGGAGCAGAACCTTGTGCTGCTGAACAAATACGACGTCAAGCAGGCGATCTTCGACGCGCTCCCCTATGTGGAGACCGTGGTCGTCAACCGTAAATATCCCGATGCACTGCTCCTGACGGTGACAGAATGCGTGGCCTCCGCCGCTATTCCCGGCGCGGACGGAACATGGCTCATGAGCGACGCTGGCAAGATCCTTGAGCGCACGGCGACGGTTCCGGACGGCTGCGTGCGCGTGACGGGCTGCGAGCTCTCAGAGCCTTCGGTCGGCGCGCAGGCGGCGTTTTCCGAAGAGGAATCCTACAAGCTTGACCGCCTGCTCGCGCTGCTGCGCGCGGCGGAGGAAAAGCAGCTTTTAACGATGATCGGCGAGGTGGACCTTGGCGACGGCACGGGCATCACGCTCACCTATCTCGGCCGATTTACGGTCAAGATGCCGTGGGACGCGGACCTTGCCTACAAGCTCGAAAATCTGCGCACGGTGGTGGATGTGCTCGAAGACAACGAGACGGGCACCATCAACCTCATGACCGACGGCAAGGCGAGCTTTATCCCGAACTGAGGGCAGGGAGAGGTCTACATAAAAAAGTTTCCCCGAAATGGCTGATTGCTATTGACCCCGGGGGAAAACCGTAATACAATGATGAAGATAACAAATACCTGATATTGTAGCGCTTGCAGCGGCAGGCGCTTTGCCCATACAACAGATTGCAGGAGGAACCGATATGGCATTCGGATTGGAAACCGGCCCCGAAAACGTAGTGAAGATCAAGGTCATCGGCGTTGGCGGCGGCGGCAACAACGTGGTCAACCGCATGGTGCGCTCCGGTGCGCGCG
>ENA-UERG01001165-UERG01001165.1-human-gut-metagenome-genome-assembly--contig:-NODE-1165-length-23172-cov-30.056116_pt1 | contig 23172 bp, 19 predicted proteins | sample MGYA00242954_ERZ507954 | MGnify/ENA primary metagenome ERZ507954 (study PRJEB26167, sample SAMN06115478) | human gut metagenome | host: Homo sapiens | place: China:Sichuan | collected 2015-01-21... | reverse complement strand
AACTGCTACAAGTCTTTCAAAGGCAGCAAGGCAATTCTTACTTGCACCACAAGACAAGGCGGTAAAACCGGAACTGTCAATATCGTCTATGAAGGTGTGCCGTCGAGTATGTCTATCACCGCTCCTACGGGCGTTACGAAATACAATCTCGGCAAAGATTCAGTAGATCTGCTCTATGTCGGTAAGTCTTACTCTCTTAATCTTGCAATGGATAACATTTTTCATAGCGTAGGTAGTAATTTCAATGACTTTACCGTAACCGTTACGGGAGTAGGATCTGTTACTTGCGGCTCTTATTCTCAATCAGGCAGGGGCGCAGGTTGGAGTTCTCACAGTAACATTGTAGATTTCAATAAAATTGCAAAAGAGTTCGTAACTTGTTCGACTTCCGACAATACGCTTTCGATTAACGTTACAAAGTCACTTTACGATTATTACGAATCCAAGGAAACAAAAATAGTCGAAGGCAACGGCGAAACGACTACTTACACTAATAAGTTGTATTCAATCAACACCGATTCCGACGGAAATAAACCGTATTTCCTTGTAACGGTCAAGCACAAAACGCTCGGATTTTCCGCGCAATACAAGTTCTTTATCGGCGAAGAAGTAAGCAAAGTCTCGCCGAGCAAGACAACCATCACGTTTTAACAGGAGGTAAAAAATGTATAACGAAAAAAGCAATAAAATCAGATGGATAGCCGTTATTACGGCGTTCGTTCTTATCCTTGCGGGCGTAATCACTTCGCTTGCAATAGCAATTCAGAACAAGCCCGTCGAGGCAAAGGCAAACGATACCGTTTCGGACGTAATCGAACAGTCTGCCGAAAGCCCTTCGGACAATGAAAACCACGGTCTTGTTTCGCTCAGAATGAGTCCGAGTTATGCGGTAGCGGCGGTAAACGGTCAGCAAACCGTGTCGAAAAAGATAACTGCAACCGTTATGCCTGTGGACGCGCCCGACAAATCGGTTGACTGGTCTATCAAATGGTGCACTCCTATCGAGGGCAAGGACATAAGCGAATATCTTACGCTTACGCCCGAAAGCGACGGCGCACTTACCGCAACCATAACCGCTCTTAAAGGTTTTGAAGGCGGCAGCGCATATGTTACCGCAACAACCAGAGTCGGCGGTTTCACGGCAACCTGCCTTATTATGTATGACGGCAAGCCCGAATCTCTCTCTTTTATCCATAACGGCAAGGAAATCACCAACACAGGCACGGTCAATCTTACGGCAGGCACGACAAACGAAATCACGCTCAACCTTAAAAACACTCTCGGAGCGGTCGGTTCTAAATACGGCAACTTCGAAATCGTAAAGGTTAAAGGTCAAGGCAGATTTACGATGACGAAGCAGTATATTGTAAACGGCAGCGTAAGTTCGACGTCGGAAATCGTATTCAACCTCGAAGAAGGCGTTTACAAGTATAAGGACGAAGTTCTCGGAAACGATTTAACCCTTACCATCAAGCCCGAAGACTTCTTCACGGCGTCGATTTCCGGTAACAAACTCACGATAAAGGCAATTAAGTCGGAATCGTCTTACAGCAACGGATATCCCCGAACCGGCTATCGTTTCACTTATAAGGGAACGTACACCGATCCGCGTGCAGGCGGCAAACCGGATAATTGTATCTGGTATGTTCTCGTAAGAGATAAAGTCAGCGGCGAGGAATCCCTTCTTCATATCGACATTCAGTCCACCGTTACGAGCATTTCGCTTTCGGACACCGTGTATTCGTTTTAACCCGAAAATAACAATCAAGGAGGCTATCAATGACAAAATCTAAAATAGGACAAGTTGTTTCATACATAGTCATATTGCTTGTTATCGTAGCCGTCATCGGCGTTTTCGCCTACTTCACAAACGGGTTCACCAGCGACTTCAAGACTTTCTACGTTTCGGTAAACGGCAAAGACGTTATGACATCTCAAAACGGTTATGTCGTTACTCCGAGCGAGCCTTTGAAAGTGGATGTGAAATACACTTTTGCATTCAACAAAAACGAAACGAAAGGTTATTCCGTAAAAATCGTTCCGAACAAGACGGACGAAGATTTCGACTTCTCCGTTGACGGCGAAACGCATTTCTTCGGCGACGAAAAAGACCTTACAAACGGTTTTGTAATCGACAAGTGGGAAAAATCTTTCACAATCGTTCCCAAAGGCGGAACACCGCTCGAAATACTCAAAGCGGTTTATCCCGAAAGTGAAGTTACTTGCGAAAGCAAAGGTTACAACGATATGTTTACGGTAATCGTTACTTCGTATAACGGCGAATCAAGCGTAAAACTTAATTTCGCGCTCGAACGCAGGGTTACGGGTATCACGTTCGACAAGGAGGTGATCGAGTTTTGACGCAAGCGACAAAAACGAGATTAGTATCAATTTTTCTCGCTTTTGTCTTGGGAATATGTGCCGTCATTACCACGGCGGCACAAACGCCCCTTGTGGCAAGAGCGGAAAGCATAACTTATTCGGGAGTAATGGAAGATTTGAAAAAGGATACGTCGTTTAATCCGGGCAATTACCCGACCAAAGCCGACGATTATTCATTACAGATAATCCAACTTGCGGAAAGTAGCGACAAAGAACTTTTCGTTTACGTCTACCAGCCGAGCGGAAAAGTAAAAGACTTCAAAGCGTCGTCTATAAACATATCGACCACTATAAACGATTCGATTTCGTATCTGAATTACAAACTCGAATTGCTCAATTCAAACGGCGTGTTTTACAAATACAAAGTTTCGGGGCTTACGGTAAAGGACGAAAGCGTGAAATATTACGCAATCAGTTCAATTTACCGTCCGTTCGATGAAAGCATAGATAAACAAGCAAGCGGCGGCAATACCGTTACCGAAGTCAATTATGCAGTCAATAAGCAATATGCTTTCGGTTCAATAAATGGTAAACCGTATGTCAATTGCGTGGACATCGAAACAATCGTCGTTACGGATAAATTTGTAGGGTTTGTAAGGTATAAAGACGGTTTCAAACTATACGTCGGAGCGTGCGACAGCCATTTCGTGGCGTTCAATACAAATAAGCCTATGGACAAACTTCTTGAAGCCGACGTGTATTATACAACGCAAAGTTACGATTGGTCTTCCGTTCCCTTTGTTGGGGTAAAGGAAACGTTCGGGGATAAAGCGGACAAATACGCCTATCTCAAATACACGGATAAAGTTGAACATACCGGCGGAGGATTATTTGCGGGAACGTATAAGTGGGACAGGATTCAGACGATCGACGACTTCATTAAGGGCGAAAACCGCGAGAATATCTACCACGGCGCAGTCCTTGACGTAAAAACTTCATCGAAACTGACGGACGAAGCCTTGACCGAACTCAAAGGCAAGAAATGGGTGCTACGTTTTGCAGAAACGAGTTACTCGTTGAGCGGCTATTCTACAACCGGTTCTACGTTTGAAAGTTATACGCTCGTGGGTGACGTTACCATACTTCGATTGAAGTTTGAAACAGACGGAATTACCTACAACTTGGGCGTTATAGACAACAAACAAACGGGCGGAAAAGAACCGTCGAACGAAACGGACATCGACATAAGTCTGAACAAGCGCGGAAAGATGATTTTGTATCTCTTGATGCTCATACTTTTAATCATCCTTCTCGCCCCGATTTTGCCGTATGTTCTGCAAGCAATCGTATGGATAATTTCGCTGCCGTTCAAAGGTATTTCGGCGGTTGTAAAATCCACGAAACGACGGCGCGCCGAGAAGCGTGTCAGGAAAGAATTTGCCGACCGGTGGAACACAAGCGGTAAGTAAAATCTAACGAAAAGACGCCGGCGGATCATATGGTTCGTCGGCGTTAATTTTATCTATAAAAAACAGGAGAATTTCAATATGAAAACACTAAAAAGAATCATAGCGGTTTTACTGCTATTCATAACCATTCTGGCGGTCAGTTATATCGTTTACACGGCAAAGCAAATACCGCCCGAAAATACAATTTCGGAGGTGCTGTATGAAGTGGCAAAAACGACTTAATATTGCGCTCACGATAGCCCTTACGATAGCGTTTATTTTGCTCGGAGCGTTCGTGTTCAGAGTTGCCTATTGTCGCACTATCGAGGCTTTAATCGACCTATATGGCAGTTTTAAGCATTATTTCTGCGTATTATTCGGTTTTTCCGTCGATGGTATTCCGTCCGTTGCGGAGCGTTCAAATGTGCTGAATTGGGACGTGATTTTGCCTGCGGATTTTGAAACATTCAAGGCAAATTGCATATCCTTTTTCAGACTGTTTATAAGCAAAGAAAACTTCCTTTCTTGGCTTAGCGAAACGGGGCAAAAGACAGGAAAAATATCCAAGATAATCATCATCATTCTGCCGTGTATTTTAGCGTTGTGGATAGCACTTAAAACTCTCTATAAAAAGCACAACACAAAGCATAATATAGACACACTTCCGCTACGCTTTTACAAGACGGTTACAAGGTATACGACCGAGCCGTTGAAACGTTTTGTCCGGCAGTATGCGGCGTTTGTAAAAGAGCATAATTTTATATGGATTATCTGGCTGGTAATTTGGGTTTTCAACCTGAACTTCGCAACGATAATCATAGAGTTTTTTGCTTACTATTTTTACTTCGCCGTATCCTTTGATTTCGGCTCGATTTACACGCAGATCGTCAAGCTGATCATAGACTTGCAGGTCGTAATAAAATATGTCCCCTTTTGGGTAATTCTCATTTTTATTTGGATTTTATTCGAGCGGTGGAGAAGAAATCTCGCGCTTGCAAAACTGCGCCGAATGGAGAACTCAAATCGTGGGTTTATAAACGATCTTCCTATTGTATCGATGACGTGCGGGAGTATGGGCAAAAAGAAGACCACTATTATTACGGATATGACCTTATCGCAGGAAATAATGTTCCGAAACGTCGCTTACGGAAAGTTGCAGGAAACGGATATGAAGTTCCCTAATTTTGGGTGGATAGCCTTTGAAATGGAACTTCGTAAATGTATGGAACACGGCACGGTGTATAATCTCGCGACTGTTAAAGAGTGGGTAAAACTCAAACGCAGTCGATACGAAAAACACCACGATGACAGTTTGCAACTTTACGGCTACGACAGCAAGCGATACGGGCTTTACTACCGAGACGGATTGAAAACGAGTTACATTTTCAACGTGCTTTCGACCTATGCTCAACTGTATTTCGTCTACGTAATTCAAAGCAGTCTGATTGTTGCGAATTATTCGATTCGTGAAGATAATCGACTTATAGACGGCGGAAACTTTCCTGTTTGGAATACGGATTTCTTCTCAAAAACTCCCCGACCGTCAAGGCACGCCCATATTCTCGACTTCGACATTTTAAGGCTCGGCAAGAAAGTTTTGGAAAATAACCCAAACGCCGGAAGTTTTGAGTTTGGAGTGGTGGCAATTACCGAAGTAGGTAAAGAGCGCGGTAACAATCTCGAGCTGAAAGAAGTGAAGAAAGGCACGGAAGAAACCAACCAAAAAAACGACTTGTTTAACTCTTGGCTGAAAATGAGCAGGCACTCGGCGACGATAGACAATTACCCGTTTATAAAGGTTTTCACGGATGAGCAACGACCTTCTTCGTGGGGTGCGGACGCAAGAGAACTTTGCGATATAGTGCATATCGTATCGTCGGGGAATACTCGTCTTGCCTTGCCGTTTTTCACCATTGAAGAAATGCTCAATGAGTGGCTGTTTAATTGGTTTATCAACCTATACGCCGACTTTCGCTTTAATCGTGGTGACAACACGTTGCTTATTTACTTATTGAAAAAAGCGACTGCTTTTTTCTACAAACGCACCGTGATTGCTTACAACAACTACGGTTACAGCATATCGAACATCGAGAAAGAACGCGGAACGATGGACGGCAAAACGGAAAAGAAAAAGTATTACCTTATGCACAAGAAGATTTACAGTCAAAGGTTTTCTACCGACTGTTTCTCGGACTACTTCAACGATATAGCAAAAAACACAAAAATAGGACTGAACGACTATATGGAATATCAAACCGAAAAAGCGACCGTAACGGAACTGAAAATGCAGAACAGTTATTTTATTAACGCATTGTATAAGAATGCCGACACCGAATAGAGTTCTGCGAAAACGTAATTAAAATGGCGTCGGCATCTCTTTTACAAAAAGGAGGTCAAAATGCCATACGGCGAAACCAAGGTTTACTTTGACGGATCGCATTACATAGCAATCCCTCACACTACCAGACCGACAAAACGGCGTCCAAAACCGTTAGAAGAAAAGATTGTCGTCGTAGATAAGGTTGAAGAAGAAAACGGCTCTGAAACCGATTCCGAGCGTTCTAAAGTCGAAGTTAATATTTTACGGACTACGACCGAAGAAATAACCAACACTACCGAAAAAGAAGCAACAACGGAAGAATTAAAAGAGCCGACTTCTTCTCAACCGACGACGCGTGAAATGACGAGAAAAGAACTCTTTGAAGAACTATACGAAAAGTCCAAGGAAATGCGAAAAGGCGAACGTAAAAGGTTTATCGTAAACGGTATGATCGAACACTTTCCCAACAAGGAAAGAACCGAGGAATACGTTACGAAAAACCTTGAGCGAAAACTACGGAATCTGATATGCAGGCGCATACGATTATGGCGAAAAATCCACTTGCAAAAGTTCAACTTTTTTTGCACTTTCACCTATGATAGCAAGAAGCATACCGAAGAATCTTTTCGCAAGTCTTTGAAAAGTTGTCTTAGTCATTTTTGCTCTCGTAAAGGCTGGAAATACATAGGCGTTTGGGAGCGTTCGCCGGAGAAGAAAAGACTGCACTTTCACGGCGTTTTTTACATACCGGAAGGCACTATTCCCGAAAACGTTCCCATTAACGATTACAACCTAAGAACGCAAAGACGGCAGATTACATATCAAAATCCATACTTTAACGCCCGTTTCGGTCGTTCTGACTTTGAAGAAATAAACACAGAGTCGGATTTGTCCGAAATGATGAGATACATTATGAAGTATATGGAAAAGACGGGCGAAAGGCTTGTCTACTCCAAAGGACTACCGCAGTTTTTTATCTCGGATATTATGGACGAAGATATTGCCGGACCTATCGGAATGGAAGATAAAAAGTTGTTACTTTTCGACGACTTTACCTGTTGGGACGAAGGTTGCTATATGGGCAAAGTTTCGCCCGAAGTAATAGCACAAATGCGCAAAGTAAACTAATGAAAATAAACGTAATACAAGGCTTAAAAATAAATGTCACGCACGACGGTTAAAGGCGAAGGACAGCAAGCGGTTTAGCGGCTGCCTCGCCTTCCGTTCGTGCCTTTATTTTCCGAGTATAGTTTAGTGAGTTTAGTTCGTGTGGCGTGTGCTTGTCTGGCGGAGCGAAGCGACGCCACTTGTTCAAGACAAGCACACGCCACACAGCCATTAGGGGATTAAAGAATGGTTTTAGGTGGGGTAAAAAAGGGCGTGGAAAATTTATAAATTATGACACACAGTTGGCATATTATTCGTGTTATTATAGAAAAACAATCCTCTTTATCCCGTTTTGGGGACACAGTAATTGATAATATAAGTATTAGAAATCAAATCTTTGATTTGCACCCATAATACGGATTGATTTTTTCTGCAAAAAGTGCTATAATAGTTGCAACGTCCTTGCAAAGAGGTTGAACTTTATGGAATTTAAGGATCAAATCAAACACGCCAGAGAAACAGTACATATGAGCCAACAGGAATTCGCAGCCGCAATTGGTGTCGCACATTCTTCATTAAATCGTTGGGAGTTAGGTGTTCGCAAACCTACCTATGCACTCCAACGGAAGTTTTATGACTACTGCAAAAACAACGGAATCACTTTTGAGGAGAAATAATTATGAACAAGCAACAATTGGCATCTAAAATTTGGGCAGCCGCAAACGAAATGCGTTCCAAAATAGAAGCGAGCGAATATAAGGACTATATTCTCGGTTTCATCTTTTATAAGTTCCTTTCGGAGCAGGAAGAAACATATTTGAAAAAAGAAGGCGCAACCGAGGAAGATATTAAGACGCTGACCGAAGAAGATGCTGAAACCGTTAAATCCATTCAGAGCAATCTCGGTTATTTCATTGAATACAAAAATCTTTTCTCCACTTGGCTTGGCATGGGTTCGGATTTCAATGTCGGAAACGTTCGTGACGCATTATCGGCATTTAACAGACTTATCAATCCCACTCATACAAAAGTATTCAACAAAATATTCTTAACGCTTGAAACAGGTCTTTCCAAACTCGGCGAAAATGCAAACGCGCAAACAAAAGCCGTCAGAGAATTGATTCACCTTATCGATATCATTCCTATGGATAACAAACAGGGTTATGATGTCCTTGGGTTTATTTACGAATACTTGATAAGCAATTTCGCGGCAAATGCAGGTAAAAAAGCCGGTGAATTCTATACTCCCCACGAAGTTTCCGTTCTTATGAGTGAAATAATCGCTCATCATTTGCAAGACTGCGAAGAGATTAAGATTTACGATCCGACAAGTGGTTCCGGCTCACTCTTAATCAACATCGGTCAAAGTGTGGCAAAGCACATCAACGATAAAAATAAAATCAAATATTATGCACAGGAACTCAAAGAAAATACATATAACCTTACTCGTATGAATTTGGTTATGCGCGGAATTTTGCCTGACAATATAGTTACCCGTTGCGGTGATACTCTTGAGGATGACTGGCCGTATTTCGACGACAACGACAAAGACAACACATATGAGCCTTTAACAAACCTCGATGCTGTTGTAAGCAACCCTCCGTATTCTCAAAAATGGGATCCTACGGGCAAAGAACACGATCCGAGATTTATGAGTTATGGCGTTGCACCAAAAACGAAAGCGGATTATGCTTTCCTTTTGCATGATTTATATCACCTTCGCGCCGGTGGCATTATGACAATCGTTCTTCCTCACGGTGTTTTGTTCCGTGGCGGAGATGAGGGCGAAATAAGAAAGAATCTTATTGAAAACAATAATATCGATGCAATCATAGGTTTGCCAGCCAACATTTTCTTTGGAACGGGTATTCCGACGATCATTATGGTTCTTAAAAAAGGTCGTACTAACGACGAAGTTCTTATTATCGATGCCTCAAAAGGTTTTGCCAAGGAAGGAAAGAATAATAAACTTCGTGCAAGAGATATTAAGAAAATCGCCGATACATATAATGACAGACTTGAAATCCCTCATTTCTCTCGTCGTGTATCCCGTAGCGAAATTCGCAGTAATGATTATAATCTGAACATTCCGAGATACGTCGATTCGAGCGAAAAGGCTGAAAGCATAGACATTTACGCCTCTATGTTTGGCGGTATTCCTAAGGCGGAGATTAAAACTTTGGGTAGCGAACTTGATGTCTTTTCCTCTCTTGAAAAAGAATTGTTTACCGAAAGCACAACTCCTTACGTTGCAACAAAGACGGATAACAATAAAGCAGTTATAGATGCAAACGCACAAGTTGTCGCTTTCAAAACAAATTACTCTACTGAATTTTCAAATTTGAGTGATTGGCTGAAAGCACTTCTTATTGACAATATGGATGACCTGATTGTTGCTCAAGGAGAAACCCTTATTGCAGATGAAATATTTGAACGACTTGCAAATGTTCCCCTTGTAGATAAATACGAGGCGTATCAGATCTTGGACGATAAATGGCAGACTATATCTACCGATTTAGAAATGATAAAAACCGAAGGTAAATCTGCTATTACCCAAGTCGATCCCAATATGGTCCTCAAAAAGAAGGACGGGAAAGAAACAGAAGTTCAAGACGGATGGATTGGACATATCCTTCTATTTGAGTTGGTTCAAAAACTTCGTTTGCAAAGCGAACTTGATACAATAGCGCAAAAAGAAAGCGAAGTTGCTGCAATTCAATCCGAATATGACGAAATATTAGAATCCATTGCCGAAGAAGATCGCGGTGAGTTTATCAACGAAGACGGTACGGCATTCGTTCCTAAGGAAATCACAAAAATTATCAAGCCTTATGCAAAAGGAAAAATCAAGCCTGATGTAGGTTCTATCGAAGAAACCCTTATTAAGGTTGACTCTCTGATGACTAAGGAAAAGAACCTTAACGCAGAATTAAAGAAACTTCGCAACGAACTCCATCTCAAAACAAAAGATTTGATTGAAGGACTTTCCATTGAAGAAGCCCTTCCTATCCTCTACGAAAAATGGGTTATGCCGATTGTAAGTGCTATTTCCGTATTACCCGACTCCATCGTAAGTGCATTGGAAGGTAAGATAGATACACTTACAAAGAAGTATAGCGTAAGGATGATAGATATCGAGGCGGAAATTCAAGAATCTGAGACCGCTCTCAGTGAAATGATTGACGAACTTGAAGGCGATGAATTTGACATGTTGGGACTCAAAGAACTCCAAAAACTGCTTGGAGGTGGCAAAAATGAGTGAAAGTGTGCAAAAACCACGCATTCGGTTCAAAGGCTTTAGCGACGCTTGGGAACAGCGTAAGGTCTCAGAGATGTTCAAAGTTACTCGTGGTTATGTACTTGCATCCACTTTAACAGAGGCTGTAAAAACGGATAAAAAGCCATATCCAGTCTATTCCTCACAGACCAAAGATAATGGCTTAATGGGGTACTACAAGGACTATCTCTATGAGGATGCCATTACTTGGACAACTGATGGTGCCAACGCAGGAACAGTCAATTATCGAGCCGGAAAGTTCTATTGTACCAATGTTTGCGGCGTTTTGCTTTCAAATGAAGTAACGGCTAATCAAATGATAGCAGAAGCCTTAAACAATGTGGCGAAAGGATATGTGTCCTATGTCGGCAATCCGAAATTGATGAATAATGTGATGGCTGACATAGAAATTATGATCCCCACACAAACAGAGGAGCGAGAAAAATTGTCAGTGCTCTTCAGGAATCTTGACAACCTTATCACCCTTCATCAGCGTAAGTATGATAAATTGGTGGCTGTGAAGAAGGCTTTGCTCGAAAAAATGTTCCCCGCCGATGGTGAGACAGTCCCGAAAATTCGTTTTAAGGGATTTTCTGACGCTTGGGAACAGCGTAAGGTCTCAGAGATGTTCAAAGTTACTCGTGGTTATGTACTTGCATCCACTTTAACAGAGGCTGTAAAAACGGATAAAAAGCCATATCCAGTCTATTCCTCACAGACCAAAGATAATGGCTTAATGGGGTACTACAAGGACTATCTCTATGAGGATGCCATTACTTGGACAACTGATGGTGCCAACGCAGGAACAGTCAATTATCGAGCCGGAAAGTTCTATTGTACCAATGTTTGCGGCGTTTTGCTTTCAAATGAAGTAACGGCTAATCAAATGATAGCAGAAGCCTTAAACAATGTGGCGAAAGGATATGTGTCCTATGTCGGCAATCCGAAATTGATGAATAATGTGATGGCTGACATAGAAATTATGATCCCCACACAAACAGAGGAGCGAGAAAAATTGTCAGTGCTCTTCAGGAATCTTGACAACCTTATCACCCTTCATCAGCGACAGTTAGAAAAGCTCAAAAATATCAAGTCTGCACTACTTGAAAAGATGTTTGTATAGAGGTGTTTTATGAGTTTGAACTACACAACAACCTTTGATAAAGAAGAAGATTTTGAGAATGCTTTTATAACCCTCTTGAAAAGTTGCGGTTGGGAAAAGGAAGTTATCAAATATCCTACCGAAGCGGACTTAATAAAGAATTGGGCAAACATTCTCTACAATAACAACCGCGACAAGGATAAACTTGGTGATTATCCTTTAACGGATACCGAAATGGCTCAGATTATCGAGCAAATCACAACGTTACGAACCCCTTTCTCGCTTAACTCGTTCATTAACGGCGGAACTGTTGCCGTTAAGCGCGACAATCCCGACGATAAACTACATTTGGGGAAGGAAGTAAGTCTGCACATTTACGACAGACACGAAATTGCAGGCGGAAAGAGTCGTTATCAGATTGTGGAACAGCCTAAATTTGCCGTTCCGTCGTCGATTTTCCCGACCAGACGCGGCGACGTAATGCTTCTTATCAATGGTATGCCCGTTTTTCATATCGAACTGAAAAAGAGCGGCATTCCGTTGAGCAAAGCCTGCAACCAAATCAAGAAATACTCTGAACAAGGCATATTTACGGGAATTTTCTCGCTTGTTCAAATCTTTATTGCAATGACTCCGGACGATGCTGTTTATTACACGAACCCGGGAATCGACGGTAAATTCAACGAGGATTTCTATTTCCATTGGGCAAACTTTGACAATGCGCCGATAAAGAATTGGTATGAGTTTACGCAAAATCTGCTTTATATACCTATGGCTCACCAGCTTATAGGCTTCTATACCGTTGCCGACAACAAGGACGGAATACTAAAGGTTTTGCGTTCTTACCAATATTATGCCGTATCTGCAATTTCAAATGTTGTGGCACAAAACAAATGGGACGAAAAAAAGCAGCGTGGCGGCTATATTTGGCATACAACAGGTAGCGGAAAGACTTTGACCTCTTTCAAGGCGGCTGACTTGATTGCAAAGTCTCAAGACGCGGATAAGGTTATCTTTCTTGTTGACAGAAAAGAACTTGACGAGCAATCTTACAAACATTATCAAGACTTTGCCGATGACGAAAACGATATCCAAAAAACCGAAAGCACAGATATTTTGCGCGGCAAGTTGTTGAGCAATTCCTCTTTTGACACGCTGATTGTTACGTCAATTCAAAAAATGAGTCGTATTTTTGAAGATGGCTCTCGTCGCATGCAACGCGATATAGAAAAAATCAATGACAAGCGCATTGTTTTTATCGTTGACGAGTGCCATAGAGATACTTTTGGCGATATGATGAGCGTTGTAAAGGAAACCTTCCCAAATGCTTTGTTTTTCGGATTTTCGGGAACTCCTATTCAAGAAGAAAACGCGAAAAAGGGCTGCACTTCAGCGGATGTATTCGGAAACGAATTGCACAGATACACTATCGGCGACGGCATAAGAGATAAAAACGTTTTGGCGTTTGATCCATACATGATTGAAACTTTCAAATCAAAGGATATACGTCGTCAGGTGGCATTAGAAAAAGCACACGCGGAAACGCCCGAAGAAGCCATAGCAGATCCGTTGAAAAGTAAAACTTATTTTTACTATTTGAATGATGTCCCGATGCTTTCTATTGAGGGGAACGTTCCCTCTTCTCAATATAAGACGGACGAACATATCAATGCGGTGGTAAATAACATTGTGGAAGAGTATGCGGACAGAAGCCACGGACGAAAGTTCCACTCCATTTTTGCAACGTCCAGCATACCGGAAGCCATTGAGTATTATAGGCGGCTTAAAAAGGCAGCGCCGGGCTTGAATGTTACCGTGCTTGTTGATCCGTCCGACAACAACACTCCTACAAGTTATGAAAAGATGTTAGGGCTTGCCGAAGTAATACAAGATTACAATACTTCGTTTGGGCAAACATACACCATACCGACTTACGGAAAAATGAAAACGGACGTTTCTTTACGTTTATCGCACGAAGGCCCTTACAAAGGTATAGAAAAAACGCCAGACAAACAAATTGACATTTTGATTGTCGTCAATCAGATGCTGACGGGATTCGACTCTAAATGGGTAAACGTTTTGTATCTTGACAAGATAATGCAACAAGAAACCATTATTCAGGCGTTTTCTCGAACGAACAGAATCTTTGGTGAGGACAAGCCCGTAGGAACGATTTACTATTATCGTTACCCTTACACGATGAAAGCGAATATCGAAGAGGCAGTAAAAATTTATGCCGGCGATAAAGCATTTATGGTCTTTGTCGATAAACTCGACAAAAACTTGAAAGTTTTCAACGATACATATCTTGAAATCAAGTATTTATACGACAATGAAGGCATAAAAGATTTTATGCACTTGCCACAAGATATGGCTGTAAGGGCAAAATTTGCTTTGTTGTTTAATATCTTGAATAAGTACCTTGAAATGATAAAAGTTCAAGGTTTTACTTGGAAAAAGGCGGCAAAAGGCGAATTATCCGTAGATATTACGGAAGAAATCTATTATGTTCTTCTCCAAAGATACAAGGAGTTAACCCCTATCGGACCGGGTCCGGGAACAGATCCACCGGAAGAACCGCCTTACGATATAAGCTCTTATATCACCGAAATCGGAACAGGCAAAATAGACGCCGATTATATCAACAGCCGCTTTGAAAAGTATCTGAAACTGAAAGGGCGTGACGGAGAATCTCAAGAAATTGTCGATTCCGCACTTCAGGAAGTATATAAATCTTTCGCAATGCTGTCCGAAGAAGAACAAAAATATGCAAATATCTTCATTAAAGACGTGCAAATGGGCAATGTTGAACCCGAAGAAGGAAAAACAATGAAAGACTATATTGCGGAGTATATGCGTCAAGCAAAAGACGACCAAATTTTCCGTTTTTCCGAGCAATTCGGCTTAGATGACAGCCTTCTTCGCGAAATGATGTCTTTGCACTTGAATGAGGAGAACATCAACGAATTCGGACGGTTCGACAAATTGAAAGCCTCTGCCGATATGGAAAAGGTCAAAACATTTTTTGAACCTGTAACAGGCGAAAAGCTTTCAATCTTCAAGGCTCGCTCCAAATTTGACAATCTGCTCCGTAGTTTCATTATCAACAATGGTTTTGACCTATAAAATTAGCCCAAAAGGACCAAAACGAACAATAATGTGCATTAAAAGCACAAATTTCAACAAAAACATTAAGGCCACAACGCTGTTTGTGGTCTTTTTGTTTGTGCATTCTTGGGAACAGCGTAAGTTTGAAGATTTATATAATTATGCTTCTGAAGGAGGAACCCCCGATACAAACAATTCTTCCTTTTACGAAAATGGCGACGTGCCTTTTGTAAAGATTGAAGATACGGAGAACAAGTACATTGATTCTACAAAATCATATATTACGCAGGAAGGGTTAAGTCATAGTTCCGCTTGGCTGATTCCTGAAAGTAGCGTTATTTTTACTAATGGTGCAACGGTCGGAAATGTTGCTATAAATCGACTTCCTGTGGCTACTAAGCAGGGAATTTTGGGTATTATTCCATCAAAGAACGTTGTGACAGAGTTTTTGTTCTACCTTCTGTCCTCGTCCACATTTCAGCGAGAAGTAAGATCCCGAATGGCAACAGGAACTTTTGCTACAATTATTTTGAAAAATCTAAATCAAATACCCGTTTGCATTCCAAGCGATAAGAGCGAACAAGAAGAAATTGCGGGTTATTTGTCAGCTTTCGATAACCTTATCACTCTTCATCAGCGTAAGGATTTTAGCCATTTTTCGCAAATTTTGAGGCGAAAAAAGGACATTTTTTTACCGACTTCTTGGGAACAGCGTAAGTTCTCAGAATTGGTACAAATAGAACGAGGAGGTTCACCAAGACCGATTGACGATTTCATAACGGATGCACCAAATGGGTTGAACTGGGTTAAGATTGGTGATGCTCCAACACAAGGAAATTACATAACCAAAACTGCTGAGAAAATCCGACCTGAAGGACTGTCTAAAACAAGAGAAGTTCATCCGGGTGACTTAATTCTTTCCAACTCTATGAGTTTCGGAAAGCCCTATATAATGGGCATTGATGGCTGTATTCATGACGGTTGGTTGCTCATAAGAAATACCTATGGAGTCTTTGACTTAACTTTCCTTTGTCATCTACTTGGTACACCACAAATGCTTAGCCAGTATAGGTCACTTGCTGCTGGCAGCACAGTAAATAATCTTAATAAAGAACTTGTGGGAAACACAGTTGTAACTATTCCAAGTATAACCGAGCAGCGAGTTTTGGGCGATTACTTGGAGAAGCTTGACAACCTTATCACCCTTCATCAGCGTAAGGATTTTTACATTTATAAAAAATATCTACTATTCCTTGAAATGCAAAATAGCCACAAAAGGAATTATTCTTGGGAACAGCGTAAGTTGGGAGATATAGTCGATGTACGAAGTGGCAAAGACTATAAACATCTTTCAGAGGGCAACATTCCCGTTTATGGGACAGGTGGATATATGCTTAGTGTCAATCAAGCGCTGTCCTACGATGAAGATGCTATCGGCATTGGAAGAAAAGGAACGATAGATAAACCATACATTCTTAAAGCCCCATTTTGGACAGTAGATACGCTGTTTTATGCCATTCCAAGAGAAAAAGTTGACCTGAATTTTGCTTTTGATATTTTTCAAAACATCGACTGGAAAAAGAAAGATGAGTCAACTGGTGTACCGAGTTTATCCAAAACAGCAATCAACGAAATTGATATTTCAGCACCTTGTTTAGAAGAACAGCAAGCCATCGGCTCGTATTTTTCAAAAATCGACAACCTTATCACCCTTCATCAGCGTGAGTCTTGTAACAAAGTGGCCACTGTTGAGAGTGTTTTTGCAAGAAGGAATTTATCAAAATGGGCTGATTCTTGGGAACAGCGTAAGTTTGAAGATTTGTATAGTTATGCCTCTGAGGGTGGAACTCCAGACACTAACAATTTTTCTTTTTATAAAGACGGCACCATTCCGTTTGTAAAAATTGAAGATACGGAAAATAAATACATTGATTCAACAAAATCTCATATTTCAGTTGAGGGATTAAATCATAGTTCTGCATGGCTGATACCAGCACACAACATTCTCTTTACTAATGGCGCAACAGTCGGAAATGTGGCTATAAATCGTATTCCGGTAGCTACAAAGCAGGGAATATTGGGAATAATTCCATCAAAACAAGTTACAGTTGAATTGATGTTTTATTTACTTTCTTCTACGCTATTTCAACGTGAAGTAAAAAGTAGAATGGCAACAGGAACATTTGCGACAATTATCCTTAAAAACCTAAATCAAATACCTGTTTGTATTCCAACAAATAAGAATGAACAAAATCTAATAACTGATTATTTATCGCAACTGGACAACCTTATCACCCTTCATCAGTGTAAGTTTTTTTATAAAAATATCATTTTTAAGAACATAAAATTTGGCGATTTGGGAACTGAAAATAATACTTCTTGGGAACAGCGTAAGTTTGAAGATTTATATAATTATGCTTCTGAAGGAGGAACCCCCGATACAAACAATTCTTCCTTTTACGAAAATGGCGACGTGCCTTTTGTAAAGATTGAAGATACGGAGAACAAGTACATTGATTCTACAAAATCATATATTACGCAGGAAGGGTTAAGTCATAGTTCCGCTTGGCTGATTCCTGAAAGTAGCGTTATTTTTACTAATGGTGCAACGGTCGGAAATGTTGCTATAAATCGACTTCCTGTGGCTACTAAGCAGGGAATTTTGGGTATTATTCCATCAAAGAACGTTGTGACAGAGTTTTTGTTCTACCTTCTGTCCTCGTCCACATTTCAGCGAGAAGTAAGATCCCGAATGGCAACAGGAACTTTTGCTACAATTATTTTGAAAAATCTAAATCAAATACCCGTTTGCATTCCAAGCGATAAGAGCGAACAAGAAGAAATTGCGGGTTATTTGTCAGCTTTCGATAACCTTATCACTCTTCATCAGCGTATAAAAATATTTTTTACAGGAGATTATCATGACAAAAAAAACAAATAGCACAATTTCTCAGAACGAATTATTTTGGGTTTATTTTGAACGCTGGATCAAAGTGTATAAGGACGGAGCAATTCGTAAAGTAACAATGGATAAGTATCTTTTAGCCTTAAGTTGGCTTAAAAAATTGATTCCCGACTTGCTTTTAAGCGGCATGGATCGAATTGCATATCAACGATTACTTAATGAATATGCAAAGACACACGAGCGTCAGACGACAATGGACTTCCATCATCAGTTAAAAGGTGCAATCCTTGATGCTGTTGATGAAGGGTTAATTCCGAGAGATCCTACAAGAAAAGCAATAATTAAAGGGAAAACGCCACGAGATAAAAAGCCTAAATATTTAAGTCAATTTGAACTACACTCTTTGCTTCAATGTCTTGAATTGGGTGCTGAACCAAATTGGGATTGGCTAATAATGCTTGTTGCAAAAACAGGAATGCGGTTTTCAGAAGCATTAGCCATTACTCCGCGAGATTTTGATTTTTCTCATCAAACACTATCTATTAGTAAGACGTGGGACTATAAAGGGAAAGGCGGCTTTTTGCCAACTAAAAATAAGTCTTCGGTGAGAAAAATCCAAATTGACTGGCAGACGGTAGTTCAGTTTTCGGAACTTATCAAAGAAAAACCCGACGACGAGCCGTTATTTATCACTTGTAAGGTGTATAATTCAACTGTCAATGACGTGTTAAAACGTCGTTGCAAACAGGCACATATCCCAACAATTTCAATTCACGGCTTACGACATACACACGCGTCATTGCTTCTTTTTGCCGGGGTAACAATCGCAAGTGTTGCAAGACGTTTAGGACATTCAAGTATGACTACCACTCAAAAGACTTATTTACATATTATTCACGAGTTGGAAAATAAGGATATTGATTTAGTTATGCGCGCAATTTCAAGTTTATAATTTTAACCAAACTGATGAAGGGTGTGGTACACCATAATGGTGGGCGGTCGTAGGTAAAACTACGACCGTTTTATTAAAAAGCCACTCTTCCGAGTGACTTTCTGTTTAATATAGTTCATAATCGCCTGAATACAGGTTTGTATACGGTTTATTATGTTTTGCCGCAAATAATAAAGCGTTATATGCTCCGCCGTAGTGAGTGTTGACGTAAGCGAAAACATAATCAGCCTGCTTAACCATCCATTCGTTACGCTTTGATATTGCAAATTTCAGCGGCGTTTGCTCTAATTCGGGATAAAGTATTTCGTCGTATTCTTTTTCGATATAATCTTTTCGCTCGTCGAGCCATTTGTTCAAATACGGGGTAACGAATATTATTTTGGCGTTGGGATGACTTATTTTATACTGTTTCGCACAATTTTTAGCGAGAGCATCAAAATTGCCATATCCGCCAAGATAAAAATCAACGTCGTCCCCTTTTGTGATTTTTTCTATCTGTTCTAATAGTCTTTTCTCGTCAATGTCGCTGTATATGGTCGAAGAATGACCGAAAAACGTAATTACCACGATAACCCCTCCGAAAACTATGGAAGTATACTTGCTTAATTATAGCACAATCCCCGACTAAAAGCAATGTTAGGGAAGTATCCATTCTTATTTTATTTACGGAATTGGATATAATATTTATGAAAGTATTCTTCCGTATGTATTCTTTCGGAGGTGGTAAAAGTGACAGTCAATGACGCTGTGGCAAAAAGAGTAGTAAATCTGCTCGCTGAAAAGAATATGACACAGTATCGTCTGGAACAAAACTCCGGCATACAACACGGTCATATGCAGTGGATAATGAGCGGAAAAAGCAAAACGGTTACATTATCAACCGTAATGATGCTTGCAAATGGTTTTGGAATGACCGTTCTCGAGTTTCTTGATGACGATATGTTCCTGTATGAAAATCTTGAAGTAGAACAATAAAATCGAGTTGGTTAGTATCACTACCCAACTGCACAAAAAAAGCCGAGAGTTTTGCTCCCGGCTTTTCGTTTGCTTTTAGGTATTTTTAGTTGTTTGGGATATAGATTTTATCACCGACTTTTACGGCTTTATAGGTCGTGCCGTCTATTGTCTTTTCGAGATATTCAGGCTTACCGTCCGCATGAGCGCGCAAGATAAACTTATCGGGTTCTTCTTCGGTCAGTTTGTCGATATTTACGTCGATAAACTGTTCGTCGCTCGATACTTCGAGTATTTTCAATCCGCGCTTGATTAAATCGGCGGAAAACTGCCATATCTTTTCAAACATTCCGTATGTATCCATAATGATGGAAAAGTCGTGATTCGGTTCGTATGCAGTAATTCTGAAATAATTTGTCATTGTATAATCTCCTTTGCGGTTATGCCGCTAATTGTTTAAGTTTTCTGTTTGCGTAAGGCAGCCACTTCTTGTTTACGAACTCCATAACGCAGTCGTCGGGTTCAGAATCGTGGTCGCCGTAACATTGAAGCACCTTTTTGTTTTTCAAAGAGTATTCGACCGTTACAAGCGGTTTTTCGGGTTCGTCTTTCATTCGGATAAAGAAAATAAGCGATTCTTCGCGAGCAAATTTTTGGTCGTAACCCATACGTCCTACGCAATGATGAAGCAACTCGCCTTCGCGCGTTAAATCGGACGGTTTTTGTGCGATAATCGCTATATAGACCGACTTCTTGTCGTATTCAAGTCCTAAATATTTGCTTGCCACGGCAGCGAATTTTTCGTAAAACTCTTTGCGTTCCTGCTCGTCTTTCAAGGCTTTTGCGGAGCGATATTCGTCTATGCGTATATCGTGCCAACGTTTGAAGTTGTGGGGATAGCGGTTCTTTTCTTCGTCCATATCTAAGCCGAGATATTGGCAAGCATCGAGATAATCTCTATATGAATAAAAGTTTGTGTTTTGCCTTTCGATATAGTCCAAAAACTTGCCGACTTCCTTTTTTACAAGTGCTTTTACATTGTCCATTTTGTCGGCGTGATCGAATTTTATCTTACGTTTAGCAAAATTGTTGATTTCTCGTATCGGTTTGCCGGTCTTGTAAGCCTTCATGATAGAAGAAACGTAGTAGTCGGATAGAACAATTTCTTGCCTGTTCTTTGCAAGCCACTTGCGAAACTTTTTATCTTTACCGCATAGCCGTAAAATTTGCGTTGACATAGCGAGATTATGTAGTCCGAGTTTGGTGAGATATTCGATTTGCGGATACTGTTCATAAAGCCGTAAATATTTGAAAACGTCTATGCCAGTATATCTGTCAACTGCGCTGTATTTGTATTCGGGAAAGTGTTGCAAGATATAATCGCGGTTGACTATCGGGGCATAAGGATCAAACGAATCGTCAGACGACCAACCCCAGTCGTTGCTTTCATACCAGTCGGGATATTTGGAAAGCCCTTGTTCGTGCCAACCGACAGAATAACCGGCGATAAAAGTAAACTTAATATCTTTGCCGAAACATCTGTCGGAATGGACTCCGTGAACGACAACAGGCTTACAATACCATTGTTTTTTATATTCTCGAACGGCTATCGTAACTTTGACAAGTTCGCCGTCATTTTTCGTAAAGTAAGCATAAAAGCGAGTTCTTCCGAACGGCGCGGTTTTCAATTTATCGTCGTAAAGTTTAATCTTTTTCTGTATGTATTTCGGAATAGGTTTTATCTTTTCGATTTTCATTTTATCTCACCTCAACTTTGTTTCCGAACAGGGCGAAAACTTCTTTCGGTATGGTTTTGTTTATTGGCGGTTCGGGTTCGTCAATGCCTTGCGGTTCGTATATATCACCGTCAAATTCACGCATTTCTTCTTCGGATAATATTTCGCCCGTATCTTTGTCTATAAGCCGATTATCAATATGTAACAGGCTTGGAATAAATTGTGTTTCGTGTTCGTTTTCGATGATGTAAAGGTCATGTTTTCTCACGATTTTAGCAAAGTAATTTTCGGCAGCGTGGTAAGGGAAACCAATCATCGGAACACGTTCTTTCAAACCAACGTCACGGCTTGTAATAGTGAGTTCCATTTCGTTCCCGAGCATTACGGCGTTATCGCCTAAAACTTCATAGAAATCGCCTAAGCGATAAGCCACGATTGAAGTAGGGTGTTCCGACTGGTATGCGATATATTTTTGATATATAGGATTACCTTTTGATTGTTCGACAGGGCGGATAGCCGTTTGGTTTTGTTCTTCTTCGGCAACCTGTCGCATTGCGTCGAGTTTTTCTTCTTCGGTGAATTCTTCATCGTCTGTATCGGTTTCGGCAGTTAAAGTATCCGTTTTTGTATCTTTAACTTCGGTATCGTCGATTTTATCGAAAATAGAAAATTGTAAATTCTGAGGCTTCGGCGGTTGTGGTTTTACTGTTGCAGATTTTGTTGTAGCAACCTTTTTCGGCGCGGGCTTATATTCTTCGCCGTCTATGGTGTAAAGCGTGCCTTCGATCGAATCTTCTTCAAAATAGTGAATTGCCCAGCCATACACGGTAACATCATCGACGCATGCAGAATTAGCGCCTTTTTCGGCAAGTTTTCTCGCTTCTTCGCAAGCATATTTCATAAAGCCGGAAAGCGTCTTTTTGTTAAATAAAGGATGCCCGTCTTTTTCAAACGGAGTGCCGTTATTTATCTTGTCGGCAAGGGTTTCGCTCGCATTGTTCTGTAAATAGGTGAGTATAAGTTCTTCTTGCTTGTTTTGTGGGGTAAGGTTTAACTTAATCATTGTTTACTCTCCTTTTCGAGTATTTCTAATATTTGTTTTTCTTCATAAGAGGTTGAGCAAAGCCAGATAATCGTTGCCAATGTTTCAAGGCTCGCTCCTTGTCGGTTTTTCTCAAATAATTTTTCGTATTGCGTGCAATCGCCGCTTGTAAACCATTGATATTTGTTGCAAAGGCGATATAACTTTTCTGTTGAAATTTTCATTTTATGTATGCTCCTTTGATTTTTGTAATTGAAAAGAGAGATTGCCTTAAAACGGGCAACCTCTCCAAAGCAGTTTATATTCAATATAGTTTTTTACGGGAACGATGATCCAAGTAACGTTTGTGATCGGAATATTTGTCTTTCTGTTCGGCGGCGAATGTGTTTCATACCAACGAACGTTCCAACTTGCGCAGTCGTATGTATTCGTTACGAGATAAATTTTCAGTTTATTTTTGCCGTGCTTCTTGTAGCAAACTTTATAACCGTATTTGTTTTCTTCAGTCATAAGCTGTAAACCCTTTTTGCCAGTCTTGGCAAAGCCGAAAAGAAGTTACAGTTCATAATTGTTGAGTGCAACTTTCTATCGTGGGCAAAATAGTTTCTATCGGCGTATTCGTAGCCTTGCCTTGTAAGACGTTTTAATTCGTATCGGTCGCTACCGTCGTGGTGATAACCTTCGATAATCAGATGCCCGTTTCGGTCTATCACCTTTATATTGTCAAGGTGTTGAATCATAGATTGAAAATCTCGGTAGCATGTGATGAATGTTCCGCCGTCGAAATTGCCGTTCCATCTTCCGCAAGTTCCCGTCATAAGATAATAACGTGTTTTGAAACTGTTTTCGAGAGCGTCTTTCAAATCTCTCCACGTTTCTTGGTTTTGAAAGTCAATTTC
>ENA-UERG01001159-UERG01001159.1-human-gut-metagenome-genome-assembly--contig:-NODE-1159-length-23293-cov-5.305393_pt1 | contig 23293 bp, 15 predicted proteins | sample MGYA00242954_ERZ507954 | MGnify/ENA primary metagenome ERZ507954 (study PRJEB26167, sample SAMN06115478) | human gut metagenome | host: Homo sapiens | place: China:Sichuan | collected 2015-01-21... | reverse complement strand
CCCATCGTAATAAAATATCCGGCAGAAAACTATATCTGCCGGATTTTTATATCTCATTTCTGATTTTATATTTCTTTTTGGGTTTTTTATGCCTGATCTGCATTTTTAAAATTCACAGATGGTACCGCCACCTACAATATAGTCATCCTTATAGAATACTACTGCCTGCCCCTTTGTCATGGCTCTGACAGGCTCATCAAACAAAACCTCTATTCTGTCTTCACCTGCCATTTTTATGGTACACATACAGCCCTTGTGGGCATACCTTATCTTCGCCATAACTCTCATCTCGCCATCAAGTCTGTCTATTGCCATAAGGTTGATTCTGTCTGCCACAAGCCTTGTTTTAAAGATATCTTCATTTTCACCGATAACCACCTCATTTGTTTCAGGGATTATATCCGCTACAAATACAGGATGACCTGCAGCGATCCCCAGTCCCTTACGCTGTCCGATGGTATAATGGATTATACCCTTGTGTCTACCGATCACATTGCCATTCGTATCTACAAAATTCCCGGGAACTGACACAAGTCCTGCCTCCCTCTCAAGATATCCTGCATAATCACCGTCAGGAACAAAACATATATCCTGGCTGTCAGGCTTATGGGCAACCGCAAGACCTATTTCATCTGCGATCTTTCTGATCTCCTTTTTGTCATAGTCTCCCACAGGCATAAGAGTTCGGCCAAGCTGCTCCTGGGTCAGGTTATAAAGGGCATAGGTCTGATCCTTGGCAATCCCCTTTGCAGTCTTTAAAGTATATCTTCCGTTATCAAGCTTTATGACTCTGGCATAATGTCCTGTTGCTATATAGTCTCCGCCTATCATCATACATCTCTTAAGAAGAGCTTCCCACTTAACATACCTGTTACAGGCTATGCATGGATTTGGTGTATGACCATTCTTATACTCATCAACAAAATAATCTATAACATATTTCTTAAAATCATCCTTAAAATTCATAACATAATAAGGAATTTCAAGGCGATCCGCAACTCTCCTGGCATCATCCACGGCAGACAGACCGCAACAGCCACCGTTATTGCTTACAGCCATGGGATCCTCGCTCTGCCATATCTGCATGGTAACTCCTATAACATTATATCCCTGTTCCTTCAACAGATATGCCGCAACTGATGAATCAACTCCACCTGACATTCCTACACATACTGTCTTCTTATCCATGTTTTATTTCCTCTTAATTTCAAAAGTCAGCAACACCTTAAATTCTCCAAACTCCTGTCAATCAGCCTTCTTAACCTGACCTGTAAGCCTGAGATAGGCGTCAGACATCTTTCTCTGATTTCCTATTATACGCTTAAGCACATCCACCGTCCTGTCAATTTCTTCCATGGTGTTCTCATATCCTATGGTAAATCTCACAGAGCCTCTGGCTATTTCTTCCGGAAGCCCTATGGCCATCAGCACATGAGAAGGATCTATTGAACCGGAGGAACATGCAGAACCTGCTGAAGCACATATATCTTCCATATCCAGCATTATGAGCACAGTCTCCCCCTCTACGAACTGGAAGCCCATATTCACATTGCCCGGAAGCCTGTCATTCATGCTGCCATTTACCCTGGCATAGGGTATCTCTGACATTATCCTCTTTATCATATAATTTCTAAGCTTTGTCTCGTACTCAATCCTCTTTGTCATGGTGATTGCTGCAAGCTCCGCCGCAGTCTTCATTCCCACTATTGCCGGAACATTCTCAGTTCCTGCTCTTCTGCCTCTTTCCTGTCCACCACCATGGATTATGCTGTCAAGCCGTATGCCGCTCTTCACATAGAGAAAACCCATTCCCTTAGGTCCGTTAAACTTATGACTGCTGGCACTTAAAATGTCGATGTTCATGTCATTTACATCTATGGGTATCTGTCCGAATGCCTGAACTGCATCCGTATGGAACAGCACTCCATGCATATGGGCGATCCTTCCTATCTCCTTTACAGGCTGTATGGTTCCTATCTCGTTATTTGCAAACATAACAGAAATAAGTATCGTATCTTCCCTTACGGCAGCCTCCAGCTTGTCAAGTCTCACTACACCTGCCTCATCAACATCTATATAAGTAATATCATAACCTTCCTTCTCGAGCCACTCACAGGAGTGCAGGATGGCATGATGTTCTATTTTCGTAGTTATGATATGTCTGCCTTTATTTCTATATGCCCACGCAATACCCTTTAATGCCCAGTTATCCGACTCACTTCCGCCGGAAGTAAAATATATCTCGTCACCCTTGGCATTTATTACAGAAGCTATTACATCTCTGGCATCAGAGATAACATTTTTATTCTTACCTGCAAATCCATACACGCCTGACGGATTGCTGTAATTTGTCCTGTAGTAAGGAAGCATGGCGTCAACGACCTCAGGTCTTACAGCCGTAGTCGCCGCATTGTCCAGATATATCATCAATTATCATTCCCTTCATTTGAATAAGAGTATACTGCGTCTAATATATACTATTCCCTTTAGTATCCCTTGTGAGCCATAAAAGACCTTTAGCTTAGGGAAATTTTTTCCTGATCAAGGGGCTTGATTATCTTTCTGTAGGCATAGGCAAATAATACCAACGACAGCACCATACTGAAAATTTCTGCTATAGGAAATGCAAACCATACATATGTCACATTGTGAGTAGCTTTTGCCAGTATATATGCTGCAGGAACAAGTACGAATAGCTGTCTTGCCATGGACACTATCATACTGTATATTCCCTTGCCCAGAGCCTGGAACACACCTGAGCACGCTATTGCCAGACCTGCAAATATAAACGGACTACTTAGTATCCTCATGGCAGGGATACCCATATTAAGCATATCATCTGTGGCATTGAATATCTTTAAGATAGGCACAGGTGCCACCTGGATGATAATAAGACATACCGCCATTATACACATACATATACTACAGCTTAACTTAAAGGTCTTCATCATCCTGTCAGGGCGCTTGGCACCGTAATTGTAAGCAACTATAGGGATCATACCGTTGTTCATACCGAACACTGGCATGAACGCCATACTCTGCACCTTAAAGTACACGCCGAATATTGTAACCGCAACCTCGTTAAGGGAATACAGAATACGGTTCAGAAGATATGTCATTACAGAACCTACTGCTATCATTATAACAGACGGCACACCTATGCCAAGTATTCTTTTTATAATGGTACCTACCGGCTTAAATTTCTTAAAGGATATATGAAGATCAGGGTTCTTCTTAAGATTGAAATATATTGCAAGTATCGCTGCAATACACTGACCTATGACTGTAGCCAGTGCCGCACCTGTCACACCAAGTCTAGGCATACCTAAGTATCCAAATATAAGGATCGGGTCAAGTATTATATTGATGATAGCTCCAAGTCCCTGGGTTATCATAGTATAAATTGTTCTTCCCGTTGACTGAAGAAGTCTCTCAAAGGTCATCTGGGCAAACATTCCAAAGGAAAGTACACAGCACACCATTCCGTAATCTATTCCGTAGGTAATTATCTTCTGGTTTGATGTCTGACTGTGCATGAATGTACCGACGAAGAACAATCCTATGAACAGAAATATAATGTATCCTATAGCTTCAAGGAATATACCCTGTCTTGCAGCTTCATTTGCCTGTTCCTGCTTCTTCTCACCAAGAGCTCTGGATATAATGGCATTAAAGCCTACGCCAAGACCTGATGCCACACCTATCATAAGATTCTGTATAGGGAATATTGTTGATACAGCTGTAAGACCGTCAGTATCAAAATACGACACAAACACACTGTCCACCACATTGTAGAGCGCCTGTACCAGCATGGATATTACCATAGGCAATGACATAGAAACCAAAAGCTTTCCTATGGGCATAGTTCCCATTTTATTTTCTTTGGTTTTGTTGGAGGCATCTTTTTTGATCTCATTGTCAACCTTATCATCTTCTCTTATCTGCTCTTTTTCTTTCTGCATTTCTTACCTCTTTAACACTAACTTACTCATTTTGTCTTTTTTCGCCACAGACAATATTAACAGTACTGTATATTTATATCAAGTCTTTTTTGCATAGACAAAGGAGCAACAACCATTAAAATTGCCTCTGTTTGGTATCGCCACCTCATATTAAAGGTAGCGACCCCTCGTTTACACTCGGCGTCAAGTCGATTGTGCCATTCCAATATGCGTTTTCAACGCATGGGCACAATCTCTGGGTAACGCCCCCTCGTTTACACTCGGCGGCAAGTCGATTGTGCCATTCAAATATGCGTTTTCAACGCATGGGCACAATCTCTGGGTAACGCCCCCTCGTTTACACTCGGCGTCAAGTCGATTGTGCCATTCCAATATGCGTTTTCAACACATGGGCACAATCTCTCGGCGGCACTTCGTCAGCACCATTCTAAATGTGCCTTCGACACTTGGTGCTTCCTCTGGCAAGGGTTGCTGCAGCGTAACGATGTCATAGACATCATTACATTAATTAAAAGAGGCATGCCATACAATGACACGCCTCTCGTGGGTTATTTATAATATAATTTAAAATGACTATATTACTTATTTGCAAGCTGAGCCTTGATAGCCTCTGTAAGTGCAGGAACAATCTTATTAAGATCACCAACTACACCATAATCAGCTACATCAAAGATTGGAGCGTCCTCATCCTTGTTGATAGCAACAATGATGTCTGACTCTTCCATACCTGCTACATGCTGGATAGCACCTGAAATACCGATAGCGAAGTATACGTTTGGACGAACTGTCTTACCAGTCTGACCAACCTGAAGCTCCTTTGGCTTCCAGCCTGAATCTACAACTGCACGTGAGCATGATACCTGTCCGCCAAGTACCTCTGCAAGATCATCAAGAAGCTTGAAGTTCTCTGCTGAACCAACTCCACGTCCGCCTGAAACAAGGATCTTAGCGTCCATGATATCCTTGATATCTGAAACTGCCTTTGAAATCTCAAGAATCTCAACATACTTGTTGTTTGGTGTGAAGCCAGGATTGTAATTGATAACTTCTGCTTTCTTTCCTGCTACTCTGTCAAGCTTCTGCATAACACCAGGACGAACTGTTGCCATCTGTGGTCTGTTATCAGGACATGCGATTGTAGCGATTGTATTACCACCAAATGCAGGACGTGTCATAAGAAGCTGATTGTGCTTCTGTACCTGATTTGGAAGTGCAACAAGTGGGAAATCACCGATCTCAAGTAATGTACAGTCAGCTGTAAGTCCTGTTGCAACTCTGGCTGAAACTGTAGGACCAAGATCACGACCGATAGCTGTAGCACCAACTAACATGATCTCTGGCTTGTACTCGTTGATAACTGATGCAAGAGCATGTGCATAAGGCTCTGTTCTGTAGTCCTTTAACTCTGGATCATCAACAACGATAACTTTATCAGCACCATACTCAGCAAGTTCATCAACAAGGCCTGAAACCTCTGAACCGATAAGTACTGCTGTTACGTCTGTATCTAACTTCTCTGCAAGTCTCTTTCCTTCACCGATAAGCTCGAAAGAGATACCGCTAACTTTATTATCTACCTGCTGTGCAAAGACGAATACGCCCTTGTACTGTGCCATATCTTCTGCGTTCATTGCGCCCATTTTATTCACCACTTTTCCTTTTTATTAGATTACATGCTTCTCGCATAATTTACCAACAATGTAGCTTACTGCATCTTCTGGAGAATCAGGTACAACCTTCTCGCCTGCACCCTTTCTTACCTTATCTGATGCCTTAGCAATCTTTGTAGGTGAGCCCTTAAGACCGATATTTGAATCATCTACATCTACAAGATCAGCTCTTCCAAATGTTGTGATCTCTGCATTAACTGCATCAAAAATTCCACCTGGAGTCATGTATCTTGGCTCATTTAACTCTGAAAGTGCTGTAATAAGACATGGCATCTTAGCCTTAAGCATATGATAACCGTCATCATACTGACGCTTAACGATAACGCTGTCTCCGTCAACCTTGATCTCCTGTGCATATGAGATAACAGGAAGTCCGAGATGCTCAGCGATCTGTGGACCAACCTGTGCTGTATCACCATCGATAGCCTGACGGCCTGTGATAATGAGGTCATACTCAAGCTTTCTTAAAGCACCGGCGATAGTTGTTGATGTTGCCCATGTATCAGCTCCACCAAGAACTCTGTCTGTTACAAGGACACCCTTGTCAGCACCCATTGCAATTGCTTCCTGAAGTACATCTGCAGCCTTTGGAAGACCCATTGTAAGAACTGTAACCTCTGCACCGTACTCATCCTTTAATCTGAGTGCAGCCTCAAGACCAGCCTTATCGTCAGGATTCATGATTGAGAGCATTGCTCCTCTGTTTAATGTACCGTCTGGGTTAAACTGAACGCCACCCTTTGTATCAGGTACCTGCTTTATACAAACTATAACCTTCACGTTAAGTACCTCCTATTTACTTTAATAAGTTTGCAGAAATAACCATACGCTGTACTTCTGAAGTACCCTCGTAAATTTCTGTAATCTTAGCATCACGCATCATACGTTCTACATCATATTCCTTAATGTAACCATAACCACCGTGTAACTGAACACACTTAGTAGTAACTTCCATTGCAACTTCAGCTGCACAAAGCTTAGCCATAGCTGCCTCTACTGAATATGAAGTCTTGTGGTCTGCCTGGTACTGTTCCTTCTTCTTAGCCGCCTTGTATACAAGTAACTTAGCTGCCTCAACCTTTGTTGCAAGATCAGCAAGTACGAACTGTGTATTCTGGAACTGAGCGATTGAACGACCAAACTGCTTTCTTTCCTTAACGTAAGCGATTGTTGTATCAAGAGCACCCTCAGCAATACCAAGAGCCTGAGCTGCAATACCGATACGTCCACCATCAAGTGTATGCATTGCGATACCAAAGCCCTTACCCTTCTGTCCAAGAAGAGCGTCCTTAGGAATACGGCAGTCTGTGAAGATAAGCTCATATGTTGATGAACCACAGATACCCATCTTGTTTTCCTTTGTACCGAATGTGAATCCTGGTGTTCCCTTATCTACGATAAATGCTGAAATTTCTTTCTGCTTTCTACCACGCTTCTCAACAACACCTGTAACAGCGATGATGATATATACGTCAGCTTCCTTACCATTTGTGATGAAGCACTTTGATCCGTTAAGAACCCACTCGTCACCATCAAGTACAGCCTTTGTCTGCTGTCCCTGGGCGTCTGTACCGGCACCTGGCTCTGTAAGACCGAAAGCTCCAAGCTTCTTGCCTGATGCAAGATCTGGAAGATACTTAGCCTTCTGTGCTGGTGTACCAAATGTCTGGATTGGGTCAACACAGAGTGATGTATGTGCTGAAACAATAACACCTGTTGTACCGCATACCTTTGAGAGTTCCTCTACACACATAACGTATGTAAGTGGATCACATCCCTGTCCGCCATCTTCCTTAGCTACCGGAATACCAAGGAAACCATACTTAGCCATCTTATCAACTGTCTCTCTTGGGAATCTGTGCTGTTCGTCGATTTCCTGAGCAAGTGGCTTTACTTCATTCTGGGCAAATTCTCTGAAAAGATTCTGCGCCATTTCATACTTTTTGTCTAAAGTGAAATCCATTGTTTATTATCCTCCTAAAACAATTTGCGTCTTAATTACTGAGCATCTACAGGGGTCTTTGTACGGTCTGCATTGTATACATAAAATCCCTTACCGCTCTTGACACCGAGATTACCGCCACGAACCATCTTACGAAGAAGTGGACATGCACGATACTTGCTGTCGCCTGTCTCATTGTAGAGAACATCCATAATTGCAAGGCAGATATCAAGACCAACAAAATCACCTAACTCAAGTGGTCCCATTGGATGATTTGCACCAAGCTTCATAGCAGCATCGATACCGGCGATATCTGAAACACCTTCCATCTTGATGAAAGCAGCTTCGTTGATCATTGGGATAAGGATACGATTTACAACGAAACCAGCAGCCTCATTTACCTGTACCGGAGTCTTACCGATCTCTTCTGCGATCTTAACGATTGTATCAACTGTCTCCTGTGGAGTATTAACACCTGCAATAACCTCAACAAGCTTCATACGATCTGCCGGGTTAAAGAAATGCATACCGATCATTGGACGTGTAAGACCATTTCCAATCTCTGTGATTGAAAGGCTTGATGTGTTTGAAGCAAAGATACACTCTGGCTTGCAGATCTTGTCAAGCTCTGAGAATGTTGTCTTCTTAACTTCCATGTTCTCGAAAGCAGCCTCAACGATAAGGTCACAATCTGCACAAAGGTCTTCCTTGAGACCAGGAGTAATGCTGTTAAGAATTGCATCAACCTTCTCCTGTGTCATCTTTCCTTTTTCAACAAGTCTTGCATAGCCCTTGGCGATCTTATCCTTACCGCCTTCTGCCCACTCCTGCTTGATATCGCAGAGTGCAACTTCATATCCGTCAACCATAGCAAATGCCTTAGCAATGCCCTGTCCCATGGTGCCTGCGCCAATTACGCCAACCTTCATTTTACAATTCCTCCTAAATGATTTTTTTGAAAATGTACCGTAAAAATTCATATACGTTTCGTTTATACAGCCATTTTCTTTTATATCACACTTTTAGGATGGTTTGTTGGGACCATCCTGAAAGTGATAATATCTTAATGATAAAATATACAGTTTAACTGCACATCTTATTTGTTCTGGAATGGAACAACCTTAACTTTCTTATCCTTAGGTGCAAGGAAGTTGCCCATGCCTGCCTTCTGATCCTCTGTCTCGAAACAGTCGCCAAAAAGCTTCTCCTCAATAACGATAGCCTCATCAATATTAACCTGAAGACCATCATTTATTGCCTTCTTGCAGTTACGAACTGCGATAGGTGCGTTCGCAGCAATACCAGCAGCCATCTTCTTTGCTCCTGCAAGAAGATTCTCCTGTGCTGTTGCTGTAACATTACCCTCTTCATCTACTGTTGCCTTGAATACGTCATTTACAAGACCTATTCTGTAAGCATCTGCAGCCTTGATGTTTCTTGCTGTATAGATAAGCTGCTTAGCCATACCAGCGCCCACAAGTCTTGCAAGTCTCTGTGTTCCGCCAAATCCAGGTGTGATACCGAGACCAACCTCAGGTTGACCGAATACTGCATTGTCAGAGCAAAGTCTGATATCACAGCTCATTGATATCTCGCATCCACCACCGAGAGCAAATCCATTAACAGCTGCAATAACAGGGATTGGGAATGTCTCGATCATTCTGAACACGTCATTACCCTTCTTACCAAAGGCTTCACCTTCTGCCTTTGTAAGAGTTGACATCTCTCCTATATCTGCGCCTGCAACAAATGACTTGTCGCCTGCACCTGTAAGAATAAGACATCTTGTTGCCTCTAAATCTACAGCCTTAAATGTAGCTTCGAGTTCTTCAAGAACTGCACTGTTAAGTGCATTTAATGCCTTTGGACGATTAATTGTTACGATTCCAACGTAACCTTCCTGCTCGTATGTAACGAATTCCATTAGGTATCTCCTTTATATAACTGATTTATTGTATATAATTAGTCCTCAATCTTAACGACTGTTGAGCAACCCATTCCACCACCGATACAAAGTGTAGCAAGACCTGTCTTAGCACCTCTTGCCTGCATCTCATGGAGAAGTGTAACAAGGATACGGCATCCTGAAGCTCCAACCGGATGTCCAAGTGCGATAGCACCACCGTTTGGATTAAGCTGCTTCTCAACGTCGATTCCAAGATCCTTACCAACTGCTACTGACTGAGCTGCAAATGCCTCATTTGCCTCGATGATATCGAAGTCTTCAATCTTAAGACCTGTCTTAGCCATAACCTTCTTTGTTGATGCAACAGGTCCGATACCCATGATTGAAGGATCAACACCGCCAAGTGCACCGGCTACCCATGTAGCCATTGGCTTAACACCAAGTTCCTTAGCCTTCTCTTCGCTCATTACAACGATAGCTGCAGCACCATCATTGATACCTGAAGCGTTACCTGCTGTAACAAATCCGTTAGGATTGATAGTTCTGAGTCTTGCAAGTGTCTCTGGAGTTGTTCCAGGTCTTGGGCCCTCATCCTTAGCGAATACAACTGTTTCTTTCTTCTTCTTGATCTCTACAGGAACGATCTCAGCGTCAAATGCACCAGATTCCTGAGCTGCAACTGCCTTAGCCTGGCTCTTAGCTGCAAATACATCAAGCTCTTCACGAGTCAGTCCCCACTGCTCACAGATATTGTCAGCTGTCTTGATCATGTGGTAATCATTGAATGCATCCCAGAGAGCATCATGTACCATTGTATCTACTAACTTGCCATCATTCATTCTGTAACCGTAACGACCCTGCATTACTGCATATGGAGCCATTGACATGTTTTCCATACCACCTGCAACAACGATATCAGCATCGCCTGCTTCGATCATCTGTGCAGCCATGTTTACACAGTTAAGACCTGAACCACATACAACGTTTACTGTAACTGCTGTTGTCTCAACCGGAAGACCAGCCTTGATTGAAGCCTGACGGGCAACGTTCTGTCCGAGACCAGCCTGGATTACACAGCCCATGTATACATGGTCTACCTTGTCAGCTGGAACTCCAGCTCTCTTTAAAGCTTCCTTGATTACGATTGATCCTAATACTGGTGCTGGAGTTGTTGAGAGTGCACCACCCATTGTTCCGATAGCTGTACGGCATGCGCCAGCTAAAACGATTTTCTTTGACATATCCTTTTATCCTCCATGAAATATTTTAGATGTGTTCAGTGAAATATTCTGAAAAAAAGCATTAAAATTCCTTACAAATATTCCATTAAACTACATAGACTGCACTCATTCTATCACAAAAGAAAAAAGGGTGCAATATAAATTGCCCCTTTAGTCTGTTCTAAAAATAATACAAGTCATGATAAAAACGACTTATTTTCTGCCTTTACCGGTGTTTCTTTGCTGCCCTCGGGGTTTATTTTTTGTTCCCGGATTATTTTTATCAGCACGTTTCCCTCTATCCGTCTTGTTACTATTTTTACCGGTGCCTCTCTTGTCATCCGGTCTGTTTTTATTTCTACCGATACCTTTTCTACCATCCGGAGCGCCGTTCTTATTATTGGTTTTACTGCCGCTTTTACTTTTATGTTTATTGTCAATTCTTCCATTATCATTTACAGCATTGTCATTCCTGCCGGCATAGGATTTTTTATCCGTATCCGACGCAGGCTTCCTCGGTCTTATGAGGCATTTTTCACTAAATCCGATCAGATCTTCACGGTGTCCCTTTATAAGAGCTTCCTTTACAAGATCATAGTTTTCCGGCTTCCTGTACTGGATAAGTGCTCTCTGCATGGCCTTTTCATGAGGATTTCTTGGCACATAAACCTTCTCCATATTTCTTGGATCCACGCCTGTATAATACATACATGTAGATATAGTTGAAGGCGTAGGATAAAAATCCTGAACCTGTTCCGGCATGTAACCTATATCTCTTATATACTCCGCCAAAGCAATAGCATCCTTCATGGTGGAACCCGGATGTGATGACATAAGATAAGGCACAAGATACTGTTCCTTGCCCGTCAGATTATTCACCTTACGGTATTTATTTATAAATGCTTCATATACAGAATTCTCCGGCTTACCCATAAGCTTAAGCACATTATCGCTTATATGTTCCGGAGCCACTCTAAGCTGGCCGCTTATATAATATCTGCACAACTCCTTTAAAAACCTGTCATCCTTGTCTGCCATAACATAGTCAAACCTTATACCGGAACGTACAAATACCTTTTTCACTCCCTCTATGTTTCTTAGCTTGGCAAGAAGATCCAGATAATCCTTGTGATCCACCACAAGATTTTTACACGGTTTAGGGAAAAGACATTGTTTCTCCGGACAGGCTCCGTATTTCTCCTGTTTCTTACATGCCATGTGTCTGAAATTCGCCGTAGGGCCTCCCACATCATGTATATATCCCTTAAAATCCGGATTTTTTGTCATATTTACAGCTTCTTTTATAATGGACTCGTGACTTCTTGTCTGCACTATCCTTCCCTGATGGAAGGTCAGGGCACAGAAGCTGCAGCCTCCAAAGCACCCTCTGTTGCTGGTAAGGCTGAACTTAACCTCGGAAATGGCAGGTATACCACCACTCTCCCTGTACATAGGATGATAGTCATTCATGTAAGGAAGATCGTATACATCATCCATTTCCATCTCAGTCAAAGGCATGGCAGGTGGGTTCTGCACCACATACCCCCTGTTGCCGTACCCCTCAACCAGAGTTTTTGCCACATACGGGTCCGTATTTTTGTACTGGATTCCGAAGCTTTCCGCGTACTTCATCCTGTCAGCCTGAAGCTCATTATACGACGGCAGAAGCTTATAGTCATATACGTCATCTAAATGCCTTGTCTTATAAACTGTTCCCCGGACAAATGATATATCCTTGACATCAATGCCGCTGTCAAGAGCGTCTGCAATCTCAACAATGCTTTTCTCGCCCATGCCATAGGATATGATATCCGCCTGGGAATCTATAAGGATAGAATGTTTAAGCTTGTCAGACCAATAATCATAGTGGGCAAGCCTTCTGAGGCTGGCCTCTATACCGCCTATGATTATAGGAGTGTTCTTGTAAGTTCTCCTGATCAGATTACAATATACCACCGTGGCATAATCCGGACGCAATCCCATAACTCCTCCGGGAGAATATGCGTCCCTTCTCCTGTGTTTTTTATTTACTGTGTAGTGATGGACCATGGAGTCCATATTTCCTCCACAGACCAAAAATCCAAGTCTCGGTTCGCCAAACACATCTATACTGTCATCCCTCTTCCAGTCAGGCTGAGGTATCATGCAGACCTTATATCCATGAGCCTCCAGGACTCTGCTTATGATGGCAGAACCAAATGAAGGATGGTCAACATACGCATCCCCCGTGACATACACGAAGTCCGGCTGTTCCCATCCCCTCTTATTCATGTCTTCTCTATTTACAGGTAAAAAATCTTTCATAGTAAATTATTCTGTCCCTCTGCTGTATTCAGGAATATCCTCAGCCATACCTGCGCCAAGCACTACCGCCTCAAGAGCACGGTCACTTACATAGGTATCAATTCCGGTCTTTTCCTTTATGAGCTTGTCCATTCCATACATAAGACTTCCGCCACCGGTAAGAGTAATACCCGAAACCGAAATATCTGCAACCAGCTCCGGAGGGGCCACTTCCAGTATTCCGTGTATGGCATTAAGTATCTGCATGGTAGGCTCACTGAAGGCTTCTATAGTCTCATTTGCATTTATGGTAATCCCCTTAGGAAGCCCCCTTATAAGATCTCTTCCCTTAACTGTATACGTAAGTTCCTCAGGTCTTTCATAAACTGATCCTATAGCAATCTTGGCATTCTCTGCTGTCTGCTCACCTATAAGAAGATTATACTTCCTCCTTATATACTTTATCATGGCAGCATTATAATCGTCTCCGGCACATTTTATGGACTGGCTTTCCACTGTACCTCCCAAGGATACCACTGCAATATCCGTAGTACCTCCGCCGATATCGACCACCATACTTCCTCTGGCACTGTTTATATCAATTGATGTTCCTATAGCGGCTGCCAACGGCTCTTCCAGAACATAAACAGTCTTGGCTCCGGTTCTGTATACTGCGTCCTCAACAGCTCTTCTCTCTACCTCTGTTATCCCACTTGGCACACACACACACACCTTGGGTCTCCCTACGCTTATACGTTTCTCCATAGCCGTCTTGATAAATGCCTTTAACATCCTCTCTGTGATAGTAAGGTCGAACACAACGCCCTTCTTAAGTGGCCTCACAACCTCTATATTCTCAGGGGCCTTACCTATCATCTTCTTAGCCTTGGCTCCAATAGCCAGTATCTTCTTCGAATAAACATCATACGCTACTACGGAAGGCTGGTTTATGACAATTCCCCTTCCCCTCACATACACAAGTACATTTGATGTTCCTAAATCTATTCCTATATCCATGGTTGGCATGGTATCTTCTCCCTTTAACTAAAAATGGCATCTAGCCTATAATAATACAATTATAAGCATAGATGCCATTATTTTCAACAAATTATATCAATAAAATTTTTATTGGATATCTGCCTTTAAAAGCTTCTTTGAAAGCGGATCTCTGGCTTCTGCTCTTGCTATACCATCATCTACTGCCTTGAGAAGTCTGTCGATATTTCCTGTTTCCATAGACATAAGCAGGTTCTTAATAGTTCCACTCATGCCGCTCTCAGGCTTATATCCCTTCTCACTCATGTATCCCTTGGCAATATCAACCATGTTTGCTTCCTGAATCTGATCAAAGTAAACTCTGTTATTAAAGTGTCTTGCCTGACTCATATTATCTGCAAGCATATTTGAAAGAGCCACCTTCTCACCTGTAAGGATTATCTTAACATCACTCTTTTCAGGTGCGCATAACTCTATGATCTCCTTAAACTTATCAGGTCTTACAAGACCGGCATTCTCGATTATGAGACATCCGCCCTTAAGCTTATTCATAGCACCTGTAAGCTTATCCTTGCTTGCTGAGTTGATACCCTTCGCACTGATCTTAGCCTTTGCAGCATTCTTACACCATCCAAGATCAAGATATGTTCTTGCAAAATCTTCTCCGATATTCGCAAGGCCGAATCCGTGAAGACCAAGAACCACAAGATTCTTTGTTCTGTTTGAATCCATCTTTATTGTCTGGAGGATATTTACTATCTGTCCACCTGCAGGATTTACGCTGAGATACTTATACAGATACTTGGCTTCCTTAGGAAGTGCCTTACGCTTCTCATCGATAGATGATGTATCCTGCTCTTCAACCTGTACTCCATCAGCAGCCTCTGCCTCCGACGCAAGCTTAGCAGCCTCTTCTTCCTTACCCTGTTCAAGAAGTTCAGCTTCCTTACGAGCCTCTTCTTCTCTCTTTATAGCTTTTTCAAGAACAGCCTTTGCTGCGCTTGCTTTATTTCTGTGATCCTCAAGAGTATTCTTCACCTCTGTCTCAGCCTTTATGATAGTCTCAAGATCCTTGCTTCTCTTAGCCTCAACTGCCTCTTTCTCTTCCTTGGCGGTTTGCTTACGGGCAACAACTCTCTCTGCCTGCTCTGTTCTGAGATCAGATATCTTCTTCTTAAGTTCACTTTCCTTCTTATCTGCGTCGCTTAACAGCTTCTTGGCATCAGCCTCTGCCTTCGCCTTAGCATCGGCAGCTTCCTTGTCAGCCTTAAGTGCTGCAGTCTTAACCTTTGTAAGCTCTGCTGACTCTGCAGTAGCGTAACTCTCTTCCTCCGAAGCAAGATACTCCTCTCGCTTCTTCTCACTTTCCTTCTTATCTGCCTCAAGCTTATCCTTAGCTTCCTTGGCAACGGTCTCTGCATTCTTAAGCTCAACCTCTTCTGTAATTTTTGCTTCTTCAACGATCTGTTCGGCCTGCTCTTCAATATCCTGAGCCTTTGAAAGAAGATCCTCAGCCTCAACAAGAGACTTCTTGGCTGCGTCAAGGGCTTCCTGTGCCTCAGCTTTTGCCTTCTTAAAGGACTCAACATCCTTCTTAACCTCGGCGATTTCCTTGTCAGAAGCAGCCTTCTCATCACTGATTGTCTTGATCTCAGCCTTTGCCTTTTCGAGATCAGCGGTAACTGTCTTGATCTTAGCGTCTGCTGCTTCTTTCTTCTTGATAGCTTCATCAAGAAGCTTCTTGATCCTCTCTTCTTCCTTTTTAGCTGTCTCTAATGCTTTCTCGGCGTCTGAGCATGCCTTAGCCGCTGCGGACTCCTTCTTATGAGCCTCACTTTCTCTGTTAAGGATGCCCTTATGGCTGTTTGTGAGCTTATCAAGCTTCTTGCTTGACTCTGCTTCCATGTCAGAAGTATTCTTCAGATTATTTGAAGCTTCCTCTTCAGCCTTCTTGGAATCACTGAAGATAACGCCTGCCCGTTCCTTATCGCCCGCAGCTTCCTTCACTAATTTATCAGCGGATGCTTCTGCATCAGCCTTCTTCTTCTTGGCAGCCGCAATAGCACTATTTTTGGTATCCTCGATACTCTTGGCATCCGCCTCGAACTTCTTGACAGCCTCAGCGTAACCGGCTTCATACTTATCAATGTTTGCCTTCTTGTTATCCGCAAGCTTCTTTATAGCTTCATCAGCAGCAGCCTGGGCGTTGCTGATAATCTTATTCTTGATCTCCTCTGTGTTAATTCCGCTTAAGATTTTATCTGACTCTTCCTTGGCAGTCTTCTTGTTCTCGTCAATCTGCTTTTTAAGTGCCTCAACATCACTGTTAAGTTTAGCCTCTTCCTTCTCAAGAAGCTCTGAGTTTGCCTTGGCCTTAGCATCAGCGTCAGACTTGAGCTTAAGATCGTAATTTTCACGTTTCTTAGCATACTCTTCAATCTGCTTTGTAAGCTCTACCTCAGCCTTCTCAGCCTCATCTATAGTCTTCTTGGCTGTCTCGGCAACCTTCTTAGCTTCCTCAGCCCTGTTCTTTGCATTATCGATTGCCTGCTTCTTCTTGGCTTCCTTTTCAGCCTTAGCCTTTTCGGCAGCAATCTTCTTACGCTCTTCCTCGGCTTTCTTTCTCTTTGCTTCCTCTTCTGCCTTTCTCTTGGCCTCTTCTTCAGCTTTCTTCTTAGCTTCTTCCTCAGCCTTCTTCTTAGCTTCTTCCTCAGCCTTCTTCTTAGCCTCTTCCTCAGCTTTCTTTCTGGCAAGTTCTTCTTCACTTGTCTCATCAATGTTGGAAAGATTCTTTATGCCTGCTCCAAGGAAATCTTCATCTTCGTCATCATCAATGTCATACATTGAATTGACATCACTTCCTGCTGCTACATCTCTGTCCGGAAGAATACTGAACAGATCTCCGTTTGCATCATTACCCTTTGGAGTCTTAACCTCTTTAACCTTGACATTCTTACCTGCAACCCACTCTGTATCATCGTCAGCAATAACTGCCTCTGTGTCCTCTGAGAAGGTTTCTTTCTCAGCCTTCATGTCAGACTTAACGCCACCGGATACAGACTTATTCTTCTTGGATTTACCAGCTTTATCTTCAGTTTTCTTGACATCTGTATCTATTCCAAGAGACGGCTTGTTCTTTGACTTCTCTTCCTTATCACCGAGACCTCCAAGACTTCCGCCTAAGCCGCTGCCAAGACCTCCGGAGCTGCCAAGCCCACCACCAAGTGTAGGTGCATCATCATCATCATCACCGGCAATACCCCCGAGATTAAGACTAAGGCTCGGACCGCCCAGACCCCCACCAAGTCCGCCAAGGCCACCAAGGCCTCCGCCTGGCTTCTCTTCACTCTTTTCTTTGACACCTTTCTCATCGGCCTTCGGTTGTAGTATAGCAGCCTCCTCAGCCTCTTTCTCTGCTTTTTCTTTAGCAAAAATCTCGTCCGGGTCAAGTCCCATGGCTTCAAGTTTCTTACGCCGTTTCTTCTCCTCGATACGAGCTAACTCTTCAGCAGATAATGTCTTGTATTGGCTCTTTTTGCCACCGTCGTCGACTTTTTTCTTTCCCCCATTTTTAAGTGCCTCTTCTTCTTCAAGGCGCTTCTGTTTTACGGCTTCAGCAGCTCTTTCTTTTTCAAGCTGGGCTTTAATTGCAGCAATCATTGCCTCCGTTTGATCCATAGCCAATTTGTTCGCCTCCTTCCATTAATACATTCAAGTCAAGTATGCAGAATTATATTTAATAATCATCTTAATTTGAATCTTGAATTATCTTCCTTTGTTTTTTTATCTTGTTTTTGATTAATACTGGCATCCATCCTCTTTACTGCCTCATGATCTTCTTCGAACTGTTCCTTGGTAAAATAATCCGAACCAGAATAATACTTGGTTCCCAATTCGATTCCAAGCCGTGCAAGCAGCTCATCAGTCTCTTTAAGAAGTGCCTCCTCCTTTGCAAGATGTTCATCTATTTTCTCCTGATTTTCAAGTTTGATGTCATCAGGATTAAATACTTTGTTGCCGCCAATCTTATCATCACTGTTATACTCAGGGAACAGTTCTGATCTGAATATCGGAAATTCATAGCCTTCGTCACCTACAAGTTTATCTGACTGGAAACCATATTTTACCGGTTCCGGTTCTTCTTCCTCTACCGGCTGCGCTTCTTCTGCCCTTGCAGTATCTTCATACTCCTTGACTATCTTCTCATTCTCTCTGGAGATCATTTCAATCTCCCTTAACATCTGATCCAGTTCATCAGGAGTTGTTATCTCCTCCGGCTCAGCCTCAGGTGCAGCTTCTGCTACCGTCTCCGGTTCAATATCACCTTCCGCCTCTGTCACCGTCTCCGGCTCAACTTCAGTTGCCGTTTCAGCTTCAACAGCTTCTTCTGTTTCAGCTTCTGTCATTTCTATCGTTTCGATCTCTGTTGTTTCAACCGGCTTGACTTCAGTCTCCGCTGTTACTTCTTCTGTTTTGCCCTCTGTTGTAGCCTCCTCAGCTTCTGTTTCAACCACAGACTCAAAAGTTTCTGTTCCCGGTTCAGTCTCAACTATCGGAGTGTTTTCCCGGTCAGTTTCAGCTTCCACTATCACCTCTGTTTCAAGCTGTTCCGACTGCTTGCTTTCTTCAGACTCCGTTTTCTCTTCATCAACCTCAAGCCCGGAAGTCTCAGGTTCAGAAATTTCAAGTTCAGAAGTCTCAGGTTCAGAAGTTTCTTCGACTATGTCTACCGAAACCTCACTGACATCTGTGAGTGTATCCATAAGATCTACAAGCTTTACATCCTCTGATTTTGAAAGATCTTCAATCTCTACTTCTTCCATAGAGTCAGTAATCTGCGAATGATCTATTGTGACCATGTCATCTTCATCTGCATTCTCTGCAAATGAAACTTCTTCGTCTTCATCGACACTTATGAAATCAAATTTCTCCGTCTCATCATCAGAGTCATTATTCTTATTATTTGTTTCCGTGTTTTCTTTACTGTCTATATTATCTTTATCCGTTACAGTCTCTGAATCGATCCTTCCTTCAACATCAGCAGTGTGTGTCTCACTGCCCTCCGCTGTAGCTTCAACACCGTAAAGTTCTGTATTATCTGTTACATATTCAGGAGATACAGCCTTACTGTCAGAGCTGTCATCCGAAGCATTCGCCTTGTAGCTCATACTATCTTCTGTAAGCTCCATGTTTGATATCATGGAATCTCTATCCTTATCAAGTCCCATATCTGAGCTTACACGCTCATCTCGCTTACGCTTTCTCTCCATTTCCTGCTGTTCAACTTCCCGTACAACATCATTATATGCAAGAGAATCTCTGTCTCCATTGATTTCGCTTTCTATAATGCTGTTTATCTGATCAAGATCGGTTTCATCAAACATCGGATCAAAATCATCTGATGTATAATCATCACCGGACATAGTTGTTATCTTAATATCACTTATATCCGGCTTTATCTTTACGCTCTCAAGAACTATAGACTTGCGTATCGGAGCTGCCGCCACCCTATCAGCCTCAGATGCACCAACTTCAGTGTCTTCATCAATGTCAGCGCCCTTTGCTTCAGCCTGCACTGTATCCGTGTTTTTCTCACTGATAGCGTCCTGTGCTTCCGTCTGTGCTGTATCGGTATTTTCTTCACTGCTGTCAACAGCCTGAGCTTCAGCCTTCTGAATCTCAACAGGCTGTTCTGTTTCATCCGAATCAGTCTTATCAGTTTCCGCAGCCTTGCCTGTTTCTCCGGACTCACCCGCCTCTGAAACCTTAGGTTCTTCCGATGTCTCAATCTCCTTCGGATCTTCAGCTTTTTCTGCGGCCTCAGCCTCCGTAATCTGCGGTGTTTCAGGTTTCTCCACAGTCTTTCCGGTATCTTCGCCAGCCTCGTTATTCTCTGTCTGAGCTGCTTCCTCATCCATTATTTTATTAAGAAGTGTGGTGTTATCATCATTGCTCTCCTTTATTCCTGCAAGAGCCTCCATGATCTCTTCCTCTTCCTGCTTCGACATTCTCCGCTTAAAAAAGCCCCTCTTCTCATGCTTCTCGGATGCAGTCTCTGAATTCTCCCCCTCTGTATTCTGAGCATTACTTTCAGCCTCCGCCTTGGCAAGCTTCTTCTTTTCTTTCTTTTCTTCTCTTTTAGCCTTATTTCTTGCAAGGGTCTGTTTTATCTTCATTGTGCCTGAAACAGGCTCATCATTTTCAACCATAAGAGTTATGGTAGGAGCTGTAGGATTAAGTCTGTAGTCATCCGCCTCAAGAACCTTCTCTTCCATCTTTCTTGTATCAGCATCCTCAGCAGCGTCATCGGCGGTCTCGTTTTCAGGGAAGCAATACAATTTTTTTTCTGGATCGGCAGTTCCTGCCAAGAGCTCATTTACATCATCTATGTAGATGGACTTCTTGTACGTAGCCTTAAACACTTCTCCCTCGTACTTAAGTTTCTCTTGCTCCTTCAAGGCAGCAAGAATGAGCAGATGCTCGTATTCCCACCGCTCTGCCTTTTCCTTATCATTTGCCGCTGCCAGCATGGCACGAAGCTCGGACACCGGCTTCCTGTCCGCCTTGGCAAACAGATACTCCAAACGTATCTCTCCGGCATCCTCTCTACCTTCAAGATTAAACTTGTACACTTCATAATACTTATCTGCCAGCGTTCTGAGACCCATGGTCAGATACAACTGTATCAGAGAAAATATGATCTTATTTCCTGCAGGTGCCATGGAGTGTGCTCTTACCAGAGCCGCCCTTGCTTCATGGTACTTATGGTTCTCGTAGTAGACCTCTCCGCATACCCTTATAAACTGCGGGCTTAGCGACTTGGACAGATCTTGATTCTCAAGTATATCTAATGCAAGACCATACTCTCCGTTTTCAGCAAGTTCCTTTATTTTATTTACGCTGGACATACTAATTCCTGTAGCCACTTTTGATTGCTCCTATGTATTTATAATCACCCTGAAATTTTATCATAAAAAGCGTTTCTTTACAACCTTTTGATAGTAGGGTGTCATTAAAAGTCCAAGGACTATTCCAAATACCAGTCCCACGATATGTGCGGCATTATCTATGCCATCCGACACATATCCATTTGCAATGGTAAGAAAACAAAGCATAAGAAGGTTTCTTAAGGATATATCTCCCACACGTCCCTTGTTAAAAGATGCCATTACTATGAGAAATCCCATAAGTCCAAACAACGCTCCCGATGCTCCACCCGCATAATCATATGGGTGCCCCAGATAACATGCCGCAAGGGAACCTATGGACGCCACCATCCCTGTAACTATATAGCATATTGGATATATCACCTTTCCAAGCAAATGCTCTACCCTTGCTCCCAACGCTTCAAGTATGATCATGTTGCTTACCAGATGTTCAATACCAAAATGAACAAACATGGCAGTAAACAAACGATAATACTGATGACCTTCAATGACAGCTGAGGGATTTATTGCAAGACAGTAATTTAGTCTGAAATTATATTTTCTTGTAAGTATGCTGTCCAGAAAAAATATAATAACATTTATGGCAAGCAATATAGGAGTAACAACTCCGAATATCCTGAGAAGTCTGTTGCTGTCCTTCTTTTTTTCAATCTTTATCTCATGATCGAGTATATCTGCAAGGTCATCAAAATCACCTATCTGATTCTCAAAGACATAAAACTTTCCATAATCCTCAGTGAACAGCCACAGGTTATCCATGACCTCTATCATATGATTTATCCGGTCATCGAAAACACCGTCCGGCATTAACAATATGTTCAACAGCCTTATGTCCTTGTCTGTGTCCTGGGAAATGTCACTTATTATCTTATTGTTAAATCTCTTCAGATCGTCCGCATCAAGATTATGACCGCTACCTATGACAACAACGTATATGGTACCGCCTTCGGCTCGGCCATATACGTTGTTAGTGTCAGGGTTTAGCTTTACATATCCCTTTTCTTTAAGCTTGTTTACGATCTGCAACATATATTGCTGCATACTCTACTATCTACAGGCCAAGGAACAGATTCTCAATCTTCTCGATAACCGTATCCTTAGCGTTTCCTCTCTTTCGCTCATACTGGCTTCCTGATTCCATGATCTCCAATAACTGTATTCTTATGCTTGCGTCAAGACTTGGCAGATATTTCTTAAGCACATCCTTAAGCTCAACCACGTACTCCTTGGTCTGCATTTCTGCAAGCATTGGCTCATAATCAAATGTAACAGTGCTCTTAAGATCTTCCTGCTTTCTTCCGCATATTACACATTCCTCTGCACCGCCTTCATTCACATGTCCGCAGTTACATGTCCATACAAGTCCGTCTGACTTGTAATTTGCAACAGCGTCAAGACCCCTCTTATTCTTCAGGGCATTGAACTTAACAGGGCTTAGGTTTATATCAATAGGATCATCTCCGCATGCATATACACCTCTTGACGTTACGTACTTCTTTATATAAACCTTTGAGCTTGAAATAAGCTTTATGTACTTATCAGGAAGCTTACAATCTGCATAATCTGACTTTAAAAGCGACAGATTGATCTGACTGTCAAATACGAAATCAACACCTGTAAGTGTTGTTATATCTCCGTATATATTAACGAACTCTATATCTGCCTTGATCGCCTTGATATCCTCACGGCTGTAATTGTTAAACCAGGCAGCAATCTTTGTTCCGTCCCCCTCTGATGCAAGTATTACCTTGACTGCTCTTGGAACTGCCTTGTTATAGTAGTTCATTACATACAGCTCATTTCTTACAAAATTAGCCTTCTGAAACTCAGATACATACTCCTTGTTCACCTTAACAAGTGTACCACTGGCAACAACTGCCGATACATTACTTGAGTAGTCAACAACATTGATATTAAATCCAATAACTCCATTGTATGCTGTCTCACCGACCATCTCCTTAAATGCAAAAATTGCATCATTCATAGCTCCGTCAAGCTTCGCCTGATAAACGCTGCTTCTGTCTGTTGCAATATCTGCGATTGATGAGCCAATTTCCTTAACAAAATTTGAGCTTAATATTATCTGTGTAAACTTATACGGACCATACTCCATGATCTCATAACCCTCAAATCCTGTTCCGGATGTAATCTTAATTTCCTCCATATCTACTCCTCCAAAAAAACATGCAAAAATTTCCGCCAGTCCCTGCCTGGCAGATTATTTAATGGGATGTACGCATCCCGATGTAACCAATATAAAAATTGTATCACATGGAATTAAAATATACAAATAAAAATTGTTAAAAACATCAAAAAACCAAAGTAGTTTTTGTCTATTATCACAAGTTTTAAGGATCGTTGTTTACA
>ENA-UERG01001155-UERG01001155.1-human-gut-metagenome-genome-assembly--contig:-NODE-1155-length-23377-cov-4.647167_pt1 | contig 23377 bp, 17 predicted proteins | sample MGYA00242954_ERZ507954 | MGnify/ENA primary metagenome ERZ507954 (study PRJEB26167, sample SAMN06115478) | human gut metagenome | host: Homo sapiens | place: China:Sichuan | collected 2015-01-21... | reverse complement strand
TCCGAAGGAAGAAGACCGTAGTCGGGGAATTTGCGCGCGAGATAGTCGCGGCTGCTTCTAAGAGTACTGTCCTTTCGCACGAGGCGCGCGATGAGCTGGCTCCCTTCGTCCTGAACGTCCACCTTTCCGTCCTTGTAGATCGCCCACTGCGTGAGGCCGGGCTTCGTCGGCAGACGAACGCCTTCGGGGCTGTAGGGCGTGGCAAAGGCTTCGACGCCGTTGCGGGCGAGTTCATCGAGCACTTCTTCGCGCGTGGCCTTGAGAAGGTTCACGCGAAGGTCGAGGGGCGCCCCTTCGAGCATGGCCGGGTAGAGCGCGTCCGTGTCGTCGTACTGGGCTTCGACGAGGTCGTAGAGCCACTGCGGAAGTTCGGCGCGCACATGCGCCGGGGCCTTCGAGAGGTCCGCTTCAAGGACGTTCTTCAAGGGGCCCGCTTCGGGACCGATCGAGGATTCGGCAATGGCGTCGAGCCCGTGCTGGCGCGCAAGCGCCACGAGCGCCGCGAGACGCGGCGCACGATCAGGACGCACCGGGCGCATCGCCCAGCGAATCGACGCGTAGTGGCGAAGGGCGTAGTAGATCCCTTCGGCGATGAGGCCGCGGTCGCGCATGCCGAGCTTCGGATTGCTCTTGAAAAAGAGCTTCATCAGAACGTCCGCCGGACCGTCGAGCTTCAGGATCACGGAGAGCGCGCGCGTCAGTTCGTCGACGATGAGGCTCGTGATGCGCACGCGGCCCGGAGCGAGCGGGGCCATGCGCTTTTCAGGCGTCTTCGTCCCTTCGATGCGGACGTTGCCGCGGGCGTGGCGTTCCTGACGGCGGCGCTTGTCGGCCGCGATCTGGCGTTCCGTGCGGCGGCCTTCGGGCTTTTCCGTGCGGCGAGGTTTCTGCATCGCAAAGGCGCGACGCTTGGGGAATTTGGATTCGGTCATAGAAAATCAGGCAAAAATGGCGAGTTCGCGGGCGGTGGCGTCGTCCATGACGGCGCGGCCGCTTTCCTGGCGCACGCGGCCTTCGAGGAAGGCCTTCACCACGGCGGGATAGAGCTTGTGTTCGAGAACGAGTCCGCGGTCGGCGAGCGTGTCGGGCGTGTCGGTGGGCAGCACCGGAACGACCGCCTGGCCGATGATGGCGCCGCCGTCGAGAACCGAGCTCACGAAGTGCACGGTCGAGCCGTGCACGCGGCAGCCCGCTTCGATCGCCCGTTCGTGGGTGTGAAGACCCGGGAAGAGCGGCAGCAGGGCCGGGTGAATGTTGAGCATGCGCCCTTCGAAGCGGTCCGTGAAGACGGGCGTCAGAACGCGCATGAAGCCCGCGAGCACCACGAGGTCGGGTTCGTACGAGGCGACGAGGTCGCCGAGAGCCTTGTCGAACTCTTCGCGCGAGGCGAAGGTCTTGTGGTCGAGCGCCACGGCTTCGATGCCGTTCGAACGCGCCGTGACGAGGCCCTTCGCTTCGGGACGGTTCGAAATCACGGCGCGGATGTCGGCGCCGATCGTTTCGGCCCAGCGTTCCGCGCGGGAGCGCTCGAGAATCGCCTCGAAATTGCTGCCGCGGCCGGAAATCAGAATGACGATGTTTTTCATGGGGTATGGAGGGAACCGCGGCCGGCGCGCAGACGCTCGGAACGGGGTTCCGCAAAAGGAAAGGATCGCTGCGGAGGAAAGGCCGTTAGTGTAGCGCAAAGCGGCGAAAACCCACAGGATTTTTGCCGCTTGGAACGCTTTTTTCCTTAGAGGGCGCCCGCGCCGAAGAGGTCGGCGAGCTCGTCGTTCGTGAGGTCCCCGATCCAGGTTTCGCCCGTCGCGACGGTGAGGTCGGCGAGCTCCCTCTTTTGCGCGAGCATGCGGTTGATCTTCTCTTCGAAGGTTCCTTCCGTAATGAGGCGATAGACGAGCACGTCGCGCTTTTGCCCGATGCGGTAGGCGCGGTCGGTGGCCTGCGCCTCGACCGCCGGATTCCACCAGAGGTCGTAGTGCACGACGGTGGACGCCGCCGTGAGGTTCAAACCCGTGCCGCCCGCCTTGAGACTGATGAGGAGCACCTCGACGCTTCGGTCGTTCTGGAAGGCGTCGACCATCTTCGTTCGCGTGGCGATCGAGACGCCCCCGTGGAGAAACTCGGGACGACGCCCCGAGGCGCGTTCGATCCAGTCCTGCAGACGCTCGCCCGTCTCCCGGAACTGCGTGAAGACGAGGACCTTGCGCCCGGCCGCACGCGAACGAGCGAGAAGGTCGAGCAACGCCGTCGCCTTGGCGCTGTCGGGCTCGGCGGACGTGCGCTTTTCGTACTGCGAAGGCGAATTGCAGATCTGCTTGAGACGCATGACGAGCTGCAGCACGAGGCTTCGGCGTTCTTCGGGCTTTTCGGTCTTTTGGACGCGCGCAAGCGCGTCCTGCACCACGCCCGTGTAGAGCGCCGCCTGTTCGGGCGTCATCGAAACGAAGAAGTCGTTTTCGATCTTTTCCGGCAAATCCGCCGCGATCTTCGGGTCGGACTTGAGGCGCCGCAAAAGGAAGGGCGCCGTGAGGCGCTTGAGCGCTTCGGCCGCGCGCAGGTCGTGGTTCACTTCGACGGGGATCAGGAACTGTTCCGTGAAGTCCTTGAGGCTTCCGAGAACGCCCGGCTCCACGGTCGAGAGAATCGAGCGGAAGTCAAGGAGCGAATTTTCGACGGGCGTGCCGCTCATCGCGATCACGCGGTCGGCCTTGATCGTGCGAAGGGCCCGCGTCTGCTGGGTCGACTCGTTTTTGAGGGCCTGCGCTTCGTCGAGCACGAGGACGCGCCAGCGCTCCTTCGAAAGAATCTCGGCGTCGCGGCGCGCCGTCCCGTAGGTGGTGAGAAGCACGTCGGGACGGTCTTCGGGGAGCGCTCTAGAGGCGCCGTGATAGACCCCGACCGTGAGATTCGGCGAGAACTTCGCGATTTCTCGTTGCCAGTTCGTGAGAAGCGACGTCGGCACGACGGCCAAGGCGCGCTTTTTCGCGAATTCCCCCTCTTCCTTCATGCGCGTGAGGGCGGCGATCACCTGAAGCGTTTTGCCGAGCCCCATGTCGTCGGCGATGAGGGACCCGAGCCCCAGGCGGTAGTTCTTCATGAGCCACGAGTAGCCTCGCTCCTGATAGGGACGAAGCGTCGCCGTGAGCGTCGCGGGAAGCGTTTCTTCGTCGACGGCGCAAAGCGCCGCCAGACGGGCCCGGAAATCTTCGGGAACGTCGATCTTCACGCCCTCGGACTCTTCCGAGAGGAGCATGCGGATCTTCGCCATGCGCGAGGACTTCTCCTCAAAGCGGCGGCGAATGACGTCGAGCGCCGCGGGATCGAGATAGACGAAGCCGTCGTCGAAGGGCACGATTTTGCCTGCATCCTTCGCGAGCGCCTCGAACTCTTCCTTCGTGAGCTTTCGGCCGCCCACTTCGACGACGAGATCGTAGTCGGCGAGGCTTTCAAGCGACACGGCGCTTTCCTTTTTCACCGACGAGCCGCCCGTCGAGACCGCCGCGAGACGAGGCGTCAAGAGTTTTTGCAGGCTCTTCGGGAGCATGACGCGAACGCCCAGGAATTCGAGAAGCGGCACGGTCTCAAAGAGAAACTCGCGCAGTCCCTCCTTTTCGAGGTGCGCGGGCTTGCCGCGCGAGGCGCCGATCTCTTCGAAGACCGGCACCGCGCGGGCGGCGGCGGAGAGCGTCTGAAGGACGCCGTAGCGCTCCTTCTCCCATCGCTCTTCCTTCAGGATCGTGCGAAGCAGGACGGGAAGCGCCTTGGCGTTTTCCTTCTTCTCCGCTTCGAGGACGCCGAAGTTGAGGGTCACGTCCCCTTCCTTTCCGCTTCGGACCGTCAGGACCGGCGTCCACGAGCGGCTCGCGAGGAAATAGGGAGAAAGCCAGTCGGCCAACTGCACGACGAAAGGCTCGGCGTCGTCGTAAAAGGGCGCTCTCGGGAGTTCGTTCGCGTTGAGGCCCGCAAAGAAGGCCGTTTCGGGCGTCTTGAAAAGTTTGAGCGCGGGGACCGTGAGAAAGTCGGCGAGAAGCTTCGTCACGATGGAGAGCGCCGCCTCGGAAGGATCCGTCACGCGGCACTTGGCGCGGCCCTTCCCCGCAAGCATGTCGGTGAGGAAGGGAGAAAGCCCCCGTCCGAGGGCGTCGATCAGGGCCCGCACGGCGGGACTCCCCACGGCGGGGACGAAGAAGACTTCGGCCGAACGACCTTCGTCCTCCATCATCCCGCCCGCAAAAAGGATCGGCGTGTAGGCGTCGTGAGCGACGAGCTGCAGCATCGCGACCTCGGCCGCGTGCCAGGCCGCGACGACGGGCGAAGCGCGGCGAAGGGACGAGAAGGGAAGCGCAAAGATCGCCTCCCAGTCGGCCGAAGCTTCCTTCGTCCATTCAAAGCGGCGGCGGCCGCCGAGGCGCAGTTTCGCGGGCGGTGCGTCCGGAATGCGGACGTCCTCCGCGCCCGCCGTGAGGGCGGCGAGACGTTCGGACGCGGTCTTGCGAAGGGTCTTTCGTAGCTTTGCAAGATCCGCCGTGAAGGTCTTCGGGAGGAAATAGGGCTGCGCGTCCCCCAGGAGCGACGCAAGGAGCGGCCCCATGGGCGCAAGCGACGCAAAGGGAAGATTTCCGAGGATTTCGAGGGCCTCATCTTCCGAGGGCGCTTCCTCGGGCTTTTCCGCGCGCACGCGCCCGACGAAGTCCTCCCACTTCGGAATCGAGACGCTCGCCGTTTCGTCGAGTCGTACGCCGTAGGCCTTGAGACGTTCGACGAGGTTGATTCCCCGGAAGGTGAAGATCCAGAAGGGATCTTCGTCGATGTGCTTCGAGACCGCGTAGATCACCGCGGCGAGGTGCTTGCAGGGGACGGCCGAATCGGGGCAGGAGCAGCGCATGCGAAAGGACCGCCAGGAGGTGGGAAAGAGTTCCACCCCGGCCGCGAGCGCCAAGTCGTTCAGTTCCGCGGGAAGGCGCCCCGCGAGGAGTTCCGCGCAGAGGTCGGGCCGCTCGGCCGTCGCCTCGACGAGCTTTTCGACGTTCGCCTCTTTGGCGGGCGGAATGCCGATCGTGATCTCGTAGGGAAAATAGGCCGAGCCCGACACGGTCGCGTAGATCTCGTGGTCTTCTGCGTGCCACTCGAGCGACTCGACGTGCCCCGTGTTGAAGTACGTGCGTCCGCGCGGCAGGCGGTTGGCGTGGTCGATCTTCGCGAGGCTCTTGAGCCATTCGTTACCCCACCAGGTTTCACCGAATTTCGTGCGAGGCGCCATGAAGCATTCCTTTTGCAAAAACAAGTGCTCGAAATACTAGCACGCCGCCCGGCCTACGCCCTTTCGCGCTCAATACCAGTTGTGCTTTTCGCCGCGGTCCAAAGCTGCGATCGCGCGCATGTCGTCGTTGGTGAGCGAGAAGTCGAAGAGTTCGGCGTTCTCGCGGATGTGCGCGGGGTCGCTCGAGCCCGGAATCACGGCGACGCCCCGCTCGAGGTGCCAACGAAGCACCACCTGCGCGGGCGTCTTGCCGAGGCGCTCGGCAATTCCCGTGATCGTCGGATGGGTGAGGATCGCTTTCGTCCATCCCCGGCCGCCGAGCGGATACCAGCTCTGCACGGCGATCCCCTTCTTCTGAATGAAGGGAACGACGTCCTGTTCCTGATAGAAGGGATGGATTTCATTTTGCACGAGAGCGGGCGGCGTTTTCACGCGGGGAAGAAAGGCCGTGAGTTCCTTCACGTACCAGTTTGAAAGCCCAATCGAGCGCACGAGCCCCCGCTCCACCGCTCGTTCGAGCGTGCGGTAGACCGCGACGTCTCCTGAGCCCGGATGATGGAGAACCATCATGTCGACATATTCGAGCCCCAGTTTCTCTATCGATTCCTTGAGCGCCCCTTCCGGATCGACGTACTGCGTGGGATAGAGCTTCGTCTCGACGAAAATCGATTCGCGGGGGATGCCGGAGCGTACGGCTTCGCGCACCGCCCGTCCGACCTCCCGCTCGTTTTCGTAGAAAGACGCCGTATCGACGAGACCGATGCCGCAATCGAAGGCCGTTCGTACGGCGCGCACGCAGGCCCCGCCCCGAAGGGACCAGGTGCCGAAACCGACGATCGGCATCGAGAGACCGTTGTTGAGGGTTAAATACTGCACGAATCCTCCCAAACATTCTGTTTCGGCGAGACGAACCCCGCCTCTGCCATAATGATTCTCACCCAAACGAAGACCGAAAGGAACATATCGTGAAGACGATTCGACTTCTCTATCCCGAGAGCGTGAGCGGCGGGCTCACCACCTACCGCCTCGGCGCCCGACTCATGGCGGCGCTTCTCCCTGAAAACGACGCGCAACCGCTCGTCAAGATCGACGTCCCGGCCTTGGGCGACGTCGACCCCGCGGTCACGAACGGCATCGCCTCCGAAGCCGCCGTGCTCAACAGCATCCGCAAGGCCCGCGCGGCGCTTGAAAGGGAAGCTCCCGATCGCGTCATCACGGTGGGCGGCAACTGCATCGTGTCGCTTGCGTCCTTCGACCATCTCCACGCTCTCTATCCGGACGCGGGGATCCTCTGGATCGACGCGCATCCCGACGTGTCGTTGCCGGAAAACGGCTACCCCAACGCCCACGCGATGGTCTTGGGAACGCTCCTCGGGCGCGGCGCCCCCTCGCTTGCGCGGGAAATGAAGAACCCCGCCTTCGGCGCGAAGGACCTTCTCTACGTCGGACTTCAGGGCCTGCACGACTACCAGCAAAAATTCTTGGACGACGCGGGCGTCGACTATTCGGTGCAGACCGAAGCCTTCGTGTCGGACGAGGTCATCCTCGACTTCCTCAGCCGTCATCCGCGGGTCTTCGTGCACCTCGACATCGACGTGCTCGATCCGGCGTTTTTCCACGACACCTACTTCGCGAATCCCGCGCTCGTGGGCGACGGCTCCGGCGGCGGACGCATGACGATCGAGGAGCTCGGTCGGATTCTGCGTCTTGTCGCGGAAAAGAGCGATACGCCCGCCTTCACGATCGCGGAGTACCTGCCTTTTGAAGCGGAACGACTCGCGAAAATGTTCGAGGCCCTTCCGCTTTTCACCGAAGGCTCAAACGACTGAGCATCACCGTCCGAGGCTCCTTCTTTGGAAGGAGCCTCGGGCGCGGCCGAATCTACCGCAAAGGCGCTTACGGCACGAGATCTCCCAGTCTACTTTGCTTTCCCGCCGAGCAACTCATCCATTTCCACCAGATGCAGATAGGGGTCGCGCTCGGCGAGTTCTAAGACGGAATCCTCGAACCCGCTTCGGGAGAAGAGCCAATAGTGGAAAACAGCATCGTCGCGCACGGGAAGACGAGCACATTTTGCCAAGAGCGAACGGTAGACCTTCAAACCCACTTTCTCATTCCGATACTTGCATTCCCCGACCAGACAGTGACGGCGATCATGATCGGCGGCCACGATGTCGATCTCGGCATTCTTTTCCCACCAACGCCCCAGCACGGTCGGTCGGAACGAAAGTTGCCCGGCACGTCGGAGGCCCACCAGGTATTCCCGGCAAACTTCCTCGAACGCTTCGGAAGCAAACTCGGAAAAGAAAGGCTCAACCGATGAGCGCCATTCCGACAAGGCTTCGTCCCGAGTCATGATGGGCACGGGATTCGTCGCAAGAAAGCGAAACCAGAACTTCAGATAGTGATCGGCAATGCGATAGAGCCCCCTTGAGGCGTTGCTCAGCTCTCCGGCGCCTGCAAAGACTGAAAATTCCCTCTCGATGAATCCCATGTCTTCGAGAACCGTGAGGTACTTCGTAAGGTTACGGGAGTCCGCCAGACTCTTTTGAGCGATTTCGTGTCGGGTCGTGGCGCCAAAGGCAATGGCCTGAAGGATGGCGTTGTAGGTCGAGGGATCTCGAAATTCCTGCCTGAGAACGGATTGCGCCTCATCGTTCAGAAAACCGTTTTCCCGCAAGAGATTGGTCGCAAGGTTTTCGGTCATGGAACGCTTGGGACTCAATCCTTGCCAAAAATACGGGATCCCACCCAGAACGGCGTAACCGCGGAAGACCTCGTCGGCGGTGCAGTCGGGAACGAATTGAGCCGTTACATGGAAAGGGAGCGGGCGCACCTTCATGATGGTTCGGGCTCGTCCGTACAAGGGATTCTTCTCTCCCAACACTTCTTTGGCGATAAAGGAGACCGCACTGCCGCAAAGGATGAGGAAGATGTTTTTGCGCGAGAGTTCCTCATCCCAGAGTACCTGCAGTTCAGAAAGAATGCTCGGACGCTCTTTCGCAATGTGTTGAAATTCGTCGATGACAATGACCCTGCGGGCATCGCAAGGTTGATCGGTCAGCGCCCGCAACGCCGCGGGCCAGTCGAGGAAACGTTGTTGGGGATTGCGACGGACGGCTCCTACGGCCTGAGAAAACGCTTCCAGCTGAAAATCATCCTTCCAGGCTTTTGCCGTGTAGAAAAACAGGGGTTTGCCTTCACAGAATTTCCGAATCAACGCCGTCTTCCCGACGCGTCGGCGGCCATAAATGATTGCCATTTCGGCCGTCGTGCTCTCGTACGCGTCTTGCAGCGTTTCCAGTTCGCCGGTTCGTCCAAAAAAATCACTGTCAGTCATGATCGTCTGCAAGGATGTATGTTGAGGAAAGAAGCGGATCATAAAACGCCGTTATATGATATTCCGTATTATAAACCGCAGTTTTATAAACCGCCGCATTGTAATACGGAGCGATTTCGGGTCACTACGTCCGACAGCGTGAGCAGCGAGCTTTCGATCTGCCGTGGCCGAGCACCTCGCCACGGTGTTCGAAGGCCTTCCGCTCTTTACCGAAGGTGCCGGAAAGTGATCGTCTTTTGCGCGGAACGCCCGAATGCAGGGCGCTCCGTGCGGGCGCTAGGTAGAAAATCTAGCGTCCCCTTAGCGCCGCAAAGGTCCGTGATACAATCGACAAACGTTTTTTCCATTTTCTTCGAGACGAACGTTCATGCGAGTTTTCTGCGGCCTTCCCTCTCCTCTCCTGCGCCGTCCCACGGCGCTCGCCATCGGTAACTTCGACGGCGTGCACACGGGGCACCAGTCGCTTCTGAGGAGCGTCGTGCAGGCCGCGGCCGACCGGGGACTCCAACCCGCCTGCGTGACGTTCGAGCCGCATCCCAGAGAACTCTTTCACAAGCCCGACGAAGTCCTTCCGCGCATCTCCACCCTTTACGACAAGGTGCTACGCATTCTCGAGACGGGCATCCAGCGCGTCTACATTCTCCCCTTCAACAAGCACCTCGCCTCGCTTCGAGCCGAAGCCTTCGTTCGCGACGTCCTTTGCGAAGGGCTTGACGCGCACTGGATCACCGTAGGGAAGGATTTTCACTTCGGCGCCGACCGCCACGGCGACGTCGAACACCTTGAGAAGCTTTCCAAGGAACTCCACTACGAGTTCTACGTTGCGCCCACGCTCTTTCACACGAACGCGCGCGTGAGTTCGTCGCGCATCCGCGAGGCGCTCCTTGCGGGCGACCTCGTCGAAGCCTCGCTCATGCTCGGCCGCCGCTATTCGATGACGGGCCGCGTCATTCACGGAGCGGCGCTCGGGCGTACGCTGGGTTACCCCACGCTCAACATGGCGACGGTCCCGCCGGGAAGCTGCGCGCGACCCGCCGTGACGGGCGTTTACGCCGTCCGCATCAAGGGACTCGGGCGCGCCGTGCAAAACGGCGTCGCGTCGGTGGGGCGCAAGCCCACCGTCTCGTCCGACGGACGCTGGCTTTTGGAAACGCACGTCTTTGACTGGCAGGGCAACGCCTACGGGAAGCTCATCGAAGTCGAATTCGTCGAGCGGCTGCGCGAAGAGAAAAAGTTTTCCGGCCTTGAGGAACTCACGGCCGCCATTGAAGCCGACGCGAAGCGTGCGCGCGGCATCCTCGGACTTTCCGGGGCGGGCTGAAGCCCGAATTTCACGCAGTTTTATCTATCCACCAATCAACTGAAGAGCCCGAGGGGGTCAGGAGATACATGATGGCGCAGGACAAAACCGCCGACAAGAAGTATCCGCTCAATCTGCCGGATACGCCCTTCCCGATGCGAGGAAACCTTCCCAAGCGCGAACCCGCGTGGATTCGCGGCTGGGAAGAACGAAAGATTTACGACCGCATTATCGATGCGCGCCGCGACGCGAAGAAGTTCATTCTGCACGACGGCCCGCCCTATGCGAACGGCACGATTCACCTCGGCCACGCCATCAACAAGGTCCTGAAGGACATCATCCTCAAGGAAAAGACGCTCGAAGGCTTCCAGGCCCCCTACGTTCCGGGCTGGGACTGCCACGGCATGCCGATCGAAGTCCAGATCGAAAAGCTCCACGGGAAGAACCTTCCCGTCGACAAGACCCAGAGTCTTGCCCGCGCCTACGCAACGGAACAGATCGATCTGCAGCGCGCCGACTTCAAGCGTCTGGGCGTGCTCGGCTATTGGGACAATCCGTACCGCACGATGCGCTTCGACACGGAAGCAAACGAAATCCGTGCCCTGAAGCACATCATGGAAAAGGGCTACGTCTACCGCGGTCTCAAGCCCGTGAACTGGTGCTTTGACTGCCAGTCCGCACTGGCCGAAGCCGAAGTGGAATACAAGGACAAGACGAGCCCGACGATCGACGTCGCCTTCGAACTCGCCGAAGACCAGAAGGAACGTGTCGAATCGATCTTCGGCGTGAAACTTGAAAAGCCCTGCTTCACGGTGATCTGGACGACGACCCCCTGGACGATTCCCTCGAACCAGGCCCTGAACGTCAATCCCGAACTCAACTACGTCCTCGTCGACACCGGAGCGAAGCTTCTCATCCTCGGCGAAGGTCTGTACGAAGACGCGCTCAAGCGCTACGAACTCACGGGCACCGTGCTCGCCACCGTCAAGGGCGAAGCGCTCGACGGCCTTGAATTCGTGCATCCGCTCTACCACATGCACGAGGGCTATCGCCGCCGCTCGCCCGTCTATCTCGCCGACTACGTCGACGCGACGGCGGGTACGGGCATTGTGCACAGCGCCCCGGCCTACGGCGTCGACGACTTCGTCTCCTGCAAGAACCACGGCCTCAAGAACGACGACATCATCAGCCCCGTGCAGGGCGACGGCGTCTTCGCCGACTGGCTCCCGCTCTTTGGCGGCCTCAACATCTGGAAGGCGGCCGAACCGATCATGAACGCCCTGACCGTCGCGGGGAATCTCCTTGCGCACGGCAAGCTCACGCACAGCTACATGCACTGCTGGCGCCACAAGACGCCGCTCATCTACCGCGCGACCTCGCAGTGGTTCGTCCGCATGGACGGCCCCGACGCCGACACGAAGAGCGTGCTCGGTCTCCCCGCTCAGGAACACACCCTGCGCGAAGAAGCCTTGGCCGGCGTCAAGGCGACGAAGTTCTTCCCGCAGTGGGGCATCAACCGCCTCTACTCGATGATCGAAAACCGTCCGGACTGGTGCATTTCGCGTCAGCGTCACTGGGGCGTGCCGCTTCCCTTCTTCATGCATAAGGCCACGGGCGAACTCCATCCGAAGACGCTCGAAATCATGGACCGCGTCGCCGAACTCGTCGAAAAGGGCGGCATCGAAGCCTGGGCCAAGGCCACGGCCGAAGACTTCCTCGGCGCCGAAGCGGCCGACTACGTGAAGACAACCGACATTCTCGACGTGTGGTTCGACTCGGGTTCGACCCACTACACGGTGATGCGCGGCAGCCACGCCGACATCCTCGGATTCCCGGCCGACCTCTACCTCGAAGGCTCCGACCAGCACCGCGGCTGGTTCCACTCGTCGCTTCTCATCAGCACGATGCTCGACGGCATTCCGCCTTACAAGCAGCTGCTCACCCACGGCTTCGTCGTCGACGAAAAGGGTGAAAAGATGTCGAAGTCGAAGGGCAACATCGTCCGTCCGCAGGAAGTGATCGAAAAGTACGGCGCCGACATTCTGCGCCTCTGGGTCGCTTCGACCGACTATTCGGGCGAACTGCGCTACGGCGAAACGATCGTGAAGCACGTGATCGAAAACTACCGCCGCGTGCGCAACACGCTTCGCTTCCTCCTGGCGAACACGTCGGACCTCACGGTAGCCGATCTCGTGCCGGTCGACGAAATGCTCGAACTCGACCGCTGGGCGATGTCCTTCACGCAGAAGTTCCAGGACGCCGTCATGGCCGAGTACAAGGAATACCGCTTCCACAACGTCGTGACGCTTCTGCAGACCTACGCCTCGACCGACCTCGGGAGCTTCTACCTCGACGTTCTCAAGGACCGTCTCTACACGACGGGCGCGACGAGTCACGCCCGCCGCTCGGCGCAGACGGCCCTCTGGCACATCACGAAGAACTTCCTCCGTCTGATCGCGCCGATCCTCTCCTTCACGGCCGAAGAAGGCTGGGCCGTCTTCGTGAAGAACGACGACACCTCGGTCTTCCTCGATACCTTCGAACGCCTGCCCGAACCCAAGGACGGCGACGCGCTTCTCGCGAAGTGGGAACGCATCCGCGCCATCCGCGCCGACGCGCAGGTCGCGATCGAAGAGGAACGCACGAAGGGTACGGTGGGGTCGTCCCTGCAGGCGGTCGGCACGATCCGCGCGACGCCCGAAGACTACGAGCTTCTCGCGACGCTCGGCGACGAACTTCGCTTCGTGATGATCATGAGCGCGGTCGAACTCGTGAAGGCCGAAGGCGACAAGACCACGATCGAAGTCCGCGCGTCGGAGGCGAAGAAGTGCGAGCGCTGCTGGCACTATGTGCCGGAAGTCGGAAGCGTTGCGGAACACCCGACGCTTTGCCCGCGCTGCGTCTCGAACCTCTTCGGTTCGGGTGAAAAGCGTCTCTTCGCCTGATTGAGGGAGGCGCCCTAGGCATGGCTTCTCAGCGAACCTCGGGCCCCGCCCCCACGGGCGGGCGCTTCGCGCTCTGGAGCGTTCTCGGGACCGCGATTCTCGTCTTGGACCAGGTGTCGAAATTCTGGTTCGAGCGCAATCTCGATCCCGGGATCCAGCTTCCGGTGACGTCCTTCTTCAATTTCGTGCTCGCGCACAACCGCGGAGCCGCGTTCTCGTTTCTCGCCGATGCGGGCGGCTGGCAGCACGGTCTTTTCGTGACGCTCGCCTTCGTCGTCATCATCCTGATGGTGCGCTACCTGTGGCACTACAACCACAGAACGCTCTTCGCGCTCGCGCTCACGCTCGTTGCGGCGGGCGCGGCGGGGAACCTCATCGACCGGGTGGCCCACGGCTACGTGATCGACTTCATCGATCTCCACTGGCAGGGGTGGCACTGGCCCGCCTTCAACGTCGCGGACATCGCGATCTGCACGGGGGCCTTCGCCTTCATCCTCGACGAACTGCGCGGCGTGCGCCGCGGACGGTAAGTCCGAGACATCCATTCGGGGCCGAACTTCCCAAGAGTTCGGCCCCTTTCTTTTGCGCCTCGCCGGACGTCTCGTGTCCCGCGGCGCGCCCGCTACAATAGAGGGACTTTCGCCGCAAGGAGGGCGCACATGCTCAAAAACCGCAAGATCACCGTAGCCGTCACGGGCGGCATCGCAGCCTACAAGGCCTGCGAAGTCGTTCGGGGACTCATCAAGCTCGGCGCCGACGTGCGCGTGGCGATGACGGAAAACGCGACCCGTTTCGTGGGTCCGGTCACCTTTGAAGCCCTCTCGGGACACCCCGTCGCGACGACGGAGTGGGAGCACACGCCCGAAGGCGCCATGCCCCACATCGAACTCAATCTCCACGCGGACCTGCTCCTCGTCGTGCCCGCCACCGCCAACATTCTCGCGAAGGCCGCCCGCGGGATCGCCGACGACCTCGTCTCGGCCCTCATCCTCGCGCACCGCTCCAAAGTCGCCTTCGTGCCGGCGATGAACTGCCACATGTGGCGCAATCCTGCCACGCAGCGAAACGTCGAGGATCTGAAGCGCGACGGCGCGCACTTCATCGGTCCCGACTCGGGCTTCCAAGCCTGCGGCGACACGGGCGAAGGCCGCATGACGGAGCCTGCCGACATTCTCGACCTCCTGCCCGGGCTCTTTTCCGAAAAGCCCCTCTCGGGGCGGCGCGTCCTCATGACGGTCGGCCCCACTTACGAGCCGATCGACGACGTGCGCGGGATCACGAACCGCTCTTCGGGTCGTCAGGGCTTCGCTCTCGCGCGCGCCGCGCGCGATCTCGGCGCCGACGTGACCGTCGTCGCTGGGCCCGTGACGGTAAAGCGCCCCGCGGGCGTTCGGATTCTCCCCGTGACGACGGCGCGCGAAATGTTGGGCGCCGTCGAAGGGGAACTCGATCGCAGTCCCTACGACCTCTTCATCGGGGTCGCGGCCGTCGCCGACTGGCGCGTCGCCGACCGTCTCGAAGGAAAGTGGAAGAAGGACGCGGGCCTTCCGCAGTTGCGGCTCGTTGAAAATCCCGACATCCTCGCCGCGGTCGGCCACCGCGCGGGCGGGCCCGTGACGATCGGCTTTGCCGCCGAGGCCACCGACCTTCTGGAGAACGCCTACGCGAAGCTCGAGAAAAAGGGCGCCGCCATGATCGTCGCGAACGTCGCGCGCGACGCGCTCGCAAGCAACACCAACCGCGTGCTCGTCGTCACCGACGGCGAAGTCGACGAAATCGGCCCGGCCGACAAGGACGAAGTCGCCCGCAAGATTCTGTATCATGCCGTCGACCTTCTCGAGGAGGAATACGGTCCCGAGGACGACCTCTGAGAGCGTCCTTTCGAAGCGATTTCTCCCCAACTCTTTTCACAAGATTCAACTCATGAAGCTCTCCTACCGCATTCTTGACGAACGCATCCGCGAACACCTGCCGCGCTACGCGACGCCGGGCTCGGCGGGGCTCGATCTGCGCGCCCTGCTCGACGAACCCCTCACGCTCGCCCCGGGCGAAACGGCGCTCGTTCACACGGGTCTCGCCATTCACGTGGCCGATCCCGCCTACGCCGCCCTCATTCTTCCGCGCTCGGGACTCGGCCACAAGAAGGGCCTCGTCCTCGGCAACCTCGTCGGCCTCATCGACAGCGACTATCAGGGAGAACTCATGATCTCCTGCTGGAACCGCGGTCAGGAAACGCAGACGATCGAACCCTTCGAACGCCTCGCGCAGCTCATCGTCGTTCCCGTCGTGCAACCCGAGCTCGTCGAAGTCGAAAGCTTTGACGAAAGCGTTCGCGGCACGGGCGGATTCGGCTCCACGGGCCGTCACTAACGGAGGACAAGCCATGCTTCCCCTTTCCGAACTCTGCCGCAGCATCACGATGAAGCTCCCGGATCCCCTCTGGGCGCTTCCCGAACACGAACGCTACCGCGCAGGGTGCTCGACGCACGACTTCGCCCGCTGGACGGACGAAGAAGGCCTCGAACACTACTACCTCTTCGGGGCGCTCGACATCCCGCTCGCCCACACCGAGGGGGACGTCTTCAACTGGGGCCTCTGGGTCGAAGTCGAAAAGGCCTTTCACGACGCCTACTACGACGCCTATCAGACGCCCGCCGCCGACGAGCTCGCGGCGGAAGGGTTCGTTGCGAACGAAGTCCCGGGCTATGAAGACGCGCTCGGCGCGCGCGTTCGCATCGTCTGTCATGCGGACCGCCGTCCGGAAGTGACGCCGCTTGAAGGGACGCTCCTTGCCGACCAGACGTCGGGCCTCACCGAAGCGCGCCACCGCGAACTCGACGAGCTCCTCTTCGGCGACGACGAAGAGGAGGAAGGCGCCGACGACGCCGAACTCTTCGACGAGGACGACGAGCGTTGAGTCCCGACGCCCCCGACCTGATCACCGTATCCGCCCTCCTTGCGCGCGTTGAATCACGCATCGAGACGCTCGCCACGGGCTGGTGGATCACGGGAGAGGTGGCCGAAGCGAAGATCTCGGCCGCAAACCACTGCTACTTCACCCTGCGCGACGAGGGCGGGCAGATCCGCTGCGTCCTCTTCGCAGGGGTTCTGAAGAGCCTCGAGGCTGCGGGCGACTTTGAAATCCGCGCGGGCGACAAGCTCGAGGTGGCGGGCTCGCTCATGGTCTATCCGAGATCGGGCGACCTGCAGCTGCGCGTCCTTCGTGTGCGGCGTGCGGGCATGGGGGCGCTCTACGAAGCCTTTCTCGCCCTTCGCGCCAAGCTCGACGCCGAAGGCCTCTTCCGAGCGGAGCGCAAAAAGCCCCTCCCCGCCTTCGTTCGGCACGTCTGCGTGCTCACGAGCAGCAAGGGGGCGGCTCTGCACGACGTCCTTACGACGCTCAAGCGCAGAACGCCGTGGATCCGCATCACCTTCGCAAATGTCCTCGTACAGGGGGCGGACGCCCCGGGATCGATCTGCCGCGGGCTTCGCGCCGCGGACGAGTGCGGCGCAGACCTTCTCTTGCTCGTGCGAGGGGGCGGATCCTTTGAAGACCTCAACGCCTTCAACGACGAAACGCTCGCTCGTACGATCGCGTCCCTCAAAACCCCCGTCATCGCCGGGATCGGTCATGAAACCGACGTGACGATCGCGGAACTCGTCGCGGACCGCCGCGCCTCCACCCCGACCGCCGCGGCGGAAGCCGTGGGGCCGGAATTGAGCGAGTGGACGGCGCGCCTTCTTCGCTCCGAACACCTCCTCGTCAACCGCGTGACGCGCGATCTGCGGCTCGCGACGGAACGCGTCGACCGAGCGTCCTTCGCCCTCGCCGATCCCGAACGGGCCATCCGCAGCCGTCGGGAACGGCTTCTCCGCGCGGCCTCGCTTCTCGTGACGCCCGAAGACTGGGTGCGCCGACGCCGAGAGAGACTTGCGGAACTTTCCAAGCAACTCGGCCTCGTGCTCGTGCGGCAGATCACGGAAAACCGGGACGCCCTCCAAACCGCGGGCGAAACGCTCGACGCCGCGGCTCTTCGGCTTCTCGCTCAACGCCGTCGGGAGCTCTCCGACCGCGAAGCGATCCTTGCCTCGCACAATCCTGATCTCCCCTTGAAGAAGGGCTACGTCACCGTGCGCGACGGAAAGAAGCGCGTCCTCACGCGCCTCACGGACCTCTCCGCGGGGGAGCTTGTCACGCTCGGCTTTTCCGACGGTACGGCCCGCGCCCGCGTCGAATCGCTCGAACCAGCGGCCTCCGAAAAAACGAACGGCTGACGTTTGCTTACAAATTCCCGAGCGATTTCCTCAGAAATATTGAAAAGCGAAACTTATCGGCGGTTTCGTTTCGATATACTCTCCTTACCAAACAAATTCCACGAGGAGATCCAACATGGCCCGCTTTACGCTCCCTGAACTTCCCTACGCACTCGACGCCCTCGCGCCCGCCATCTCGCGCGAAACGCTCGAATTCCACTGGGGCAAGCACCATCAGACCTACGTCAACAATCTGAACAACCTCGTCGAAGGCACCGACTGGGCGGAGAAGTCTCTCGAAGACATCATCCTCGGCGCCGAAGGCGGCCTCTTCAACAACGCCGCGCAGGTTTACAACCACACCTTCTTCTGGTCCTCGATGACGCCGCAGGGGGGCGGCGAACCCAAGGGCGCCCTGAAGGACGCGCTCGTCGCGACCTGGGGTTCCGTGGAAGCCTTCGTCAAGGCCTTCTCCGACGCCGCCGCCGGCAATTTCGGCTCGGGCTGGACCTGGCTTGTGAAGGACGCCGACGGGAAGCTCTCGATTCTCAACACGTCGAACGCCGACACGCCGATCCGTCACGGTCTCACGCCGCTTCTTACGATCGACGTGTGGGAACACGCCTACTACATCGACTACCGCAACGCCCGTCCGGCCTTCATCAAGGCCTTCTTTGAAAAGCTCGTCAATTGGGCCTTCGTTGAAGAAAACTTCGCCAAGTAATCGGACGCGCACATAGACGTCTCACGCGGGCACGGTGACCGACACCGTGCCCGCATCGTTTTGGGTACTGGTTACCTACCAGCCAGATGGTAGGTAGGTGGCAGGTAACTGCGTATTTGGAGAGGAAATGGCTGGTATGTGGCAGGTAGGTGGCAAGTAACTGCGTATTTGTAGACGGAATACGAGGCGTTACTCGAGCACCACGCCCCCCATGCCCGAGATGACGAGCTTCGCACTGCGCACGAGGTAACCGTTACTGAAAATCGGACCATTTCTGCTCAACCCGATGATTACGGACGCGGGATTGACCATTTTGCTCATCTCCGAACTGCCCTTGGGTCCTTCGTAGCGGATGACGACGTCGCCCGAGACGGTTCTCCCGCAGAAAATCTCATCTTCGTCACTGTTGAAGACACGCGCGGACCCTTCATGAACGAGCATTTCGGACACCACGGCCGCACGCTTCACCAAGCAACCTTTGAACACTCATCAACTAGGGAGGGCGTAAAAGAAAACTTCTCGAAGTAATCGAACGCGGGCACAGACGCCTCGGCATTCGCCGCATGCGGGCATGGTGACTGACACCATGCCCGCATCTGTCTGGGTACTGATTACCTACCAGCCAGATGGCAGGTAGGTGGCAGGTAACTGCGCATTTAATGACAAAAATAACAAGTTACTGCGCACTCTAGAGTGGAATAGCTGGTAGATGGCAGGTAGGTGGCAGGTAACTGCGTATTTAAGAACAAAAATGGTAGGCAACTAGCCAACTACTGCGCACTTAGCCGGTTGATTGCGAGGTTTCCATGTCAGAGCTCAACGAAAATTCAGTCATCAAAGCCATTCGTCGCATGCGCGGTCTCGGAACCGATACCCAGCGTTGGGAAGTCAAAGAATCAGTTCAGGAGCTTCCCAAAAAACTGTTGGAAACGATTTCGGCCTTTTCCAACATGCACGGCGGCACCATCATCTTGGGCCTGTCAGAAAAAAACGGCTTTCGCCCTGCAGAAGGTTTCAACGCGGACAAGATCTACGCCCAAATGCAAACAATCGGCGATGCAATGACGCCGATCGTACGTATGGAAATTGAAAAGATGCGCTTTGAGGGGCGGATGTTGGTGGTCGCACAAGTACCAGAAATTCCGAAGCGCATGAAGCCGTGCTACATCTCTAAGCGAGGAAAGTACGATGGAGCCTTCATTCGTTCCGGCGGTGGTGATCGTCACTTGACGCCGTACGAAGTAGATCGTCTCTCTGAATCCCAATGTCAGCCTCAATTCGATATCGAGCCTGTCGAGGCAGCCTCGATAGAGGATCTTGATACCAACATTGTCGACGGGATCGTCAAACGAGCGAGAGAGATGTTTCCGCGCGTCTTTGGCAAGCTTTCCGAAGAAACGATTTTGATTCAACTCGGCGTTTTAACCCGAATTAATGATCGTCTTTGTCCAACGATAGCCGGCTTGCTCACTGCCGGAACGTTTCCTCAAAGGTACTTTCCCCGTCTTGAAATCGTCTTTACTGTATACCCCGGCGTCAACAGAGTCGAAACAGCTACAGGTCAACTTCGCTATCTGAATTCAAAGGAAATCATCGGTTCAATCCCGGAGATCCTCCTGGAGACACTGGCTCTGATCCAACAACGCATGAATACCGGCGCTGTCATTGAAGGAGGTTTGCGAAAAGACATTCCAGACTATCCGCTTGAAGCGGTACGAGAAGCAGTCGCCAATGCGCTCCAGCATCGAGACTACTCCCCAGAGGGTCGAGGCTCGCAAATTCAGGTCAACATGTATGCGGATCGCCTGGAAATTATCAATCCCGGCGGTCTCTACGGTTCCACTACTGTTGATAGTTTAGGAAAGGATGGAATTTCATCAACACGAAACGAGCAGCTCTCACGCTTGTTGACCTATACGCCGTTCGAATCAGGATTCGTTGTGGAAAACAAGGGGACCGGCTTTATGGTGATCGAAGCGGCGCTGGCCAAGTCTTTGATGCCGCCGCCGGTTGTGAAGGACACCATCTCCTATTTCATTTTGACGTTTCAGAAGCGTAGACGTACAAAAGATGAAGTGACTGGCAAAACGTGGGAGAACGTTGACAAAGCCATCCTTAATGCCTTGAGCGATCGCTCTAGTTTGTCCATTAAGGACATGATGGAAATGTCCGGTCTTTCCCGTTCGACCATTGGGAATCACATCAGGAAGTTGATGACCGACAAAAAAGTGGAACCCATCGAACCAAAAGGAAGTCCTAAGCAACGTTATCGCTTACGTGTCTGAGCGTCATGCCGCTCCGTCTCTTCGGTAAAGATCAGCATAGGGGAATTTATAGGCGGAACGCATCAATTCCTCAAGAGAAAGCGTTCCGCCTTTTTTCGTTTGTCCTCTTCAGCCCTCCGCCGAGAGGCGCAGAGCCGAAGATACCGTAACGTTACTCGAGCACCGCGCCCGACATGCCCGAAGTGACGAGCTTCGCGTAGCGCGCGAGGTAGCCCGTCGTGATGCGGGGCTTGCGCGGCGTCCAGGCCGAGCGGCGACGCGCGAGTTCTTCGTCCGAAACGAGCACTTCGATGCGGTGGCCGGGGATGTCGATGCGGATCTTGTCCCCTTCTTCAATCAGGGCGACCGGACCGCCCACGGCGGCTTCAGGCGAGACGTGACCGATCGCGGCGCCGCGGGTGGCGCCCGAGAAGCGGCCGTCCGTGATCAGAGCAACGCTCGAACCCAACCCGGAGCCGATGATGGCGGACGTGGGATTGAGCATTTCGCGCATGCCCGGACCGCCCTTGGGCCCTTCGTAGCGGATGACGACGACGTCGCCTGGGACGATCTTGCCGCCAAAGATTGCGTCGATCGCGTCCTCTTCACAGTCGAAGACGCGGGCGGGTCCTTCGTGGACGAGCATTTCGGGCGCCACGGCCGCGCGCTTCACAACGCAGCCGTCGGGAGCGAGGTTGCCCTTCAGCACCGCAATGCCGCCCTTGTCGCCAAACGGCCGGTCGACCGGGCGAATGACTTCGGGGTTGAGCACTTCGGCCCCGGCGATCTGTTCGCCCACGGTCTTTCCCGACACCGTGAGGCAGTCGGTGTGAAGAACGCCCAGGGGTTCCAGGGTCTTCATGACGGCGGGAATGCCGCCCGCGCGGTCGAGGTCTTCGATGTAGTCGCTTCCCGCCGGGGCGAGGTGGCAGAGGTTCGGCGTCTTTTCGGCGATGTCGTTCGCGATCGAGAGGTCGAGATCGATCCCGCACTCGTGCGCGATCGCGGGAAGATGCAGCATCGAATTCGTGGAGCAGCCGAGCGCCATGTCGACGGCGAGCGCGTTTTCAAAGGCTTCGCGCGTCATGATGTCGCGCGGCTTCACGTCCTTGCGCACGAGCTCCATCACGGCCATGCCCGCTTCCTTGGCGAGGCGGTAGCGGGCGCTCATGACGGCGGGAATCGTGCCGTTTCCGGGCAACGCCATCCCGAGGACTTCGGAGAGGCAGTTCATGGAGTTCGCCGGGAACATCCCCGAGCAGGAGCCGCAGGAGGGGCAGGACTTGTTTTCGATTTCCATGAAGGTCGCCTTCGTGATGCGGCCCGCGTTGAAGGCCCCCACGGCTTCGGCAATGTCGGAGTAGGAGAGCCGTCGGCCGTTCGTCATGCGGCCCGCGAGCATGGCGCCCGCCGAAATCACGATCGAGGGGACGTTGAGACGCCCCGCCGCCATGAGGAGACCCGGCACGTTCTTGTCGCAGGCGGCGATGAGCACCAACCCGTCGAAGGGGTGCGCCGTCGCCATCGCCTCGACGCTGTCGGCGATCAATTCGCGGCTCACGAGCGAATACTTCATGCCCGCGTGTCCCATGGCGAGACCGTCGCAGACGGCGATCGCGGGAAAGACGATGGGGGTTCCACCCGCCATGGCGACGCCCTGCTTCACAGCCTCCGTCACCTTGTCGAGGAACATGTGCCCCGGAACGATTTCGTTGAAGGAACTGACGACCCCGATCAAGGGTCGTTCGATTTCGGCGTCGCAAAGGCCGAGCGCCTTCAGAATGGCCCGCTGCGGAGCCGCGTGATTGCCTTTCGTGAGACGGTCACTGCGCATGATGGGGTTTCCTTTGGATGATCTTTGAGTGAATGCGGACGAAACCCGCCCCGAAGAGCTCGGGGCGGGTGAAGAGGAAAGCGGGAATCAGGCCTTCTTCGCGTGTTTGGCGGCGATTTTCTCGAGCATGCTCTCGGCCTCGCCCTCTTCACGCCAACCGTGGAAGATCGTGGCCATGACCGGGCCCGAGATGTTGTGCCAGAAGGAGAAGATCGCGGACGGGAGCGCGGCGAGCGGATTCGCGGCGAAGTGCACCATGGCGAGCGCGACGCCCAAACCGGAATTCTGCATGCCGACCTCGATCGCGAGGCACTTGCGCTTCGCAAGGTTCATGCCCGTGAACTTGGCGAGGAGGTAGCCGATGAGCATACCGAAACCGTTGTGAAGCACGACGACCGCGAAGACGAGGAGACCGGCGCTGGCGAGCTGGCCCGCCGAAGCCGCCACCACCGCGGCGACGATCAGAACGATCGCGACGACCGACACCAGGGGAAGAGCCGCGACGGCGACCTGGATGCGCTCGCCGAGGAGCTTGTGCAGAAGAACGCCCGCGGCAATCGGAACGAGCACGACCTGAACGATCGAGAGGAACATGCTCATCGGATCGACGGCCAGCCACTGGCTCGCAAAGAGGTACATGAGGGCGGGCGTAACGAAGGGCGCGAGAAGCGTCGTGCAGGACGTGATCGTGACGGAGAGCGCCACGTCGCCGCGCGCAAGGAAGGTCATCACGTTCGAAGCCGTGCCGCCCGGACAGCAGCCGACGAGCATCACGCCCACGGCGATGTCGGGCGGAAGATCAAAGGCGATGCAGAGCACGTAGGCGACGGACGGCATGATGATGAACTGTCCGAGCACGCCGATGAGCACGTCGCGGGGACGGCGGAAGACTTCGCGGAAGTCGTCCGGGGTGAGCGTCAGGCCCATCCCGAACATGACGATGCCGAGCAATATCGTAATCCAGCCGCCCAGAGGCTTGCAGAGTTCGGGGAAAAGGTAGCCCACGATGCCGAATACGAGAACCCAAAGGGCGAATGTTTTGTTCACGAATCGACTGAGTGCTGCGAGCGCTTGCATGATGAGTTCTCCTCGGCAAGGGACTTTCTTTTCGATCGGGGACCGGAAAGGACCGGCGCTGAGCCCGCCGGCGGATGCTTTCCGCAGCCTCGACCGAACGGTGAAGGAAGGATTTCCCCGATCCGCCCCCGCGAAAGTCCGAACGAAGGCTGCGGGATCGAAGAAAACCGAATCAGAGGCGCGTCCGCGCAGATGCTTTTCTGCACGGCGCATTCTCCAAACTACGCGTTCTTGAAGTCGCACGAAAGACTTTTTCGCAACTTTTCCGAAATTTCTTCGGTTTCTCTGACGCAACGCGTCTTCCCTACGCGTCCCCTCCTAAGACATTTCGCATAGCGACCGTGCCCGTGGCCGACGGCCGACTTCGCCCGACGAACCC
>ENA-UERG01001139-UERG01001139.1-human-gut-metagenome-genome-assembly--contig:-NODE-1139-length-23544-cov-29.522606_pt1 | contig 23544 bp, 15 predicted proteins | sample MGYA00242954_ERZ507954 | MGnify/ENA primary metagenome ERZ507954 (study PRJEB26167, sample SAMN06115478) | human gut metagenome | host: Homo sapiens | place: China:Sichuan | collected 2015-01-21... | reverse complement strand
AGAGGTTGTTCACAGCCTCCTCGCCCTTGGTGTAGTCGTGCATTGGCGCCTTGAGGAAGAAGCTCAGGAAGCGCTGGATGCCGTAACGGCCGGCACGGGCAGCAAGGTCGCTCAGCAGACAGAGGTCGAGCAGCAATGGAGCAGCAAGGATAGAGTCGCGGCACAGGAAGTTGATCTTGATCTGCATTGGGTAACCCATCCATCCGAAGATGTCGATGTTGTCCCAGCCCTCCTTGTTGTCGTTGCGAGGTGGATAATAGTTGATGCGTACCTTATGATAATACTGGGTGTCCTCGTCGTTGCCGTGACCATAGAGGTCTGGCTGCTCCTCTGGCTTCAGGATAGTCTCCAGGGTAGAGAGCTTGCTTACCTCCTTGGTGTGGAAGTTGGCTGGCTCATCGAGAACGAGACCGTCGCGGTTGCCCAGGATATTGGTAGAGAACCATCCGTTCAAGCCCAGGCAGCGGGTGCCGATGATAGGAGCGAAACCACTCTTCACGAGGGTCTGACCGGTCTTGAAGTCCTTGCCTGCGATAGGCATCTGGGTCTTCTCTGCGAGTTCCCACATGGCAGGAATGTCAACCGTAGTATTAGGAGCACCCATGATGAAAGGAGCACCCTCGGTAAGGGCAGCGTAGGCGTAGCACATGGATGGAGCGATGTGCTGGCGGTCGTCAGCCTTCATCGCAGCCTCGAGAGCTGCCAATGTGCCGTGAATCTCCATATCCACCGGTACGTAGATTTCTGTAGATGCAGCCCATGCTACCACGATGCGAGAGCAGCCGTTCTTCTCCTTGAAGTCGCGGATGTCCTGGCGCAGCGCCTCTACCATCTCCCAGCGGGTCTTGCAGTCCTTCACGTTGTCGCCGTCCAGGCGCTTGGCGTAGTTCTTGTCGAATGCAGCCTTCATCGGAACAATCTGCTCCAGCTCCTCGCGCACAGGGTTGATGTCCTTCTCCTTCAAAACCTCGGCATACATGGCTGCCTGATAGGCATTCTGAGGATAGACATCCCAGGTGCCGAATACGATGTCGTTGAGGTTGGCAAGAGGAACGATGTCCTTGTAGTGCAGATACTTCTTGTCTGCGCCCTTGCCCACACGAATCTTGTCGTACTGAGTCATTGAGCCTACTGGCTTGGTAAGTCCCTTGCGGGTCATCAGCACACCTGTCATGAATGTAGTAGATACTGCACCACAACCTACAACCATAATACCCAGCTTGCCATCAGCTGGTTTTACTTTGTTCTGTTCCATTTCTAATGAATTATTAAGTCTTCTTTTTATTTGATTGATTGATTTGAGGGCAAAGGTACTGAAAACTGATGAATAAAGTGTAGTTTCCTCCTATAATCTGCTATAAATTTAGAAAAATTAGCATTACGGAGGTCAAAAAAGCGAGAAAAAGTAAGTATCTTTGCATCATATTTTAAAAAATCAAAGTTTTTTATAGCATGACAATAACGCTTATTATCTTAATCATTACGGTTGCCATGTTTATTTGGGGCAAGGTGAGAGCCGATATCGTTGCGCTCACAGCCTTGGCAGCACTCCTGGTTTTCGGAATTCTTACGCCAGCCGAAGCTCTGGCTGGTTTCTCTTCGCCCATCGTCGTCATGATGATCGGACTCTTCGTGGTGGGTGGAGCCATCATGCAGACTGGTCTCGCCAAGCTGACGGGCAATAAACTGATGGCACTCTCGCGCGGCAACGAAACCATCACCTTCCTGCTGGTGATGCTCGTAACCTCCTTTATCGGAGCCTTCGTGAGCAATACCGGAACGGTGGCCCTCATGATGCCTATCATCATGAGCCTGGCAGCAGGTTCGGGCATGCAGTCGTCGCGCTTCCTCATGCCGCTCGCCTTCGCCGGAAGCCTGGGCGGAATGCTCACACTCATCGGTACACCGCCCAACCTGGTTATCGACGAGGTGCTTACTGAGGCGGGATTCAAGCCGCTCGCCTTCTTCTCCTTCTTCCCCGTGGGCATCATCGTCATCGCCATCGGCATCATCGTGCTCATGCCGCTCAGCAAAATCTTCCTCAGTAGGAAACAGAGCGGAAAGAAGAAGAAAACCAAGTCGCTCGACGACCTGGTGGATGAATACCGCCTGCTCGACAATCTGCATCGCTACATCGTGCCAGGCAGGCGTTCTGCCGCTGCCGCCAAGGATGAAAACGGCGAGCCGATGAACATCGTGGGAAAGACCCTGAAGGAACTCAGCATTCAGAAGAAATACGGAGTGAGTATCATCGAGATTAGAAACGAGAAGAAATCGAGACTCGGACTGGTGCAGGACGTAAACCAGAACATGGCGAAGAGCAGCAGTACCATTCAGGAGCACGACATACTATATATAATAGGTGACGAGCAGAAGATGCAGCGCTTTGCCCAGGATTACGGACTGAGGAGGATGAAGGACGTGAAGATTGATTTCTACGACCTGGGACTGACGGAAATCGTTGTGATGCCTACCTCCAACTTCGCCGGTCTGCGCATCGGCGATGCCAACCTGCGCAAGCGATTCGGCATCAACGTGCTGGGTGTGAAGCGAGGCGGAGGCTCTTCTTCTTCTGAGGGTGGCAGAGGCGGCAACGAATACATCACGGATAATCTGATAGCCACCAAGCTGCACGTGGGCGACATGCTGCTGGTGCAGGGCGAATGGACCAACCTGGCGCATCTTACAGCCGACACCACCAACTGGGTGGTCTTGGATCAGCCGGAGAAGGCTGCCGATAAGGTTCTGCTGGATTACAAGGCGCCTGTGGCAGCTGCCATCATGCTGCTGATGATAGCCATGATGGTGTTCGATTTCATCCCGGTGGCTCCAGTTACGGCGGTCATCATCGCCGGACTGCTCACCGTCTTTGCCGGATGTTTCCGCAACGTGGAGGCTGCCTACAAGACCATCAACTGGGAGAGCATCGTGCTGATAGCCGCCATGATGCCGATGTCAACGGCGCTGGAGAAGACGGGTGCTTCGGCATTGGTATCTCAGGGGCTGGTGGATAGCCTGGGCGCGATGGGCCCTACGGCTCTGCTGGCGGGCATCTACTTCACCACTTCGCTCATGACGATGTTTATCAGCAATACCGCCACGGCGGTTCTCATGGCGCCTATTGCCCTGGTGGCAGCCCAGCAGGTGGGGGTGAGTCCATACTCCTTCCTCTTTGCGGTAACCCTGGGAGCCAGCATGTGCTTCGCCTCTCCGTTCTCTACTCCGCCTAATGCGCTGGTGATGAAGGCGGGTGGCTACACGTTTATGGATTATGTAAAGGTGGGTTTGCCGTTGCAGATTATCATCGGCGTGGTGATGACCTTCGTCCTGCCGCTGCTGTTTCCTTATTAATGATAAAAATCCCCAATCCGGGGCTCGCGATGGAGCCTTGGGATTGGGGATTCTGCGTATAAAGACTTAACAGAAAATAGAGAGTGGAATGGGAAAATGAGATTTGTAATCCTAAGATGTACGGTTACATATCTACAAAATCTCCACCGCCTTCAGAGCCGGTATCGCCGGTATCGGTCTTGCCGCCCTCTGTATTACCGCCTTGGGTATTACCTCCCTCGGTATTTCCAGGCTGTGAACCGCCGCCAGGGTTATCGCCGTTTCCGGTGCCGCCAGGGTTAGTGCCGCCGCCGTTTGGGTCCTTGTCAGGGTCTTCCACGTCACCGCTGTCGCCCGAGGTAACGTTCTTCACCACCTTACCGTTGCGGTCGATGCAGGTAATCTGTATAGGAGTTCTCTGCAGCTCATCCTTGATATCCACGTTCGGAGTGAAGATTACTCGGCGGGCGGTGATGAGGCTGCCTGCCACCTCACCCACGGTAGCCACACTCTTGGCGCGCACGCCGAATCGCATAGTTCCCAGACCTGGGATAGCTACGGAGTGGCCTTCGGTTGACCACGCCTTGATTACCTCGCCGGCAGCATCCCAGCATGCCTGCATCACGCCGCGACTCACGCCACTTCTCAGAGCCGCCTCCTTGATAACCTTGCTCTCCGGGAGCTTGCTGTAAAGCTCGGTACTGAGCACGAAACGATACTTACCTTTCAACTCACCCACCTGGATGAGGGTTTCCTTTGCTTTCAAATTGATAGACATAATTACTTAAATTTTAAATTGTTAATACTCTGTAAACTTTTAACTCTAACTCTAAGCTGACTATCGTATGGTGATAGTAGGCACGAAGTGGCTCGAGTCGGCCCTTGTCGAGATATTGTTCTCCTGCTGCTGCCTCTGGTTCTTCCCGATCACGAGACCCGCGGTACACGAGCTGGTGAGGAAGGTGACGATGGCAGAGCACACGGCCACGATGAGATACTTGATGAATGCTTTCATATTCTGTTTCATAAGCAATACGATTTTTAAATGTTAATACTAGCAATCCGGGCTTTCCCCCAGAAGCCTTTTTTCATTTTTCCAACTGGAGAAATATTTTTCTCCAACTAGGAAAGTGATTTTTAGCGCTTTCTGAATCACGATGCAAAGATACAAAAACAGCCACCATCAGTTGTGCGATGGTGGCTGATGCCGTGCGATGGCGGCACATTTTTACTCTAAACATTATCCCGGTTCCCCCAGATACTCCACGATGGCCTTCACCTGTTTAGGCGAGAAGGCCTTGCTGGTCTTGCGGTACCCCATATCCAGGAGTTCATTCCATAGCGGGGTGCAGAGATGAATCCAAGCCATCAGATGGTTGACGGCTGTGCGTGGATAACTCTCGGGAAAGTACATCAAGGCCAGTTCCTTCTTGGTGTACGTACGAATGATAAATTCTTCCATATTCATCTTGTTTTAAAAATTGATAAACTCGGTTTTCTCTTTCAGATAATACTCGCTGAAATCCTTGCATCCTGGGGGCAGCTGGTGGTGCACCAGCTGGGGCAGAATCTCCTTGAGTTGCAGGAAGAGGCTTTCGCCCGGCGCATCCTTGTCGGGAAACATGTGCCATTCTATCTTGAGCTGCGAGCCGATTTCCGCCAGCCATTTCTTGTCGTCGGGTTTCAGCATCGTGGCAGAAGGAATGGCAATCGCCTTGTGTCCGGCAGAGAGCATAGCCCAGCAGTCGCTGCATCCCTCGGTGATGAAGAGCTGTTCGCCCGGCGCCATCCCCCTCACGATAGGCAGATTGTAGATGGAGCATTTTGCACCATAGGGAAAGCGGAATCGGGGAGTTGATTCCCCTTTCTTGTAATCCAGGTTCCTGTTCTGAATCCCAATCAGCTTCCCCTCCGTGCTGAAGTATGGAATCTGCAGCCAGTTCACGCCCTTCTTATCCGTCCAGGAAGTCAATCTGCACCATGCAGCCACTCTCTCATCAATCTTCCTCTCCTCGAAGAGAAATCTTCTGGCCGCCAGGTTGAGCCAGGGATGCTCGAAGAATCTCGCATACCTGCTCGCATCAAAGGAGGAGGATTTTTCCGAAGAAGAACCACCCGAATTATCTTCCGGGGAAGAACCACCGGATGAAGAGTCTCCGGGGGAAGAAGATGAGGAAGAAGCTTCTCTCTTCCTATCCTCCTCCAGTTGAACCTGATGTTCCTCTGCGAGCCATCGGCAAGCCGACAGAAAATCCTTCCCCAGGTATTTCATCACCAGGTCGATGGTGCCCACGGAATCCCCCATGCAAACATAGCAGCGGCAATTGTTCTTTCTCGTGTTGAACGAGAGGCTGGCGTGGTGGTCGTCATGAAAGGGGCAGAGCGCCTTGTGGTGCTCCACCTTCATCCCCATCTCTTTCGCGACCTTCTCTATCGGAAGGTCGCGCAGCTTCTGAATCTCATATTTCTCCATAAAAACTAAATCTAAATTCATCCATATTCAAATCATCATTTCATCTCACTCTTAACCTTTGCATCCGGTGTCCCCGTAAGATACTCCTGCGTCTTCGTGTAAAGCCCCGTCTGGTTGCTGTAGGTGATGAATTTGCGGTTCTTCCATACGTAGAGCTGGTGCTTGGTGCCCTCTTTGCTCTTTCCTAGGCTCAGGCGTAGTGCTTCCAGCTGCTGTTCGTTGAAGGAATGCTCAAGGCTGTCGAGCATGTTCTTAGGACCACTTCTCTGCACCTCTTCTTCCTGAGCATCGTATCCCTTGAACATGTCTCCAAACACCTTCACCTTCGACCACAGGTCGTAATAGCAGAACCATACTACGAATTCGCCGATGGAGCGTGTCCATGTCTGGTCGTTCAGAATCCAGAGCACAGCCCCCTTCTTCCAAGCCGAAAAGATGCTGCGGTGGGATAGTTCCCAGAGAGTATCATCATCGGCAAGGTCGGCAAGCCTGGCCATTTCTTCTGCCAGCTGGTCGGCCACCTTGTTAAGCTGTTTCACCACAAAGGTACCCTTGCAGTTGTCCAGGCGCAGCAGATAGCTGTCTAGCTTTTTCAGGAAATCCTCATCATACGAACCCTGTCGTGGAATCCTGCCGCTACGCTCGCCACGAGCCTTGTAGGCAAAAGGGATGCGCCCGAAGAAACCATTGGTGATATCTTTCTTGTAGAACTGTCGGGCAGCCTCAGGGGTAGAAGTGAAGGTGAGGTTTACCCGGAGCACGGGATTGCCCGTTACGCCATCAGCCGTGGCGCGCAGGGCTCCGGCTCTTTGACAGTCGAAGATGTTTCTCACCATCTGGCTCACCTGCTTGTGGCCGCCGCAGATTCTATCTGCCATCTCCACCTCGGGCAGGTTGAGGTATTGCGTTCTCTTGCCCAGTTTTTCGCATGCCATGGCATTCTGTATGAAGGCTGGGTTGGTAACATCTGCAGGTGGAAACCAGAAACTCACGTCTGGTCGCTCGGGCTTTTCCTTGTTGGCGCCCTTGGTCTTCATCTGTCGCTGCCAATCCACGAGTTTCTTGAACTCAGTCTCATCATGCTTGCGGAAATTACGCATGATAGCCTCTACAAGATGTCCCAATTGCGCCTTTCCGATACCCGAAGGACCTATCAAATGCCCCATCTGACCGCACATTTCATAGAATTTGTTGTCGGAATACATGAATCTTACGTCCGTGAGATGGGCTGCCAAAGCCGGAATTGCCATCGGAATAAGCACTTCTCGCATATCTTTTGATGCCTGCGAGATGGCGAATTTCACGAATTCTGTGCCCTTGCTGGGCTTGGGCATCGCCGGAGCGGTGCTGCTGAAAATATTGTAACTCATTGCTTTCTAGAGAATTAAATTAAAATATTACTTGTTGTTGGCTTGTCAAAAATCTCAGTCTCAGTGTCTCAGTTGTTTTAAATGTGGTATCCGCTCCTTTATATTATATATATAACTAATTAAATATCAATAAGTTATAAACGCTTAGAAAGCGGGTTAAGGGTTGGATTGTGACTTTTTTGCTAACTGAGACTGAGATTTGAGAGATTTCCTATTTCATATTTATAGGCTGCCCTTTCTCCTGGCCGCTGATAACCCAGAGCTCCTTGGCCGCCTGAAGGCAGAAGTCCTGGAAGGTGAACTTCTCCGTGAACTGCGGACGGTTGAAGGTAGGGTAGAGAGTTCCGTCTTTTTTTCGGTTCACGTTGATGTATGTACCTTCATACACGTGCGGATTTCTCTGCACCACCTTATCCTTCTTCTTCTCGGAGTCGTTCTGCACGAATGTGAAGTGGTCTTCGCCGTCGTGCGTGATGGCTCCATCCAGATACTCGCCGATGCCCAGGCGTCCTGGCTTGCGAGTTATCAACTTGAGGTCGATGCCCAACTCTGTGTTGGGGTAGAAGCCTTTTACTAACTTATTAGAACTTTCGTTCATATTGGCATTTAATACTGTATTCATTTTTATTCGTATTAAATAAGCCTCTCTGGTACAATGACATTCGAAGAGGTTTCCCTGTCATCTTTTTCTAGTACCATCATTCCCCATTTTGTGATTTGCAACTCACTCTGCGGGTAGTCATTTTGTTTTCAAATGACGATGCAAAGATAGGCAAAAAGGAAATGCTCATGGCCGAAAAAGTCTTCTTTCGTCAGACTGAGGAATGAAAAGGAATGAAAAGGAATGAAAAAGGAAAGAATCGAGGAAAATAGGGGAATGAACTCAGATGATTTTGTGTTTTTAGGGTCTTAAGAAGAAAAAAATCGTTTTTCCGTTCAGATTTTCTATCTTATCGAGGAAAATGAGCGGAAAAACGAGGAATTTGTGCGGAAAATCGGGAGATTTTTGCGGAATTTCGTGGAATATATTCGGTTACAACAATCAAAAAGAAAGATTATTGGTTCATCGCATTGTTTATTGCCTTGTTCCAATTATCTTTCTTGGTCTTATACAATTTATGTTCATTCAGAATCTTCCATAGAGAACTTTTGAAAGATTTTTCATAGTTAGAAATCTTTTTTTCATGAATGTATTTTGTAGTAATCTTGGCTGTTGCAGAATCCGAACTGGCGGCTTTTACCTCTTTTATATAGGCTATGATATGAGCCAGTTGGTCTTCGCCTGTATAGAAAAGTGGTTCCAAGTCTTGGATGAGTTTTCTGTTCATACCCTCATACTTAATGGTATCTTCAATCAGTTGCGACAACCATTTGTCGGGGTTATCTATATAGCCCAGTATGTAGATTTTGATTTCTTCGTGCTGATGTTCTGGAAGTTTTGAATTAATATCTTCGAGGATCTGACGATAATTAATATCATGTGATCTAAGATTCCCAGTCAGACGATGTGCCCAATGGTCGTAGTAGTCTTTTTTGTCATAACATAGAAAAAGCAGGTAGGCTACCCATGTTATACTGACACTTGCTGCCATTTTTGCATCGTCATTATTTGCGCTAGAGTCGTATTCGCGCAGACGACAGAAAAGATTGTCGAAAGCGTTGCCGAAGTCATAATCGACAGATTGTTCTCTAATATCGTCTATCATGGAAACTACTTCAACGAAAATTTCGGTTGTAGAGAACCGCATGGTATTCATGCGGCTCTCATATTGTTTGCAGCTCTTGTCTATCACTTTTAAGATGATATGATTTTTGAAAGACTTATTGACGAGGTCTTGTGAGTTTTTGGGGAGGCGTTGTTGCATCTTCAGTTTTCTTAATGTCATTTATACTGTTCTTAAGCCATTCTTCCAGAGTGGAAACATCTTCGGTTGCACTAATGGAAGAACCTATCAGAAAATTCTCTATAGCTCTCTCTGGGAGGAAGTACATAGGCACAACTTCTTCGTTGAGGCAGATGATGCCGCTTTTGCTCAACTTTACTTTTATCTCACACTCGTTGTTCTCTATAAATTTGTTGATATAGAACATTTTATCGATAATGTTTTTTACGCTCTGCTCGCTTGCCTCTTTGTCATATTTGTATCCGGCAAACACCTCTTTGGCTTCGTTCTCCATTCCTTCTTCGATAAAACCATTGATATTGCTGTTGCGAGTGTAATCAGAATACTTGGTGTTATCTTTGTCACGCTTGGCAGTCAGGCAAACTTGGGTTACATAGTCATTGTTCTCTCTGCATTTTCTTTTTACCACATCCCATGCCATTGCTTGCATATAGATCTCCTCAAAGTTGACAGTATAGCCCAATACCTTTATCATGCGATCAAAGTTCTGCTTCAGAATCTTAGTAATCTTATCAATCTTTCCATAGAATGCACCAGCTTTCTTCTCTATGGCCACATATTGCATTCCTGGCTGATTGAAGAAGATGATATGGCAAAAAGGATATGATGTTTCTGTCGTTTCTTCATAGTCATCTACGGCATTGGTTGTGGTACCTGTTGGCAAGGTTCTTTTCAGATCTTTGTCATCGTTGAGTCTAAATACGATAATATCTTTGCGCACGGCAAAGGTGTCATTTCGCAAGCTGACATCAGCTTTACCTTTCTTCATGTACATAGTTAACTTCTCTCCGGCATGGAAAAGGCCAGTAAAACGCTTTCTGATCTCTTCTTTAGCTACTCTCTTATTAGGTATAGTATCAGGATCTTCCTGGAAGCTATATCTACAAAAAATGTATTTCTGTTGCTTCATTGTTATTGTTTTAATTTAGCAAGGGTAAACGATGCTTTACTGATACAAAGGTACAATAAATACCTGAGTTGACAAAATATTATCGTAAGAAAATAAGAAATGAATATAAAAAAGTGAGATATTTGTTATATTTGAGTATAAAAATGAAAATAAATCCCATTTCTTTTTGTTTTTTGCCAGTTTCTTTGTACCTTTGCGCATGGATTCGGCAGAAGCCGCTTCCAGACATTTTTGTAAAAACAAAGCATTGACTATTATTGTGGTCTTCCGGAAAAAGCGTAGGAAACTTTCTTTCTGAATATACGACCGCACCAATAATGGTTGGCTTCATCTGTGGTAAGCATAGGTGAGCCTCTCGTCAAATATGTAGAGTCGATGTTCATGCCCGATATAGGGTGTGAGCATTCTTATATTTGACGGTGGTTCAGACTTTCCTACGCTTGCCACGGAAGACCTTAAGAATAGTTCACACCCTTCTTTTGTGTCTCTTGGTGAGTAGCCTGATGATAGTTGGATGCAGCTATTAATAACTATCAGAATATGGCAGACAATATTGATGAACTACATCGGAAAATTAAAGAATTGGAAGGTGAAGTGGCTTATCTTAATGCTCAGCTGAAGCAAGATAACCGTTTTGGACTTCATTGGATAGATGTGCCTGAAGCTTTTGAAGCTGGGGGAGAAAATGCTATTCCGATTCTTGAGGAAGTACCAGAACTTTCCATCACGACAGATGATGGAAAACCTACTCATATACTCATAGAAGGTGATAATTATCACGCTCTTACTTGCCTTAATTATACGCATCAAGGTAAGGTGGATGTGATTTATATTGATCCTCCTTATAATACGGGTAGTGATGGGTTTACGTATAAGGATAAGAGATTTCTTGATAAATATCCTGATGGTACCCAGCTGCCAAAGAATCATCCGTTACGCCATAGTTCTTGGTTGTCGTTTATGGACAAACGAATGAAACTCGCATGCTCTTTATTAAAAGAAGATGGAGTTATCTATATCAGCATAAATGAAGAAGAATATGCAAATTTGAAGTTGCTCTGTGATAGTGTTTTTGGTTATTCTAATTATATTACCACTATTACAATAAAAGTGCGTCATGAGAATAGAATTCTTAAGGGGGATAAACCTATGCACGAAACTACTGAATTGCTTTTGATGTATAGAAAGTCAGACAAGTTTAATATCAGTAAACGTATTGTTGATAATTCTGATCCTAAAGATTATATTTATGAAATTGAGGAGTTGATAGATAATCCGGAAAGAATTATGATGGGAGGTAAGGAAGTGAAAGTCTTTCATCCTGGAGAATATCAGATTGTAGAATGTGAACCAAGTTTTGAACACCTTAAGAAAATAAATATTCGTGGTTCCATAAAAACGGGTAATAGTTCCGGAAGATTTCACATGAGCTACCTCGAAGAAAGAAATAATGATTTTGAGGTAATTTATAAGGTTCCTAATATGGGTGATGATGGAAGGGATGGTAGATATTTCCTTTCTAGAAGCGATAGTTCTCACGCAAACGGATTTTACTTCCAGGGAGCACCTTTACAGAGAAATGACACAAAAGAAATTCCATATCCTAATTTCTTGGATTTTGAACAGGAGTTCAATCTTGTTGGAACAGAAGGTGGCGTTCCTTTTGATGGTGGAAAGAAGCCGATAGCATTTATACAGTATTTGTTGAAAATAGCTAAAGGTAATAATAAAAATCTTGTTGTTCTGGATTTTTTTGCTGGTAGCGGGTCTACTGGGCATGCATTTTTGGATGGAGGCTATACAGGTCAAGTAATCTTAGTTCAAGCGCCAGAAAAGACTTATGAAATCAAAAAAGGCAAGAAGATAGCTAAGAACAATTGTAAGGGCGTTTTTAATGCAGGATTCGAAACTATTACACAGATAACAAGAAAACGTATCGAAAATGCTATTGGCGGATATGTGACTGATAAAAAGATTTCGAAAGTATTATTTGAGGAAGAACTGACTCCTGCATCATTAAAGAAAGTTCCTGATTATCTTGCAAGGATAGACGAAATAAAGCAGGAAAATGAAAAGTTGTATCATTCTTTTAACGTGCATGTTAAAGATGGGGTGCTTATGCTGCAAGGAGAGATTTCGAAAAAGAAAACTTGTCCACCTCTTGGCAATTCTCTCAAGTACTATCGCACTTCTTTCGTAGGAACAAGTACGGCTAATCAGGCAACGGACCATGATAAAACAATCCTAGCCCAAAAAGCGGGATGTCTGCTGGCTTTGGCAGAGAATACGCTTTACGAAAAGAAGAAAACTGATAGCTATCAGATATTCAAGGACAAAAATCATAATGTATGGACGGCAATCTATTTCAAAGAAGATTATCGCCCGAAGTACTTCAACGAATTTGTTCATGAAGTAGAGCAGCTTCAGGGCGTGAAGAATGTTTATATTTTCAGTTGGGGCGACGTAGGATCATTTGAATCCTATTTCGAATATCTTTCTGGGATAAATCTGAAGAGCATTCCTCAGCCTATCCTCGATATTTACAAATCTTTAAATGCTTAAGAAAGTATGGAACAGATACCTTTTCAGATAGAAGCCGTTGATAAACTGGTGGCTAATATAAAGCGATTATGGGGACATAGAGATCGCCAGATTCCTGTTGTTCTGAAAGCTCCTACAGGAAGCGGTAAGACTTATATGACTCAGAAGATGATTTGCGAGATGGCTGAACAGCCAGATTGGGATAGAGAGGTGACTTATGTATGGATTACATTCTCCGACGACCTCGCCATGCAGAGCAAGCATAAGTTTGATGTCTACTTCCCTACGAGTAAGCATGGTCGATTGTTGACGATAGAAGATTTTAGCCTTGGGGCTCTGCAGAAAAACGATGTGCTTTTCATCAACTGGCAAAAACTGGTGAGCGAGAAAGCCGGAAACCGTATATACAGACGACCGGAAAATCCAGATGAGCGACATGAGAGTAGAGTATACTTCGAGGATTTTGTAGAGAATACCCATGCCAACGGCGTGGAAATAGTATTTATAATCGACGAGTGCCATCTGAATGTAACCGAAGCAGCTAATCGTGACGTGATTAGCAAACTCGACCCGAAAATCTGCATTCATGTCTCTGCTACTCCGCCTCCTGAAGTGATGGCAAAAGCTGCAGATTATGACTCGAATGTGGTAATAAAACATGAAGATGTGGTAGCACAAGGGCTGATCAAGGAGAGCATCGTTACCCAGACGAAAGAGGATTTGGATAAATATCAAGGCGAAGATGAAGATCATGTCCTGCTGAAACTTGCTATCGAAAAGCGCAGGGAACTTAAAGCGGAGATTGAGGCCTTCGGCAAAAATGTGAATCCGCTAGTTATCATCCAGTTGCCAAATGATGATGAAACCTTGATAGAACAGGGGCAGCCTACCAAGGAAGAGATTACGAAAGAATATCTTATCTCGCAGGGGGTAAAGGCAAACAGAATTGCATCCTGGTTTACTGGTAAGGCTAAGCCTGAGGGGCTGGAACGGAATGATAGCGAATACGAATACCTTCTGTTTAAAACTGCAGCCGGTACAGGTTGGGATTGTCCCCGTGCTCAGGTTCTGGTCATGTTTCGTGATATTAAATCTGAAATTTTCAGTACTCAGACCATCGGTAGAATTCTCCGTGTTCCAATCATGCACGAAGAAGTGTCTAAGGTTTTCCGTAATGGTTATCTTTATACCAACTTCTCGCGCAAAGCTGTAACAGAGGCTGATTATGGCGGAATGGGCAACAAGCCAAAAACGCTTATCTCTTACAACAAAAAGGGGGAAGATTACATAATCGACCCGAATCTGAAGACAGATATGCTGTCGCGTGTAGATTATGGAGATTTGGGTAAATCGGGTGAATTCCAACAATGTTTGTTTGATACATTCAATCGCTATTTCGGCATTACTGATGAGGATGTGTTTGATGATGTTGTAAAAAGAAAACTAGAAACTAAAGGACTCAACTTGAAGGGAAATTTGGCGCATGAGATTGTTTCAGATGCTCAATTCTATGATTACGAAAATATTGGAATCAACCTCAAGGAGGCTAAAGGGGTAGAGCGTGAGTGGAGTAGGAGTGATGTGCAGAAACTCTTTACTTTCACTTTGGTGGAAATCCTGCGTTCGCAATCAGATAATGATTGCAAGGTAGGAAACATCGTGCGTTCTGTACCAACTTTGAAAAGTGCCTTACGCTTGTGGTTCAAGTATTATGCTCTGAAGAATGAAGACGAAGATAAATGGTATCGTATTTTCTTGCATGATGCATTAAACGGTTCAGCTTCAAGTATATTCAGACGTCTTATCACAGAAACGCTTAAGGCATACCATCCTTTGCTCGAAGAACAATTACGTAAGCGCAGAGAGGAAAACCGAAAACGGCAGAGTGTTCCTTTTGTCTTGAAGAAGATGTATTCTTATACAGAAGAACATGATGAGTTGACGGAGCAGAAATGCCTGTTGCATCCTTTCTTCTTGGGGCAAGACTATACTGGTAGAAAAACGGAAGAGAGCTTTTATAAGTATCTTGAGAGCCTGGATGGTATAGAATGGTGGTTTAAGAATGGAGATAGCGGTAAGGACTGGCTTGCCATTCGTTATTTCAGCGAAGAACGCAACGAAGAAGCACTTTTCTATCCCGACTGGATTTTCAAAAAAAAGGATGGTACTATCGGCATCTTTGACACCAAAGGAGGTCAGACGGCTGCATCTAAAGACACGAAAAATAAGGCTGAGGCTTTGCAGAAGCGTCTTTCTATGTTGAACAGGTTGGCTGAAGGCAAAATAAATTATGTTGGCGGTATTGTAATAACAGCTAATGGCACATGGTATTATAATAATAATGAAGAATATGCCTATCAGCCTGGTAGTACAGATGGTTGGAAAATGATGCAAGATATGTTTGATGAGGTGAAGAAAAAGAACAGTTCGAATACAGCAATTCTTCATGCCATCTCTCCTTCCGACCGCTTCACCCGTTTTCTCCCTCTGTATTCCATTCAGGCAGCCTGCGGCTACTTCGATGAATATGAGGAACCTGAGGCGGAAGGATGGGTGGATGTATCCTCGTTACCATTCACTCCGAATAGGGAAATGTTCGTGGTTCACGCTAAAGGCAACTCTATGCTGCCGAAAATTAAGGATGGAGACTTATGCGTGTTTGAACGTTATCATGGAGGTTCAAGGGAGGGAGAAATCGTACTCTCGCAGGTAAATGAATATTACGAGGAATATGGCGGAAAATATACCATTAAAAAGTTTCATAGCGAGAAATTCATGAATGAAGAAGGGGTGGAAGTTCATTCAAAGATAGAACTGCAGCCGCTCAACAAAGATGGCTTCCATACCATAGAAATTCCAGAAGATAATGAAGCCAAGATTGCTACTATCGGCGTTTTGAAATACATTATACGTTAACGATAAAAGGGCAAAAGCATTATCCTATCTATCGGGTAAATGCTTTTGCCTTTTCTCTCTGTACATCTTTTATTTCACTTTATTCTACTTCCTCGCACATCGCCATCTCTGCTCCCCGGTAAATCACAACGAGCTGATGAAGCTTCGTAGTCTTCACAGATTCGCGCACGATGTCGCTATCGGCGTAGCGCCTTATCTGGGCAGAAGCTTCCTCGAAGAGATGATTCAACTGCTCATCGCTGGTGCCCGACTTGCAATATTTCAGTTCCACGATGTAGGAATCTTCCATGTCCTTATAAATGTCGCAAAGGGGCAGCAGGAAGATATCGGCATAACCGCCGTCGTTGTCGAGTTCTGAGATTGGACGGTAGAACTTGCATTGGCTCGCCATCGCCAGGGTGAAGCCATGAACGTAAGCCTCGCCCTTCTGCTTGTCACGCTGGGAGGAGAAGCGCTTCAGGCAATCGGCTATGTAGGCAAAGTAGGGCTTGAAGGCGCCTTCATAGGCAAGTTTGCTCTCCAGCTGGGTCTTGTCGTATTGCTCAAAGGTGAGGTCGTTCTCCTTGTAGGTATCCAGCAGATAGGTGTACATCTGGTCGCGCACCACCTCGTTGGGAACCACGAAGCGGGTGTTGCCCTGGTAGGTGCCGTCTATCGTTACCATGCCGAAATAGAAGAGCAGACTCAGGAAATTATCAGGGTCGTTGATGCGCTCGGCAGGGAAATTCTCCATCAGGGTTCCCGTGGTGAATCCCTTGGTCACGATATCCTGTATGATGCTGGCATCGTGGGCAAACTCCCTGTCGTGGCGGATGAGCATGCGTATCTTGTCGTAGTCGATGCGGATGTTGGTTTCCACCAGCTTCTTCGGAATGTCATAATCGTTGCGGATGTAATTATCTACAAAGTAGAGCACCATCACGGAGTTGTACATGGTTGTCTTGCCGTATTCTTCTTCTGAGAAGCAATAATTGTCATACCATGGCTTCATCACTTCTATCAGCTCGTCCACGCTATGGCGGAATGGCAGCACGCTGGCGTAATAAGCCAGCATTTCACGCACTTCATCCTCGGTGAATCCCACCATCTCGTTGAACTCCGGAGACAGGGAATAGTTGGTACTGATGTTGAAAACATTGGCTAAATTGTACATGGTTACAGGGGTTACTCCTGTAATGAAAACTCTTGCTATAGAACTTGCTGCGGCACCCTTGATATTATTGAAAAAATGGCGCAAGTGTTCTTCGCCAAGAGTCTGTTCTTGGTGTTGTCCTTCATATTCCTTGTGGGCAAGAATCTGATTGGTAAAATGGTCGTATTCGTCGATGAAGAGATAAATCTTCAAGCCTGCTTCAGCACATTTGTCGCATAGAAATCCCAATTGGGTAACGGCATCTTCCTTTTGGTTCATCTCTTCTTTTATGTCCGGTGGCAAAAGGTGGGCGTATCTGCTGCAGAAGGAATTGAACTTGTTGTTGCAATGGGCGTCAAGTCCTTTTTTATAATTATCCAATCCTGCAGAAATCATGGCAAAATTCAGGTGAAGGATGAGATAGCTGTTGCGTTCGGGGGTAGGATTTTCTCCGATGTAAAGTTTCCCGAAGAGGCTTTCGAACTGATCTTTCTTATTGATGTCGTAATAGTTTTCGAGCATGGAGAGGGTAAGGCTCTTGCCGAAACGGCGAGGGCGAATGAAGAAGAAATATTTGTTTGATTCTTCTATATTCTCAATGAAAGGAGTCTTGTCAATAAAGTAGCAATCTTCCTTGATTACATCCTCGAAATTCTGCATTCCGTAAGGGATGCGCTTGCGATAGATTCGCTTTTGTCTTTCTATTTTTGCCATAATCGAAACTAACTTTTTGTTTTTATGCCGCAAAGTTAAGATTATTATTTGGAATAAGCAAAGTTTTTGGGGCTTTTTCTTGGTGTTTTATCAAAAAATGAGTAGTTTTGCGGACGTGAATCTTCTCTGTAATAAGTGAATCAAATCTTCCTGATGATGAGGAGATTTATTCCTGAAGATGAGGGAATCTATTCCTGATGGGGGAGATTGAGATAAAATAAATATGAATCATAACGAAAATAGCGAAAAGATGAATCAAATTACGATGCTCGGAACGGGAAATGCTACGGTTTCCCAGATTTATAACACCTGTTTTCTGCTCAAGACTTCCAGCACTCTGCTGCTGGTGGATGCGGGCGGAGGAAACGGAATCCTCTCGCAGCTGAAGAAAGCGAATGTTCAGATTTCTGATATTCATCATCTCTTCGTTACCCATGCCCATACCGACCACGTGCTGGGCGTGATCTGGGTAATCCGTATGGTGGCACAATGCAAGGGTTACGAGGGATTGCTGCATGTGTATGGAAACGACAAGGTGATGAAGGTGATCAAGACCATTATCGACATGATTCTTGCCAAGAAGCAACTGGCGAAGGTGGCTGAAAGGGTGGTGTTCCATCAGCTGGAAGATGGCGATTGTTTCGAGGTGGGGGATATGAAGCTGGAATGCTTTGATATTCAATCTACTAAGGAGAAGCAGTTCGGATTCCGGGCTGAGTTGCCAGGAACTTCAGAAGATAATGTTTCAGAAGATAAGGCTGCATCCGATAAAGCTGCATCTGAAAATCATGCTAAACCTTTGGTCTTGGCGTGTCTGGGCGATGAGCCTTATAATGAGCAGAACCGCCGCTACATTGAGGGGGCGGATTGGATGATGTGCGAGGCGTTCTGCCTTTATGCCGACCGCGATACGTTCAAGCCTTACGAGAAATGCCACAGCACGGCGCTTGATGCCGGAAAACTGGCGGAGGAACTGGGGGTGAAGAATCTCATTCTTTATCATACGGAGGAGAAGACTCTTGCTACCCGTAAAGAAAATTATACCCGTGAAGTTGCTGAGAACTTCAAGGGTAGAATCTTCGTTCCGGATGATTTGGAAGTGATTGATCTATAGGATTCTCTGGATTTCCACTTCCCGCTCTCCGAAATCTATCATGGCGTTGAAGAGGCTCACTTTTTCTGCCTTCTTGAGGTCTTCTGGTGTGAGGTCGGCTTCCTCGATGATGCCGGCTTCCAGAAGCTGGGCACGCTTGGTTCCTTGGAGCAGAGGATGCTTGGGGGTGAGCCATTTCTTGCCGTCGAAAAGGGCGAGGTTGGTGAAGGAGGTGTCTGTTATGAGGCCGTTTTTTACGATGATAATTTCATCGCAATCGCCCTTCTGGGCTACCAGGGCGTTGAGCGCACTTCGGTCTGTGCTCTTGTAGGTGTAGTCGATGGAATCATCCTCTACCACCTTGAGGGAATGAATCTCCTTCATCTTGTAGGGGGCATACTCGATGGCTTCCACGCCCTGGGCGCCATAAACTACTCGTGCCTTGTAAAGGTTCATTTCTTCTTTGGGAGAAATGAGGGATGAAAGATTCGTTTCTTCTGATGCAATGGATGGGAAGAACCTGCGGATGATTCTCTCCATTCTTGCCTGATGATAGGGCAGGGCCAGGGCCTTGCCGTTCTTGATTTTTATTGTTTCTACAAATTGCTGTTTCATAATTCTCATAATTTTTTGTGTAATCGATTTCCTAATATTCGGAAGATGGATTTTCTTGAATCGGAAGATAGATTTTCTGAATCACTTCTTCGTATTCCTTCCGGCAATCGCTCTTCGAGGTGATACCGCCACCTGCCTTGAAATACAATTCTCGGCTTACTTCAGGATTCTTTCCTTTTTCTGTCTTGGAAGGCGAAGCTTCTTCTTCGACGAATCGAATCATGACGGCGGAATTGAGTTCGCCCTGGTCGTAGATTCCCATGATGCCCGTGTAGAAGCCACGGTCGTAGCCTTCTGCCTCGTGGATGATCTGCATGGTTTTATCCTTCGGGGCGCCCGTGATAGAACCGGCTGGGAGCTGGGCATCGAGGATTTCGCCCAGATGCTGCCGGTAATCTTCGGGCAGGCGACCGCTGATTTCTGAACTGGTTTGCAGGATGTCGCCCTTGTTGGTGTGCAACACGTCGATGTAACGATATTTATCTACTCCTACGTTCTCTGCCACCCGGCTCAGGTCGTTCCTGATTAAATCTACGATGGTGGCGTGTTCTGCCGCCTCTTTCCGGTCTTCCATCAGTTGTTTTTCAGCATCGGGGAGGGATGCATCCAGGGTTCCCTTCATCGGACAGGAGTAGATTCTTCCGTTCTTGATTCTGACGAAGGTTTCGGGCGAAAAGCAGACGAAAGGATTTGAAATCTCTTCGATGTTCTCTTCTTTCGGATAAGTTTTGTTCTGAAATTCTTCTTCCATCTTATCAGCTTTATTCTGCGATTCTTCTTCTTTCTGCTGAGCTTTATCTTCTGTTTGATTTCTCTTTCTTCTGAGCAGCAGTTTATACTTTCCTTTTGCCCGATGGAAAATATCCTCTAATGAGAGATTGCAGCTTACGGGAACCTTGCAGGTGAGATTCGTGAGATAGCTGTTGCCCGCCATGATGTTGTTCTTCACGATGTCGAAACTTCGCTCGTAATCCTCATAAAGGGGTGGGGCTATCTGCCAAGAAATCTTCGCAATCTTTTCCGAATTATTTTTCATCTCATCAGAAGAATTCCCTCTTCCTTCGAAATCGAAGAGGCATTCTTCGGAATTTATATCTGATAGCTGGCGGATGAACGCCTTGTCGCCCTGATAGTTGATGACAAAGAGAAAAGGCTCGTCCTGGCTTGCCAATCGGTTGATTTTATCTATGATTTCCTGTTTCATGTCTGCAAAGATACTGCTTTTCTTTGGATGGGCAAAAGATTGGTGATAAAATATTTCAAGGCTTTGAGTTGCTGGAACACAAAAAATCCCGAGACATAGAGAAATGCCCCGGGATTCCGTTGATAAAAACTATGCAAATTGTTATTCGTATTCTCAATACTTTTGCAAACTTTGTTATTCGTTTCTCAATTCCTTAGCAGCCTCTACCATTCTAATGAGCGAGGCCTTGGTTTCTGCCCAGCCACGGGTCTTCAAACCGCAATCCGGATTCACCCAGAGCTTGCTCTTGTCGATGAATCTTTCCGCTTTTTTCAGCAAATCTACCATCTCCTGAGTCTCTGGTACTCGGGCTGAATGGATGTCGTAGACGCCCGGACCAATCTCGTTAGGATAGTGGAAATCGGCAAAGACAATCAGCAATTCCATCTGCGAACGGGAACACTCGATGGTGATCACGTCAGCATCCATCGCAGCAATATGTTCGATAATATCATTAAACTCAGAATAGCACATGTGGGTGTGAATCTGAGTCTTGTCTTCCACGCCGCTGGCTGAAATCCGGAAGCTTTCTACCGCCCATTTCAGATACTCATCCCATCCTGACTTGCGCAAAGGTAAACCTTCGCGGATGGCTGGCTCGTCTATCTGGATAATCCTGATGTTGTGGCGCTCCAGGTCGCAAACCTCATCACGGATGGCGAGGGCTATCTGCTTGCAGGTGAGAGAACGGGGCTGGTCATTTCTTACAAACGACCATTCGAGGATGGTTACCGGACCGGTGAGCATTCCCTTCATCGGCAACTGGGTGCACGACTGTGCGAAGGTGCTCCAATCCACGGTCATCGCCTGCTTGCGCTCCACGTCGCCATAGATTACTGGTGGTTTCACGCAGCGGGAACCGTAGCTCTGAACCCATCCGTTCTGGGTGAAGGCAAAGCCTGCCAACTGCTCGCCGAAATACTCCACCATGTCGTTGCGCTCAAACTCGCCGTGCACCAGCACATCCAGTCCAATCTCCTCCTGCCATTCTATGCATTTTCGGGTTTCTTCCTTCAGCAGTTGATTGTATTCGGCAGCCGAAATTTCGCCCTTCCTGAACTTGGAACGCCATGAGCGCACCTCTTTGGTCTGAGGAAACGAGCCGATGGTGGTGGTAGGATAGAGCGGAAGATGGAGCTCTGAATGCTGAATCTTCTGGCGCACCTCGAATGCTGAATGGCGCTGCGAATCCTTATCGGTTAAGGCGTCAACCCGGGCTTTCACCTCTGGGTTGTGAATCAGGAAAGAAACCTTTCGGTCGGCAATATCCTTCTGATTTTCAGCGAAGTAAGCCTGGATGCCTGCTGCGTAGTCTTGTTCTGCAGTCTTTTCCTGATGAGAGAATCCCTCTTTAGTCTCACTCCCGGCAAGCGCCTTGATGGCAGCCAGTTCCTCTATCTTCTGTGCCGCAAATGCCATCCATCGCTTGATGCCGGCAGGGAGATTCTGCTCCTTGGTTTCGAGCGCCAGATCGTATGGCACGTGGAGGAACGAGCAGGAACCTGCCACGAAGACTCTATCGGCTCCGAGCTTGCCTTTCGCCTTGTTTACTAGCTCGATCGACTTCTCCAAATCGTTCTTCCAGATGTTGCGGCCGTCCACTACGCCGAGCGAGAGAATCTTGTCTGCAGGCAGGATGTTGAGGATGGAATCCAACTGCTCCGGGCATCTTGCCAGGTCGATGTGGAGGGCTTCCACAGGCAGGTTTACCGCCAAATCTGCGTTATCTTTCAAGCCATCGAAATAGGTGGCTACGATAATCTTGAGGCGGGTGTTCTCTCTGATGTAACCGAACGCCTTCTGGATGGCGTTGCGCTGCTCATCGTCCAGGTCGAGGGCGAGATAAGGCTCGTCTATCTGAATCCATTCTGCTCCCTTCTCTTCCAGGGCTTTGAGAAGTTCGACGTAAACCGGGAGAACCTTATCGAGCAGATCAAGGCGATGGAAACCATCCTGCATTCCCGTGATATCCTCCTTCTCCTTTCCTAAAAGAAGGAACGATACCGGACTCAGAATCACGGGCTTGGTCTTGATGCCCAATTCCAGGGCTTCGCAGAATTCATCCACCACTTTCGTATCGAAGAGTGAGAATTCCTGATCCTTCACAAATTCCGGAACGATGTAATGATAATTCGTATCAAACCATTTGGTCATCTCCATCGCAATCACATCTTCCTGCTCGTTCTGCTCGCCGTGGGCCATGGCGAAATAGAGGCGGAGCTTATCTTCCTTCAGACTATTGTAGCGCGAAGGGATGGCTCCGAGAGTGAGGGTGAGGTCGAGGGTTGTGTCGTAGTAGGAGAAATCGTTGGAAGGGATGAGGTCGATGCCTGCCTTCTGCAGCAAGTTCCAGTTTTCTCTGCGGAGATTTCTGGCGGTATTCTCCAGTTCGTTACGGTTGATCTTACCAGCCCAATAGGCTTCGCAAGCCTTCTTGAGTTCACGCTTCTTACCAATGCGAGGATAGCCCAGCACATTTGTCTTGATGTTTTTGATACTACTCATATCTCTTGTTTTTTATGTTGTTATTCGTTTTCGGCTGCAAAGGTAAGAAGAAGAATCTCATACGCCAAATATTCTTTCGTTTTCAGGAAAACATTCTGAAATATGCGGAAAACGATGACTGCGGCAGAATAATATTCTGTAAAAACAGAAAGTGCCGAAAAGAAGAGTAGTCAATGGTACTGGGCTTCCGGGGGCTAACTCTCGAAACTTCAGTTAATAAGCTTCTCCCTGCTCTATCTCTTCCTGCGTGATGCGCTTGCGGTCGATGGCGCGCCAGGCGAAGACGATGTAGGCGAGGACGAACGGGATGAGGAGGGAAACTATCGCCATGGTGCGGAGCGTGAACTCGCTGCTGCAACTGTTGGCGAGGGTGAGCGAACTCTGAAGGTCGATGTTCGATGGATAGTAGGCGGTGTTGTTCCAGCCGGCTATCAGCAGCAGAACCAGCACGGTGAGCACGGTTCCGATGCCCGTAAACCAGATTCCCTTTCTATACTGCACGCTTCTCGATGACTTGTAAATGCCGAAGAGTACGAGCACTATTCCTATTAATAATAGGGCTGATAGGATTGGCATCTCCAGAAGATTGTGAAGATACTTCATGCTCTCTATCGTAATGCTGGAAGACGAAGTGCTGAATCCGTCCTTTACCAGCAATCTGATGAGAAATGGCAGGAAGAACAATAGGAAAATCAGGGCATTCCATGGCAACTGGCGGGTGCAGCGCTCCTGAATCTGCTGGTGCTCGATGTTGTTCTTGATGTAGAGCATGCCCAGGATGCGGGCTAGCATCAGTAC
>ENA-UERG01001135-UERG01001135.1-human-gut-metagenome-genome-assembly--contig:-NODE-1135-length-23606-cov-31.233712_pt1 | contig 23606 bp, 15 predicted proteins | sample MGYA00242954_ERZ507954 | MGnify/ENA primary metagenome ERZ507954 (study PRJEB26167, sample SAMN06115478) | human gut metagenome | host: Homo sapiens | place: China:Sichuan | collected 2015-01-21... | reverse complement strand
GGTTGCCAAGCCTCTGTGTCCCTTATATAAAAACATTATAAAGCATTTAGATAGAGCTCGTTATCCCGAACTGAGGTCAATATTGGAAAAAGCGTTTGATACGGAAAGTAACAAGCACAAATACAGCGCTTTCGGCTACTGGTTTCCTCACGAGAACAAGGCATTTGAAAAGGGCGATAAGCTCGGCAAATATGTCGTAAACATCAAGACGCTGGAAGACAAAACCGGCATCGACTTCTTCTGTAATCTCCCTGATGAAATCGAGAAGGAAGTGGAAAACGTAGATGCAGAAGTCATCAAGAAACTCTGGGGCTTTAAATAAATCAGACTTTAAATAAATCAGGCTATACACAAACAAAAGAATCCGCTCTCTCAAATCAATGAGAGAGCGGATTTCTTGGTTTATATCATCATCTTCTCGGCAACTTCTTGATAGCATGTGGCATGAATGCCCTACCAGTAGCCTTACCGAAGCTAGGAGCTACGGAATCGGTTGCAGCAGAACGGGTCTTCTTACGGGCTCCACTCGGATTGTAACGCTCCAGATCGATTTGCATCACATCACCCTTAGCCGCACCTGTTCCTATCATATAACCATAGAACACATCACGGCCCTTTTCTTCACCTAGAAAGAAACCACTCTGAGAAGAGCCCAAATCCATCACATAAGTAAAACCAGATTTATTATAACGGATATAAATATCACCATTATTATCGATATACCAGGTAAACTTCAGGGTCTGGGTTTCACCCGTTTCTTCAATATAATCCTGTTCTATACCATCACCGCAGAGAGTATTAACCTTGTTACCCGTCTGATAGAACGTCATCTCGGCATTGAAACTGTAATTGTCACGTGACTGCCCATCCTCTGCAAGCTCAGAGAGCAGCACAGAACCTCTCCAGTCGCCAATAAGGGTTTGAGCCTCCGACAGCAGGTAATTGTTCTGAGAGCTGTTAGAACCATTATTCCAGTAGTCCTGGTTCCATCCCCAGCCACCATGATTATAGTCATCATACCAATAATAATCATCATACCAGTAATCGTCCTCATCACATGAGGTGAATGAGATACTCATCAAAGCTATGAAAGCCATTGTGAGAAGAGTAGTAAACTTTTTCATATCAATTTATCAGTTAAGTTATTTATATTCTTATATCTTCTATACTTTTGAGCTCTTGAAGAACTGCATTCTTTCTTGAACCCGATGCAAAGGTAGTGGATTTTTCGTCTGCATCAAAGGGGAAAAGGATACAAACTGAGGGGGAAATCCCTATTCTTTCAAAAGCAACTGCTTTTTTGATGATATTTCTCTTTGCCTAGAGTGGTATTTCTTTCGGTTTTGATGGTCTTTCTTTCTCTGTATCAAAGATTTAACACATTCTTAACACATCGTATCGATATTTTTCGTATCTTTGCATCATAAATAAGTAATAATTCTAAGAACATGCTTTTAGCACATAGTAAATTCTAAGAATCAACTCAACAAAATGAGTTTCAACAGTTTATTAATTATACGTTAAACCTTTAAAATTATTAAGTTATGAACAAATTTTTACGCTATTCATTATCATTGGTTCTGGCATTCGTAGCTAGCGTTACGTTTGCACAGGAAGTAACTTTTGACTTTGCAGGAAACAAATGGAAACTGCCAGACTCTAAAGCACAAGGCATTACCAATGCAACAGATTTCACCAATGGCACGTATACCATTACGGTCAGTGCACCGGAAAAAGCATACTATCTTGCATCAAACAATGCCATCATCTATGGAAAAAAGGACGCATATATCAACCTTCCTAAGTTTGACTTTGATGTAGAAAGAATTGATATTATCAGCCCTGCTGGAGGATCTGGTAAAACTACCAGAAACATTTTTGTTGGTAATAAAGCTGTCAGTACACAAACAACAGGTGCCAAAGGTACACACCAATACGAAATTGCTGCAGACAACCAGGCTGCCAATACGGTATATACCATCAAAGTTACAAATGCCAACAATGACCAAATCCAAAAAATTCTGATTTGGAAAAAGGGTTCTGCCAAACCTGTAGAAACAAAGAAGGTAGATAACATTGCTGCATTTAAAGCTATTGGTGTCGGCAATAAAGCTATTTTGACTTTAAAGAATGCACAGGTACAATATGTAGGTACTGGCAACATCTATATCGTTGATGAGACTGGTGGTATAGACATCTACCAGAGTTCTCTGTCTTATAAAGCAGGTCAAATTCTCAATGGAACAATTGAGGCTTCTTATGATGAATTTAAAAAACTCCCAGAGTTAGTTAACATTGCTGCTTCAGACATCAAAGTTACAGATGGTATTGTCAAGCCTATCGAAATGACGGTAGAAGAGGCTGCAAAACAGGAAAATGCATGCAAACTTGTTACTATCAAAGATGTTACTCTCGTAAAGGCAGTAGAAGGCGAATACACAAACTATTACACAGATGCCGAAAAGACAATGCAGATTTTCGACAAGTTCAAACTTGGTTACAAACCTAATACGGAGACTGCAATGGACTATACAGGTATCATCATTCCATTCAATACCAAGATAGAACTCGCTCCTACTGTAGCTCCTACAGCAACAACTACCGGCATCACTAATATTACAGCAGACGAAGCTGCAAAGAACGCTCCTGTTTACAACCTCGCAGGCCAGAAGGTAACCAAGGCTTACAAGGGTGTAGTCATCAAGAACGGAAAGAAGATGATTCAGAAGTAATCAAATTCAAAACGACATATCCCTACTACTCCCCCCGATATTCATTTATCGGGGGAGTTTTTTTGTTAGGCATAACATAAGAAGGAACCACCAGCAAATCAACCAAATATTACCCCTATAACATGAAAAGTGGAATAATTTAATGCAATAACATAAAAAATACACCTGATAAATACGTATTCTCAATAATTTTCACTACCTTTGTTGCGATTAATAAACGTATACGAATAAAAAATGATGAAAAGAAAATTATATATCACCCTATTAGGACTGCTCTCTACCATTATGACAGTAGCTGTACCCTACTGCGATGTGAGAAAATTCTCTATCACAGACGGACTCGCAGCCAATACCATCTCAGACCTGAAACAAGGTAAAGACAACCTCATGTGGTTCAGTACATGGAACGGACTGTCGTTCTATGACGGCTACAAGTTTCATACTTTCAGAGACAACCCCGATGATATTGACGTCCTGTCAACCAACCGTATACTGAAAATAGAACCATCACATAACAACAACGTATGGTGTATTACATACGACCACCAGCTCTACGTATACGATACCCACTTCTGCCGGTTCTTTGCTGTAGGACAGAAATTCAACGAACTGTTCAACATCGACCTGCGCGTGAGCCAGGTATACCCAATGAAAAACGGAGCTACATGGTTTACTTCAGAAGATGGAAAATATATCATCCGATCTGTAGGAAAAACCTTTGATGAGCGGAACATAGAACTCATCAAAGTAGGAGAAAAGGGACTCAGAAGCGGAAATGTATGGTACATCCATCAGGATTCACACGGAAGAGAATGGGTGCTTACCGACAAAGGCGCATACGTATACAACTCGAAATTCCCAAGCCAGCTGCCTTTCAAATGGATCAGATGGGTAGGAGAAGATGTGTTCCTGGCAACTGAAGATGGTAAACTGGCAAAATATGACCTGCAGAACCGACTCACCATGATACCAATGCCGGAAGGCGTAACCCGTATCAACCAACTGAAAAATACAGGTTACCAACTCCTGCTGGCAACCAATCTGGGTGTTATCATCTACAACCCGCGCACCTTCAAGTTTGATATCATCAACGTACAGAGCCCGAGTCAGCCTCTGGCAGAGGTAAAGAAGATTTATACCGATGATTTCGGTATGGTATGGGCATTTACAGACGGTATGGGAGTAACCCTCATCAACCCGAAGACCGGACAGAAGCAGTGGCTCTTTGCCGATCAGGACGACCCGATGGACCGCACAACCTGCGAAAGCAATTTCATCACACAAGACGAAAACAAGACCCTCTGGGTAGTGCCAAGAGGAGGAACCTTCAGTTATTTTGACCGCAAGGCAGGAAAACTGGTGCCTTATCTGCTGAGAAGCAATTCATCGGGCAACTACCGCATACCGAAGATTACGAAATATGTACTCTCAGACCAGGGAATCCTCTGGCTGACAGGCTCTCACGACCTGACACAGGTAGTCTTCAAATATCACCCTTACATTATCAACAAGCTGGATGTGGGCGAAGACGAAGTGTTCTCGGTAAATGCATCACCAGACGGACATATCTGGACAGGCTATCACAATGGAGTAATCCAGGTACTCAACGCCTCCTACCAGCGTATCGGATACCTTTCGCCAAGCGGACAGATTGTGCCACAGCAGGTAAACTTCGCCGAGAAGGGCATCTTCGCCATCCACTTCGATATCAAGGGAAGAACATGGATAGGAACCAACGGAAACGGTGTATATCTGATAGACAAAATGCAGGTAAGACACTTTACCTACGATGCAAACGACCCCGCTTCACTGCCATTCGACAAGGTATTCGACATCGTAGCCGACCGCACCGGACGCATCTGGATAGGTACCTATGGTGGCGGTATCGCCCTGGTAAATGAGGCAGCAGACGGCAGTATCAGCTTCATCAGTAAACGAAACGGACTGCCTTGGGAGAAGCAGCACTACGACCGCGTACGCCGCATCTGCTGCACCACTACGGGAACCATTCTCGTAGGTACTACAGATGGTCTCATCACCTTCAGTGATGCCTTTACAAACGCAAGAAAGATCAAATACCACAAGACCTACTACATACCGAACGATACAACAAGTCTGGCTGCAAACGATATGAACAATATCATGGAGCACACCAGCGGCAAGATGTATATCTCGCAACAGGGCGGCGTGATGGAAGAGATTGTGAGCAAATCGCTCCTGCAAGACAACCTGAAGATGAAATACTTCCATGCCATCGATGTTAACGAAGGCATCGTACAGGGCATGGTAGAAGACAACCAGGGAAGAATCTGGGTAATCAGAGAATCGAGTATCGACTGCGTAAACCCGAAAACGGGCCAGTGCAATGTGTTCGGGCCTAACGATTTCGACTTCAACATGTCGTTCTCGCAAAGCCGTCCTTACCACGATCCGGCAAGCAACAACATCTCGGTAGGTACCCCGATGGGACTGATTACCTTCAATCCGGCTACGCTGAAGAAGAGCAACTACCAGCCTAAAGTCATCTTCAGTTCCCTCCATTATAGCGGAGAGAAGGAGTCGGAACCTATCCTGCACAAGGAAAAAGTGGTGATTCCTGCCAACAAGCGAAGTCTGACCATCACCTTCGCATCACTCGACTATCAGCGCAAGTATCAGACCAGATACCTCTATCGCATAGATGGTTATACAGCTCCAGGCGAGTGGATATCGAACGGAAGCAGCAATGTCATCGGCTTCAACCGTATCAATCATGGCGATTACGTACTCAAGGTGAGAGCCACCAACTCGCATGGTGTATGGAGCAAGTATGTGGCAGAACTGCCTATCGAAGTGCGCCCTACCTTCTGGGAAAGCATCTGGGGCAAGTTTCTCATGCTGCTCCTGCTCTTCGGTATCGTAGGCGCAATCTTCTATACCTACAACCAGCGCCAACGCGAGAACATAACCCACGAGATGAGCGTGCTGAAGAACGAATTCTACAACGATGCTGCCAACCGTCTGAGAACCCCACTAACGCTCATCGGAGCCCCGGTAAGAACCATTCTGGATACCGAGCCGGGTATCACCCGAAAGGGCAAGGAACTGCTGAGAATGATAGCAGACAATGCTAACGAGATGCTGGTAATGCTGGACAAGGTTCAGAGATACGGCAACAAGGCAGACTTCCATACGAACAGCGGTCTGACCGAGGAAGATTACGACCTGGCAGAAAGAGAAAAAGCGAATGGCCAGATTGACGACCACAATGCATCTGACTATCTGGAAGAAACCAACAAACAGAAAGAAGAAAAGGATGCAGAGGCTGAACGCCTGGAAGAAATGGGCAAGGAACAGGAAACTGCACAGGAAGAAGCGGAACAAAAAGACCAGACGATACTGGTAGTAGAAGACAATGCCGACCTGCGCAAGTTCCTCTACAGCATCCTCTCGCCTACCTATAACGTGCTGCTCGCAGAGAACGGAAAGGCTGGTTTAGTGATGGTCCGCAAGGAGATACCAGACTTTATCCTCACGGACGTTACCATGCCTGTGATGGATGGTTTGTCGATGATTCACGAGATCAAGCAGGATACCACCCTCAACAACATCCCAGTGATGATTCTCTCGGCCAAGGCAAGCGTAGAAGACCAGCAGCGAGGCTTTGATGAAGGTATTGTTGCCTATATTACCAAGCCATTCTCTACCCCTTATCTGCTCGGCAGAATAGAGGCTATCCTCACCCAGCGCCGCAACATTCAGATGGATGTCATCAGAAAACTGAAGGAAACTGGCGATAAAGATGCCATAGCAGCCCTGCGAATACTGCCTGCAGCAGCTTCTCTGCCTGCTCTTAACCAGGCTGAAACTAGTGCCGAGAGCGAAGCGGTTGATCCAAACAGCGAGCTGGCATTTATAGCGGCACAGATTCAAGACAGAACCATGATGCGTGTCTTCTGGTTTGTTGTTGCCAATGCAGGCAACCCGGGACTCAAGATTGATGACATCTCGAACGAAATCGGTATGAGCCGAAGCGTACTATATAATAAGGTGAAAGCAATAACCGGAATGACACCGGTAGACTTCGTTCGCCATATACGTATCAAGAAGGCATGCGAGATGTTGCGCAAGACAGACGATACTCTGACCAGTATCGCCTTCGCAGTAGGTTTCACCGACCCTAAGTATTTCTCGAAGGTATTCAAGAAAGAAACGGGTATCGTGCCTACTGAATACCGAAACAGAACGCAGGGATAGCCCGCATAATTACAGATGAAAGCAGTCATCATTACTGATGGCTGCTTTTATCTGTATTGACAAAAAAGTAATACATATACAGAACATATCTTCAGTTGTTGTCGGGCACAGCCTTCTTCGTTATCGTACACAGCAAAACGTTCAAGCAAGAAAAAAAGCAGAATAGTCGTAAAATTGAGCCGTTTTGCTTAGTTTTTTGACCGAATATTGCAAAAAAATACAAAAATGGGGGGGTATTTGATTAATTTTCCCTTTTTACTGAAAAAAAGCTGAGAAAAAGTTTGGTGTTACAAGAAAATGTAGTACCTTTGCAACAAGTTCTTAGAAAAGTTAAATGATAGATTAATCGTAAACCTCTTTTTCTTTGTTTTTTTGAGGAAAAAGAGGTAAAGAAAAAGGAATGCAGGGTTTGTGAAAATCCTGCATTTTTTATTTTTTCAACTTTCATGCAGGCCGTTATGTAGTCTTATAATCTACACACCTTTCTATTCACAAACCCAATTATCTACGGAATCTATATACTCTTAACTGCGATACTATCTACATTATATATATTACGCTTATTCCTTCATCTATGATTTTGTTCGATTTTTAGAATTTTTAAAAAAACTCTTGAAGTATTCTAAGAGAAAAGTAGTATCTTTGCACTCTAGATCATATAAGTTGAGATCGGAAATATAGATAACACATACATAAAGATAAAAAAAATGAGAACTGTTTACGAATTTTCTGTTAAAGACAGAAAGGGAAAGGATGTTTCCCTCAAGGAGTATGCCAACGAAGTGCTGCTCATCGTTAACACCGCCACAAAGTGTGGTTTCACACCTCAGTATGAGGAACTGGAGAAACTTTATGAGACCTATCATTCTCAAGGTTTCGAAATACTTGATTTTCCTTGCAACCAGTTTGGTCAGCAAGCCCCTGGTACAGATGAAAGCATTCATCAGTTCTGCAAGCTTACATACGGCACAGAGTTCCAGCGCTACAAGAAGATCAAGGTAAACGGAGACGATGCTGCCCCTCTCTTCAAATTTCTGAAAGAATGTAAGGGCTTTGCTGGTTGGGACGAGAGCCACCCTCTCTACCCTGTTCTCGACAAGATGTTGAGCGAGGCTGATCCTAACTACAAGGAGAGTGCCGATATCAAGTGGAACTTCACCAAGTTCCTCGTTAACAAGAAGGGTCAGGTTGTAGCCCGCTTCGAGCCTACCACAAGTTTCGATGTCATCGCTAAGGCTATCGAAGAGTGGCTGAACTTCTAATGAAAGATAGAAGTCTCGAACTGAGAATAGAATTTCTAAAAAAAGAGAATAGAATCTCTAAAATAAAAGCCAGGTTGCTTTTCGCAGCCTGGCTTCTTTTATAATGTGATATTGTTATTTCAATATATCTCAAAGAATAATTGTCAACTGTTTGCTATAAACTATTAACTGTTAACTATTAGTCAACCTTTGGCACATCCTTGAGGAACTGCTGGATTTCTTCATCACTTACTGAATAATTGTGCAAATCGCCATTAATATAGCTATCGTAAGACGGCATATCGATAAGACCATGGCCTGAGAGGCAGAACAGGATAACCTTCTCCTTGCCCTCTTCCTTAGCCTTCAGAGCCTCACGTATAGTGGCTGCAATCGCATGGCAGCTCTCTGGAGCAGGAATGATACCCTCGGTCTGTGCAAAGAGCATACCCGCCTTGAATGACTCCAGCTGAGGGATATCTACACCATGCAGATAACCATCCTTCAGAAGCTGGGAGATAATCATGCCCGCACCATGATAACGGAGACCACCTGCATGAATGTTGGCTGGCTTGAAATCATGACCCAGAGTATACATTGGCAGCAATGGAGTATAACCTGCCTCATCACCGAAATCATACTCAAACTTACCGCGAGTCAGCTTAGGACAGCTCTCCGGCTCTGCAGCTATAAACTCAGTATGGCGCTCGCCTGTGAAGTTGTGACGGAGGAATGGGAAGGCAATACCACCAAAGTTACTACCACCACCGAAACAAGCAATCACCTGATCAGGATACTCACCTGCCATCGCCATCTGCTTCTCTGCCTCTAGACCGATGATGGTCTGGTGAAGTGCCACATGATTGAGCACAGAACCCAGCGTATACTTACAGCCCGGTGTGGTTGTAGCCAACTCAACAGCCTCACTGATAGCTGTACCGAGCGAACCAGGATGATGAGGATCACGTGTGATAATGTTCTTACCGGCACGTGTACTCATGGAAGGAGAACCCTCTACTGTGGCTCCAAACGTACGCATGATGCTGGAACGGTATGGTTTCTGCTGCATGGTAATCTTTACCTGATAAACTGCAGCCTCCAGGCCGTAGAGTTTTGCTGCATAAGAGAGGGCTGCACCCCACTGTCCTGCACCAGTCTCTGTAGTGACGTTGGTATCACCCTCCTGCTTACAGTAATAGCACTGAGGAATCGCTGAATTGATTTTATGAGAACCTAACGGGTTGGTACTCTCATTCTTGAAGTAGATATGCGCCGGAGTACCGAGTGCCTCCTCAAGGGCATAAGCACGTACAAGAGGGGTTGAACGGTAGAAGGTGTACTTCTCCAGCACATCTTCCGGAATATCAATCCAAGCGTGCTCTGTATCAAGTTCCTGCTTTGAGCACTCCTTATTAAATACGTGTGACAAATCATCAGCATTCATTGGCTGGTGTGTCTGAGGGTTCAATGGTGGCAATGGCTTGTTAGGCATATCTGCCTGAATGTTGTACCACTGAGTAGGAAGTTCCTGCTCGCTTAAGATGTACTTTTTCTGTCTCATGTTTATATATATGTTTAAAATTGTTGTATGCCTGAACAAAGGTACAAATAAAAAATGAAATAAAGAATTTTTTTATGTGTTTTTCCACTATTTTTTATTTTTATCCAATAAAATAGTTCATTCTACAGGTATTATTTGTTACATAAGTGTATTTTCAGTGTCATTTTTATAAATTTAATCAAATATTACCCCACAAAATACCAAATATTACACCCAATATTATAATGAAAAATAGTATCTTTGCAACAGAAAAATTCAACATGCGTTGTGAAACGCTTATCATCATCTTTTACTTATACAAAAAATAAAACATTGGAACTCAATAGGGATATTGGGATTCCAATGTTTTTTTTATGCAATAAACTGATTACTTTTCATTACCTAAATCTATCTGCGATATCTGATTCAACAGGTTTACAGCCTGCCCTACTGTCTTCACATCATTGATGCGAAGCATTCGCTTGTTGAATTTTTCTTTCAGAACACAATCTTGAATATGACTGGTAACGTAAGCGAGTATGCGGTTAAACATCTGACTTCTGTAGAACGGACTGTTTACATTGCTTACAAACTGCATCTGCATATAGCCCTGCTTGAGAATAATCTTCTCGCAACCTAGCTTCTTGCCTACCCTACGCAGACCTACCACATGCATCAGTTCGTCTGCTTCATGAGGCACAGGACCAAAACGGTCTATCATACGCTTGCGGTAAGCTTCTACTTCATCATCGCTCTCCAGGCGGTCCAGTTCACGATAAAGAAGCATGCGCTCACTGTCACCAGGCACATAAGTCTGAGGGAAATACATCTCCAGATCGCTCTCTATGCCACAATCGTCAACGAAATCATCACCCGTAAGCTGGGCACCTTCATCCATCTTCTCCTGATAAAGATCACAGAACTCCTCGTTCTTCAACTCTGTGACAGCCTGAGAGAGAATCTTCTGGTAGGTTTCATAACCCAGATCTTCCATAAAACCGCTCTGCTCAGAGCCCAGCAGATTACCCGCACCGCGGATATCCAGGTCCTGCATGGCGAGATTGAAGCCGCTACCCAGTTCGCTGAACGTCTCCAGAGCCTCCAGACGGCGACGCGCCTCAGGAGTAAGTGCACTCTTAGGTGGCGCCATCAGATAGCAGAAAGCCTTCTTGTTGCTTCTTCCTACGCGTCCACGCATCTGATGCAGGTCACTCAATCCGAAGTGATGAGCATCGCTCACGATAATCGTATTGGCATTGGAAATGTCGATACCGTTCTCTACAATAGTGGTAGAAAGCAGTACATCATAATCGTAATTGATAAAGCCCATGATGATTTTCTCCAAATCCTCAGGCTTCATCTGTCCGTGACCGATTGCTACCCTACAGTCTGGGATATGCTTCTCGATGAGCATCTTGAGCTCCGGAAGCTTGGATATTCTGTCGCATACGAAATAAACCTGTCCGTTTCGGCTCATCTCGAAATTGATGGCATCGCAGATAACTTCACTACTAAACGTTACCAGTTCGGTATGAATCGGATAACGGTTAGGTGGCGGAGTGCGCATGATACTCATATCCCGGGCGCCCATCAGAGAGAACTGGAGGGTTCGCGGAATCGGAGTGGCACTCATCGTGAGTGTATCGACATTTACCTTGAGCTGACGGAGTTTCTCTTTGGTAGACACACCGAACTTCTGCTCTTCATCGATGACGAGCAGTCCCAGGTCATGCCATTTCACGGTCTTTGATATCAGCTTATGCGTACCTATGAGGATATCAATCTTACCCTCTTTCAGGGCGTCAAGCACCTCTCTGGTTTCCTTCGTTGTACGGGCTCTACTGAGATAGTCTACCCTTACCGGCATGCCTTCCAGACGCTTTTTGAAAGTCTGATAGTGCTGGAAAGCCAGAACGGTAGTAGGCACCAGCACCGCAACCTGCTTGCTGTCGCACGCTGCCTTGAAGGCTGCACGGATGGCAACCTCTGTCTTGCCGAAGCCCACATCGCCACAAACCAGACGGTCCATCGGTCTGCCGCTCTCCATATCCTTCTTTACCTCCTGAGTAGCCTTATTCTGGTCTGGCGTATCTTCATACAGGAAGGAAGCCTCCAGCGTATGCTGCAGATAATTGTCGGCACTGAAGGCGAATCCCTTCTCCCGTCGGCGCTGGGCATAGAGTTTGATCAGGTCGCGCGCAATGTCCTTGATTCGCTTCTTAGCTTTGTCCTTGAGTTTATCCCAGGCACCTGTACCCAGTGTAGACAGGCGAGGCGGAGTACCGGTATCGCTGCGGCGATATTTGCTGATTTTATAAAGCGAGTGGATAGAAACATCCACCTTGTCATTGTTCGTATAGACGATGCGGATCATTTCCTGATAGCTGTTGCCCGTAGGAACCCTAACCAGACCGCCGAACTTGCCGATACCGAAGTCTACATGCACGATAAAATCTCCCACTTCCATCTCCTGCAGTTCCTTCATGGTGAGTGCCATCTTGCCGGCTCTCGCTTTATCTGAGCGCAGGTTATATTTATGAAAACGGTCAAAAATCTGATGATCGGTAAAGAAACAGCACTTCTTGTCATGGTCAGTAAAGCCTTCATGAAGCGTCTTGTCTACCGGTGTAAAACGGATGGCGTAGTGCTTCAGCTCTTCGCTTTCAAAGATATCCTTCAGGCGCTGTTGCTGCTTCTGGCTATCTGCCAATATATATAAGGTGTAACCCTGGAGCAGGAAATCCTCCAGAGTCTGGCAAAGCAAATTAAAATTCTTATGGAAAAGAGGCTGTGGAGCGATATTGAAAGGTATCACAGCCGGACTCTCTGACGGAGCGACCTTGCCGAACTCGATACGGAGATGAGCCGCTACTGCCTTCTTGAAATCGAGCGGAGAAACGAGGTTGAGCTCGGTCTTCATGTCATGTCTGATGCGCTCAGCCTCTACCTCAGTAGCTCCCTCCAGCTGCTCGGTAAGGCTCTGCGATGAGAAGCCTTCAGTATAGATCTGACCGATGCGGTCGCAAACGAAAGAAAGGTCTTTCGCCACGACTGGCGTACTTTCGGAGAGGAAATTGAGGAAACACTGCTTGTTGCTCTCGATATGGGCGAGTTCGGGCACGATTTCTATCTCTGTGCGCTTCACCTGCGAGAGCTGGGTCTCAACATCAAAGGTACGGATGGTGTCAATCTCATCGCCGAAGAAGTCGATACGGAACGGATATTCGCAACTGTAGGAATAGACATCGAGGATGCTTCCACGCACGGCAAACTGGCCCGGTTCATAAACATAATCGGTTTCTTTGAGTTCGAAATCGCGCAGGGTATGAACCACATCGGTCTGAGCAATCTGCTGGCCTACAGCCAGTTTCAGAATTCGTTCATCCAGATTCTGCTTAGCCACAACGAGTTCTGCCAGTGCATCGGGATAAGTGACTACCAGGAAATGTCCTCCCGAAGAGAGGCGCGCCAGCACCTCTGTACGTAGGATTTCGTTCGCTGCATCACGCTGCCCGTATTTCACGGCACGCCGATAGCTGGAAGGAAAGAAGAAGACCTTCTCCTGCCCCATCATCTGAGTGAGATCGTGATAAAAATAGCCTGCTTCATCGGCATCATCCAGTACGAAGAGTAGCGAACGCCTCATCTTCCCCTGCAGAGAAGCAAAGAACATCGGAGCCGAAGAGCACAGCAAACCCTGGAGAAAAATGGAATGAACCGACTTCTTCCCCATCAAATCAAAGAGGGCATCCGCCTGTGGCGAACGCCCGTATGTTTTTTCTATCTTTTGGATTTCCATCCAAGTACTGATTAGTGATTACTGATTACTGAGTAGTGATTACTGAGTAGTGATTACTGATTATTAATCTTTCTTCGGATATTTCTTGAACCAGCCATCCAGGCGCAGTCGCATCACGCCAAAGAAAGCCTCACCAAAGATGCCACCACTCATCTTGCTCACACCTTCACGTCGGTTAACAAAGATGACAGGCACCTCCTTGATTTTGAAACCTATTCGATAAGCCGTATATTTCATCTCTATCTGGAAAGCATAGCCCTTGAAGCGGATAGCATCCAAATCTATGGTTTCCAATACCTTACGTCGGTAGCAGACAAATCCGGCTGTGGTATCATTCACCTTAAATCCGGTTACGATACGTACGTATTTAGAAGCGAAATAGCTCATCAATACGCGTCCGATAGGCCAGTTGACCACGTTCACACCCGAAATATATCTTGAGCCTACAGCCACATCATACCCCTCATCGTGAGTTGCCGCATAGAGACGAGGCAAATCATTAGGATCATGACTGAAGTCGGCATCCATCTCGAAGATGAAGTCATAGCCCTGCTTCAATGACCATTTGAAGCCCATGATATAGGCTGTACCCAAACCGAGTTTACCCGAACGCTCCAGGATATGCAGACGACCGGCAAACTCATTAGCCATCAAGCCCTTGACAATGGCAGCAGTACCATCAGGACTTCCGTCATCGATAACGAGGATATCAAACTGCTTTTCGAGACCGAAGACAGCACGGATGATTTTCTCGATGTTTTCCTTCTCATTATATGTAGGAATGATTACTATGCTATCACTCATAACTTCTTCTAATTTTAATGATTCTGATACTAAATAATGTAATACAGATGCAAAATTACAACTTATTTTTGAAATAACAAGCGAAAAACCGAAATTATTGGTCCGGATTCTCTACAAAACCCTGATATTTCTTGTCAAGTCCGTTCATGATCGCCTCATAGCTCTTGTTCATCTGGTTCTTGATATTGTCAGCTCCCTTGCCTATCGGCTCGATAGGCTCATGAATGGTGAGCTTCAGAGGATGCCAGAAAGCCCAGTAGATGTCCTTCATGCGAGGCTTCACATCAAAACTGCCATTAATGGTAAGCGGACATACCGGCAACTGCAGTTCATCGGCAAGCATGAAAGCGCCACGGCGAAACACGCCCATGTGACCCGTAAACGAACGGGCACCCTCTGGGAATACCACCAGCGACATGCCCTCTTTAAGCACCTCGCGAGCACGGTCATAAGAAGCGCGGATCTTCGAAGGTCCGCTCTTGTCCACAAAGATGTGATGCGCATACTCACAGGCAATACCGATGAGAGGCACTTTGCGCAAGCCCTTCTTCATCATCCACTTGAAGTTTCTGCCCAGGAAGCCGTAAATCAGGAAGATATCGAAAGCACCCTGATGATTGGCCACGAAAACATAACTCTGGTTCTTCTTGAGATGCTCACGTCCCTCCACCTTTACAGGCAGAAGGAGAATGCGGACCCAAAGCCAGGACCAATACTTACCAGGATAATAACCCCAGAAATGGCCATTACCCAGCATGCATCCCAAAACAGTAGTTAAACTGGTTAAAACGCTAGCTACCAACAGGATAGGCAAGCATATTACAAGCTGATACAGACGATATAAGTACTTCATTTTTTATTAAGAATGAATAATTTAACACTCAATATTTAACATTCAACACTCCTCATTTTCTTTTGAGTGTGATGACCACGATTTCTGCCGTAGCCCCTATGCGGATTGGAACGGTACCGCCCAGCCCCGATGTGGTATAGAGCTGGCAACCCTCCTCTTCGAAGAGGCCGTAATCATAAGGAGTAAACATCGACGGACGCAAGCCCAGGATACTGATCTGCCCCGCATGCGTATGACCGCTCAGCGTAAGCTGCGGTGCTACGACCAGCGAATCCTTCCTGTCAGGTCCTATCACATCGCCATCCTCATCCTTCTCCTTATTAATAGTAGAAGGCCAGGTCTCGCGCCATTGCTTCGGAATATGCTGCAGCATCAGCACGAAAGAGCCCGGTCTGATGCCATACAGCGCCTTCCTTACGTTGGTTCGCTTTGGCTTGTCATAGTTCTCTGTACCAGCCACATAGATACTGTCAGCACCTCTATGCACCGCCACATGTTCATTCATCAGCAGGTGCCATCCGCAACTCCGCTGGAAGTCCTGCATCCGCTTCTCTAATGCAGCTATCTCCTGCTCATCATCTACATCCATATAATAGGTGTAATCGTGATTGCCCAGCACACTCATCACGCCGTCTCTGGCTTTCAGACTGCTGAGCAGCGCCTGATACTTAGGCAGTTCATCGGGTGTAACATTCTGTAAATCACCCGTAAAGCAAATCAGATCAGGCTTCTCGGCATTGATGCTGTCGATATCGCGCTGAGGCAGATGACCACGCCAGCCATAGTATGACCCGAGATGGATGTCGCTGAACTGAACGATGCGATAGCCCTCGAAAGACTTCGGCAGATTGGGTACATAGATGGTGATACGCTTGACCTGCATCTTAGGAAAACCTTCGGTAAATCCGTAGATAAAGCAGAAGAACGCCACCGCTCCCACTACCAGTCCAAGGAGCTTGCCCCAGTTGCGATGGCCGTGGAGAAGCCTCATACAGCACCAACCGAAGACACTGAACAGGCTGAAGACAAACTGCGGCACCGCACATACTGCCATCATCACAAACCAGATGTCGATGAGCACCGGATTGCGTGGCAGGAAGTTGGGCAGTATCGTGATATACGCGCTGTAGGCGATAACCACGAAAGCCGGCAACCAGAAGAGCACCCGCTGCCAGAGGCTCTTCAGCCGTAACTTGCCATATCTTTTATATATCCACAGATACGGCAACAGGGTGAATACCACTACGGGTATCAATATTCTTGCTATCATTTCTTGATCAAACTTGATTGAAGATACGTTTTCATTGCCTGCACGGGCACTCCTCTGCGCTGTGCATAGTCGCGAAGCTGGTCGTCTCCTATCCGTCCCAGTTCGAAATACCGCGACTTGGGATGTGCAAACATCAGCCCCGAAACACTGGCATGAGGCGTCATCATACCGCTTATGGTGAGCCGGATGCCCACCTGACTCATATCAATGAGCTGGTCGATGATGAAGTTGGCACTGGTATCGGGCAGCGAAGGATATCCTATAGCCGGACGGATGCCCTGATAGCGCTCCTGATGCTGGTCTTCGATGCTCAGCTGCTCGTCGGGAGCATAGCCCCAGATGCTGCGTCTCACCTCTTCGTGCAACTTCTCTGCCGTGGCTTCAGCCAACCGGTCGCAGAGTGTCTGTGCCATCATATTGAGGTAGTCGTCCGAGCGATATTTCTTCTCCAGACCGCCATCTACCGTCGTACAGAAGATACCCAGCCGGTCTGTTATTCCACTGCCCAGAGGACGGATGAAATCAGCCAGACAGAGATTGGGTTCTCCCTGAGCCGCCGGATGCTGCTGACGGAGCATCGGGAAGCGGACTTTCTGCCCTTCCAGCCAGATATCATCCCCCTCGCTGTTCGCCTCGAAGAGTCCGAAGACGGCATAGGTATGATATTCGCCTTCCCATGAATGGAGCATATCGAGCGCCTCAGCCTTCATTTTTTCCTTTTCCTCTCGAGGTTTGCCGCTCAATCCCCAGGCATGATAAAAGTATAGCCAGTTGATATATGGCTCAATTTCGCTTATATTGTATACTATTCTTCGCATCCGATACGATATTTTATTTTACAATCCCCGTAAGATTTCTCTTTTTTCAGGAATTGTTTCTGAACTCCAGTTCCTCTCCTCTGCTGGCGGCATCAAACACGCCTTTGTCGTAGATCAGACGACCGTTACAGAAAGTCTGTTCCACTTTCCATGCAAACTCATCACCCTCTACAGGGCTCCATTTACACTTGCTCTGAATCACCTCTTCGGTCACCTTCCAAGGCTCTCCCTTGCGCACCACGACGACATCTGCCTTATAACCCGGACGCAGGAAGCCGCGCTGACTGATATGGAACAGACGGGCTGGATTATGGCACATCAGTTCAACCAGGCGCTCAATACCGATTACCTTTTCGTCAACAAGTTTCAGCATGCTTACCAGCGAGAACTGTACCATCGGCATACCTGATGCAGCCTTGGCACAACCGCCCTGTTTATCCTTCAACTGATGAGGAGCATGATCGGTACCTACTACAGTTATCTTACCATTACTCAGCGCCTTACGCAAAGCATCGCGGTCAGCAACGGTCTTTACAGCAGGGTTGCATTTGATGCGTGCGCCCTTTACAGCGTAATCTTTATCCGAGAACATGAGATGAGCCACAACAGCCTCGCCTGTAATATTTTCATCCTTACCAAAGAACTCCAGTTCCTTAGCCGTAGTAACGTGGGCGATATGGAGATGCGCCCCGCTTTCCTTAGCCAGCTGCACCGCCAGACGGCTGCTTTCATAGCAAGCCTCCTCGCTGCGTATTTCTGGATGATGTTCTACGGCAGGGTCCTCACCCCATTTCTGCTTAGCCAGCATCATGTTGTGGTTGATGATTTCGGTATCCTCACAGTGGGTCATCACCGGCAAATCCAGCTCTTTCGCCTTCTTGAAGATAGCCTGCAGTGCCTCATATTTATCCACCAGCATATTGCCCGTACTGGAGCCCATAAAGAGCTTGATTCCCGGAACGCGATGCGTATCGAGCTGCTCAAAATCATTTACATTGTCATTGGTAGCACCAAAGAAGAAACTGTAGTTCACATGACTCTTCTCTGCGCCCAGCTGCCGCTTTGCCTGCCAGGCCTCCAGAGTGGTAGTCTGAGGCACCGTATTAGGCATCTCGAAATAGCTGGTCACACCACCAAAGGCAGCTGCACGGCTTTCGCTCTCGATGTCAGCCTTCTGCGTAAGTCCCGGCTCACGGAAGTGAACATGATCATCAATCACACCCGGCAAAACAAAACACCCCGAGGCATCGATGACTTCATCGTAATTGCCACGGGGTGCCTCGCCTTCATATATCTCCTTGATAAATTCACCATCCAACAAGAGGTCGCCCACAAAAGAGCGACCCTCATTTATAATGGTTCCATTCTTGATTAATTTCATATTACTAAACTTATAAAATGAAGAGTTTTACAAGATGTTAATGCCCAAGACCTTGAAAGAGCCCTGTTTCTACTCCTGACCTTCCTGTTTTTCAGGAATCGTAGGCGCAGCCAGTTCGTTGGCTGTAGGTGCCGGAGCCGCATCAGGATTTACCTGTGGAGCCGCTTCCATCTCTGGCTGCATGCCGCTCTGCGCATCTCGGGTACCATTCATAATCTCCTGATTTTCTTGAGCTTTCTTATAATAGTCCTTTACATAAGGATCATTCTTGAAATAGTCGGTAGCCTTGCTCATGATATCCTCAATCCAAGGAGAGAGCATCGGATACTGGTTGCCCATTGTAACGAGGAAGAAGACGCCCGGTCCCAGCACATTGTTGAAGTTGTCGGTAACAAACGAAGTGATGAGCTTGTCTTCCTGCTCAGAGAGGCGGATGGATTCCTCGTTCAGATGCTTGTTGACAGCCACCATATCGCTACCGTTCATGATAGCCTGGTCGTGCTTGTGTACCAGTTCGCGTAACTGATTCTGAATCTGCTGGTATTTCTTGAAGAAGCCGAAGAGCTTATCGTTCATCGGAGTACCGCTTACCACCTGCTGTGTATCATCGAGCTTCACCGTAATGCTTCCACTCTCCAGCACCAGCGGCAGCACAGGGTCATCATCCATGAAGATATTCGCCATCTTCATAGAGTCGACAGAACCCTGAAAATGGAACTGTCCGTGCACTACATCGCAAGAATCCACGTTCTTGAAATCGTTGTTTTCCAGTATCTTAAGGTACAGCATGCGTCCGTCCAGAGTACTTACGTTAGAAGTACCCGAGATATCGTAACTGTTGGCACAAGATGCAAGTGCCATCAAGGCAATGAATGCGTAAAATATTCTATTCATAAGCTATCTATATCACTTTCGGTGAACAAAAGTACAATCTTAATTTGAACTGACGAAATAAATTGCAGCAATTTAATTCATTCTTACAAGATTTATGTTTTGTTTGCACTCCTATTGGCCACCGAAAGCTTTTTTCTCGTCCTTTCTATATTACTGATTGTTTTCCTTCTTCAGTTCATGAGAGATGCGATGCGTGGTATACAGTTCCAGCAGGGCTGCGATGAGAAGGAAGACTACCCACTTATTATAGAAATAGGTGATATAGGTCTCATAATTCTCAAACCAGCGGCGCAGGAAAGCATACACCGTATCTACCATCGAGATGCCTGAGAGCACGAAGAAGATGTCTGCTACATACTGCATGCGTTTCAGGCGGTGGATAACCAGCGAAGGTCCCTCATAGAACTGCATCGCCTGCATTACACTGAAGAGTATGGTGCCCAGCAGGAACCCCCAGCTCGTTACCTGCACCAGCTGCGGATGTGAAAAACCAAATGCGAAGCAAGCCGCACCGACAACCATCAGCACGCCGCCCAGCAAGAAAATAGCACTTTCCAGTTTACTCAATTGTTTCATTTTCGTCTTGTTCGTTAGTTTTTTCCGGAATATCCGAACTCAATACAAAGATATCTTCATCATCAGCCTTCATGAAATAACGCTGGCGGGCTATCTTCTCAAATGCCCGCACACCATGCTGCATATCACGCAGGGTATGCTTGTCGTTTTCATACTGCTCACGATACTTTTCTATCTCCGAACGGAGCGTAGCTATCTCTATCTGGTACTTAATGTGCTGTCTTACACTGTTGTCGTCAACTACACCAACTACCAGAACACCCGCTACAATCACTATAAGATACTTATAATGAGCGAGATAATTCCATATAATACCAAGTTTTTTACTCATTTCTTCCGAATTTGTTTGCAAAGATAATATTTTTTTGTTATCTTTGCATCATCAATTAAGAAAAAATAATGGAAGAGTATATAGTTTCTGCAAGAAAGTACCGTCCGATGACCTTCGATTCGGTTGTCGGACAGAGTGCATTGACCACCACTTTGAAGAATGCAGTGAAGAGCGGCAAGCTGGCGCACGCCTATCTTTTCTGCGGTCCGAGAGGTGTGGGAAAGACCACTTGTGCCCGCATTTTTGCGAAGGCAATCAACTGCGAGCACCCTCGTGAAGACGGCGAGGCATGCAACGAATGTGAGAGCTGCCGTGCCTTCAACGAGCAGCGTTCCTACAACATCTTCGAGCTGGATGCCGCCAGCAACAACGGTGTTGACCAGATTAAGGTTCTGATGGAGCAGACCCGCATCCCGCCTCAGGTGGGCAAGTATAAGGTGTTTATCATCGATGAGGTCCACATGCTCTCTACAGCCGCCTTCAACGCCTTTCTCAAGACGCTGGAAGAGCCGCCTCAGCATGTCATCTTCATCCTCGCCACTACCGAGAAGCATAAGATTCTGCCTACCATCCTGAGCCGATGCCAGATTTACGACTTCGAGCGAATGACGGTAGCCAATACCATCAACCACCTGAAGATGGTGGCTGAGAAGGAAGGCATACAATATGAAGAGCAGGCGCTCGCCGTTATAGCCGAAAAGGCTGACGGAGGTATGCGCGATGCCCTCTCTATCTTCGACCAGGCTGCCAGCTTCTGTATGGGCAACATCACTTACCAGAAGGTAATCGAGGACCTGAACGTGCTCGACAGCGACAACTATTTCCGTCTGGTAGACCTGGCTCTGGAGAATAAGGTGCCCGAGATGATGGTAACGCTCGACGGCATTCTGAGCCGCGGTTTCGATGGTGGCAACATGATTCAGGGTCTTGCCCAGCACGTGCGCAATGTGATGATGGCGAAGGATCCTCAGACCCTGCCTCTGCTCGAAACCAGCGACGACCAGAAAGCCAAGTTCCAGGCTCAGGCCCAGAAGGCACCTACACCTTTCTTATATAAGGCGCTGGAACTGATGAACCAGTGCGATATCCATTACCGCGCCAGCAGTAACAAGCGATTACTGGTAGAGCTCACCCTGATACAGATAGGCCAGATTACGCAGCCCGAGGATCAGGATGTGCCTAGTGCGGGGCGTACGCCCAATAGATTAAAATCCCTGTTTCAGAAACTCCTGGCTCAGTCTAAGCTTGCCTCTCAGGGTGCAGGTTCTGAGCCTTCCGGCAGCAGCGAAAACCGGTCTTCACAGCCGGGAACGTCTGCTGCTACAGCTACTGCTGTGCCTTCGTCAGGGGCACCGACAGCCGCTTCTGCAGCCTCTAATGCTGCATCTTATTCTGCATCTGCCACCGCAGCCGCATCTGCCTCTCCAGAAGGCTCAGCCGCTGCCGGAGCTGCTACTGATGCTGCATCGCCTCACAAGCCACGACTCAAGAATATCAAGCTGGGCGGCATAGGCATGACTTTCTCTAACCTGAAGAAGAGGGAGGAGAACCAGCGCCGCCTGCACAGTCCGTATGATGATACCAATGAGGAAAAAGCGACCATCACGGGCGACCAGAACGAGTTCACCCAGGAGCAGGTGGAAGCAACATGGTTCAGTATGTGCATGAGAATGCAGAACAAGCTGGATTTCATAGGCTTAGCCAACCGCATGAAGAGTATTGTACCGAAGATAACCAACTATCCGCAGATAGAGGTTATCATCAACAACCAGCTCTTGCTAGACGACGTTTTGAACATCAAGAACCGCATTCTCAAGACTTTCGTCTTAGGTCTTCACAACAGCGAACTGAGCATCACCTACCGCCTTGCCGACCAGGAAGAGGTAGGCAAGGTTCTGACCAAGAATGAAGTTCTGGAACTTCTTATGGAGAAGAACCCTGCGATGAAAAAACTCACAAAGGACCTGGATCTGGTCATGACATAGAAGATACTCCACACGATACGAAATTCTCCACTCCATGTAGGACAACCTATACGGAGTGGAGAAACTAGTACTATTTTCCCCAAATGCTGCCATTATACCCGGGCGTATGATGCCCAAGAGGTTATTCAGTATTCAGTATTCAGTTTTTTTCGCGATAGTTACCTTTTATATGGTTACAAATTGTAAGTAATTATTTTATATTATATATCTATTTATATATATATAATATACTATCTATACAGAGAATGGAAACAACAGCGAAAAAAACTGAATACTGAATACTGAACACGTTCCTGCAAATAGGTTATTACTTTGTAATATACTGATTTATACAGCAAAACTCTGCTTCTATACCGCGAAAACATAGAGATGCGCCCCACAAAACATAGAGTTAGTATTTATAAGTAACTTTCAAATCGTAAGTTTGCTGAAAATCGCCCCTTATCACATGTCTAAATTTGGTAGATACCGGATTTATTCGTATCTTTGCACCAGCAATCGAAGGAAATGCCTTAGGTGCCTGAAGGCGGTCTTCTCTTAAGACCAACACGGGTCATAAATGATGGCAGGCGCCGGTCATCAATGAAGACCCCGAAAACGGCAGGAACGGGGCGTTCTGGGGAGTTGCAAAACAAAGGACTCTAAACATACTACAAACGACTATGATTAATTACAGCATCGTAATGCGTAGCGTGAACGCAAATCTTCTGGAAATCAACCAGGCGAAGTCACGCATCAACCAGGCAAAGAAGGAGGGTAAGAATCCTGACCAGAAGGACCTGGAACTCGTGAAGACTGAGAAGCAGAATGCTTTCGCCATCTCGCAGTACACCGACATCATGACCATCGAGAAGTTTGCCAAGCACATCACCTCTCATGGTAGTGTTTATTCGAGAGCCGACATCTGCGCCATCCTCTACATCGCCGTAGACTGCATGCGTGAGATGTTGCTTGAGGGCAAGAAGATTCGTCTGGGTGACCTCGGTGATTTCTCTCTCCTTCTCACCTCAAAGGGTGCTGAGGATGCCGACAAGTTCACCGCTCAGAACATCACCGGCGTGAAGGTTCAGTGGGAGCCAGGTCAGGAGTTCAAGAACCTTCGCGATGACGCCGAGTTCAACCTCGTAGCCAGCCGCAGCGCTCAGG
>ENA-UERG01001131-UERG01001131.1-human-gut-metagenome-genome-assembly--contig:-NODE-1131-length-23705-cov-6.651557_pt1 | contig 23705 bp, 24 predicted proteins | sample MGYA00242954_ERZ507954 | MGnify/ENA primary metagenome ERZ507954 (study PRJEB26167, sample SAMN06115478) | human gut metagenome | host: Homo sapiens | place: China:Sichuan | collected 2015-01-21... | reverse complement strand
GCCGAAATTAAAAAACCTGCAAAAGTGCGTAAATTCAAAGATTTTCACGAATCTGTATGACGTAATCTTGCTATGGGTTCAACATGCATAGTTTTATGGGAATGTCCATTTCTACTTGAATAATCCGGGCTCCGTGTCCCTGCTGTCCGGGAATAGGAAACCACAATTCCGCTTTTAAGGAAACCGGCGTTCCGGTGGTGGAAACCATTATAATAAATCCTTTAGAATGTACTCATGCACCAAGAGGTGTAAATACATTCAAGGGAGGTCATGACCATGACCAAGTATCGAGAGGTTCTCAGACTTAGCGGTCTGGGGCTCAGTCAGCAGAACATTGCCGACAGCTGCAATGTATCCAAGAAGACGGTCAATCGCGTTTTAAAAAGAGCTAAGGAATTAGATATTTCCTGGCCTCTTGATGAAAACGATACCGATGCTGTGCTCGCAGAAAAGTTTTTCCCTTCTGCAAACCAAGTCACATCCAATAAAAGGATGCCCGACTATGATTACATCCGCAAGGAGTTGCTCCGCAATGGAGTCAGTAAGAAACTCCTGTGGACCGAATACATGGAGGACTGCCGCGCCAACGGCGATGAGCCACTTATGTATTCCCAGTTCTGCTACCACATCCAACAGGATGAGCAGAAACGACGTGCTACAATGCACATCAGCCGCAAACCCGGTGAGCAGGTAGAGGTTGACTGGGCAGGTGATCCTGCAACAATCATTGACCCGGATACCGGCGAGATATTAAAGGCTTACATATTCGTAGGTGTAATGACTTACAGCCAGTATGCGTATGTAGAAGCCTTTCTGGATATGAAGCAGAAATCATGGATCACTGCACATGTTCATATGTACGAATTCTTTGGTGGTGTTGCCAAAATTCTCGTACCAGATAACTGTAAGACAGCAGTTGTCCACAATGGTGGATGGAAAGACCAGCAGATCAATGAAACTTATCAGGAAATGGCTGAACACTATGGCACAGCTATCATCCCTGCCCGTGTCAGGACTCCAAAGGATAAGCCCAATGCTGAAGGAACGGTAGGAAATATTTCTACCTGGATAACAGCAGCACTCCGGAATGAACAATTCTTTTCTCTTGCCGAATTAAACAATGCAATCAGAGAAAAGCTGGAACAATTCAATCGGAGGCTCTTTCAAAAGAAAGAGGGTAGCCGGTTGGACTTATTTCTTGAAGATGAAAAGCCATTACTTTCGCCATTACCTGCTACCCGCTTTGAACTGAGTGACTGGAAGACAGCCACTGTCCAGTTCAATTATCACATATCTGTGGATGGAATGCTATACTCAGTTCCATATGAATACATCAAAAAGAAAGTTGATGTAAAGGTAACAGATACCACCATTCAAATTTTTTACAACCATAACCGCATTGCTTCCCACCGCCGTCTGAAAGGACGCCTTGGGCAGTACAGCACCATTACAGAACATATGCCGGAAGATCACCAGAAATATCTGGAGTGGAATGGCGACCGCTTCCGCAAATGGGCTGAACGGATTGGTATAAACACGTACACTGTGGTCAATGCAATACTGACCTCCAAGCGTGTGGAACAACAGACTTATAGAAGCTGTATGGGGCTTCTGAAGCTTACTGATAAATACTCAGAAGCTTTGCTTGAAGCCGCTTGTAAAAAGGCATTATCCTATACAGCTTCGCCCAGTTACAAGAGTATCAAAAACATCCTTGTAACTGGTTCTGTAAAAACGGAACCAGAATCATCTGAATCCAAGACCACACATAAAGCACACGGCATTACTAGAGGTGCCGACTACTATCGGAGGTAATCACATATGACAAATCAGAGTACAATAGATAAACTTATTGAAATGCGTCTTACCACAATGGCAGATGCATTCCGTAACCAGCTTGACGATCAGAAATTTAAGGAAGTCCCTTTTGAAGACCGTTTAGGAATGCTGGTAGATATCGAATACAGCAACCGCAAGAATAACCGCCAGAAGCGCCTTATCCGCAATGCCGGACTCGATCAGCCGGAAGCAAATATCATGGATATCAATTATACTTCCGGACGCAAGCTGAACAAGGATCTTATAAACAGACTTGCCACCTGCGAATATATATCTGAACACCGGAATCTTTTTATTACCGGTGCAACAGGCTGTGGTAAAACATACATGGCATGTGCCTTTGGTATGGAAGCATGTAAGCAGTATTACAACACCAGGTATATTCGTATGCCGGACTTACTTATGGATTTGGACATTGCACGAACTGAAGGAAACTACCGCAAAGTTATGGCAAAATATTCAAATCCCGTGCTTCTCATTCTGGATGAATGGATGCTTCTGAAACCAACAGAAACAGAGCAGAAGGATATTTTTGAGCTCCTTCATAGGAGACGTAAAAAATCGTCTACCATCTTCTGTTCCCAGTATGTATTCAATGAATGGTACGATCAACTTGGAGGAGAAGCAAGTCCTCTGGCTGATGCGATAATTGATCGTATTGCACACGACAGTTATCAGATCAACATCACAAGCATTGATGCCGAGCATGACAGATCCATGCGAGAGGTTTATGGCTTGGATAAAGCATTATGTGAGTAAACTCACACATTAAGCGGTTCCCGCTCGTCCGGACAGACGGTTTCCCGTCTGCCGGATTGGTGGTGTTGCCGCACGAGAATATTCACTACTATTGTCCGTTTCTTTGTTTCGGTAGTCATACTTGGAATATCCTAATTCCTCATCCATTTCTTCATCCAAGGCACCTTCTAAAAGGACAGACATCATGTCGCGCATGATACTGTTTACATCGGTGCCGTCTTTGATGCTGATATCATTATTTTTCAGATAGTCACGCATCATTTCTCTCATTGCTGCTTTTTGTGGTAAATGCTCCACAGTGAGTACACCCACTATAATTAGCCGCTCGTATGAGCGGCTTTATTTCTGTATTATTTCCTGCATTCCGCAGGGAGTTCATCTGACCATGGCAGAAGCTTTTCGCAGAAATCATTGTTCTTATCATCCATGTGTTCCGGGATCTCTGTAAGAAGATAATTAAAGTATTCATACAGTCTGAGCTTGTTTGCTTTTGCTGTTTCTACAAGGCTGTATATTATGGCACTGGACTTGGCCCCATTTATTGTGTCACACATGACCCAATTCTTTTTGCCGATACAGAAACTTCTGATGCTTTGTTCTGCGGCATTATTATCTATCGGGATCTCCCCGTCGTCCAGAAATCTCCTGAGATATTTCTCCTGGTTAAGTGAATAGTTCATTCCATTGTGAGTCTTGCTCTTGGGCATGACCCTATCTATGTTTATACGGATCCAGTTAAAATATGCATCTACAAGTGGCTTGATAAACTTCTGTCGATGTTTACGTCTCTCTACTGGTGCCATATCCTGGAGTTTACCTTCTTCATGATAGATCTGCTGTATCTGCGAAAGTGCAAGATAGGCCAGACTCATTTTCTGTTCGCTTTTCGGAAGTGCGTTAACTGCTTCATCATACCGTCTGCGGCTGTGTGCCCAGCAGCCTGATATCTCAAGATCTTCCAGTTCTCCTTCCAGTGTATGATATACCTGATATCCATCTGTTACACATACTCCTCTGAAATCCTTGAGGAATTCCCTTGGGTGATCAGCCTTCCTTGTCTTTTGATAATCGTAAAGTATTACCTGCCTGTCCGTCTGATATTTTCCTGTCCGGTATACCCACATATAGCTTTTACTTCCTGCGGGTCTTCCATCTTTGTTTACCAGAAGAGGTGTCTCGTCCGCCTGTATCACATGACACCTATACAGATATTTATGCAGATAATCATACAGTATTGAAAGATATCTTTCTGCACAGAGTATTGTCCAGTTTGCCATGTTCTGTCTTGTGATCGGCACATTGTACTGCTGATAAAGCTTTTCAAGCCTTGCAAGAGGAGTAGCATTCACATACTTTCCTGTTATTATACCAGCTTCAAGTGACGGAGATACCAGACTACCCCTGAGCAGATATGCCGGATGTTTTGCCTTTTCCATATGTTCCGTCTTTTTCCCTGAGTATACAGCGACATGATGTTCCTCTAGTGCGATTTTTGCCGGAGTGAAACTGTATCTGTGGTATACTTCATCAGGCAGCTTCTTCCATTCTTCGTCAGGGTATAACATTCTAAGTTCATCTTCGCTGAGATCGTGATTGATTATCTCCTTTGGAAGTCCGGACAGATCCTCAGCACGCTTGCCTTTCCGCTTTTTTGATCTTTTCTGTATCACTTCTTCGGTTAGTTCATCGGCATTTTCATCCGCCAGTGCTTCTGCTTCATTGAAGATGATGACCAGTTCTCCATCTACTTCCTGAAACGAAAGCTGACTGCTTTCCATTTTTTCTGTAGATCTTCCATATCTGTTACGGTTGGATACTGCCAGCTGTTCGAGTACAAGCTGTAACTTCCTGTCTATCTCTGCCAGCTGCTCCTGCTGCATAAGAAACAGCTGGATGATTGTTTCTTTATCAAACTTATTCAGTTGTTCCTCGTCATATATCTTTGCCATAACAGTCCTCCATTTCCTGAGGTCTATTATACTATATATGCTGAAAATTGGCTAATTCAGAGACTTTACCTGTTCGTCATAATGACTATGAATAAATGGGCTTTTATAGTGCCTGTAAGCTGCCTTTTACCTTAGAAATGATTGAAGACGTTTTTGCCATTATCTGTCTGAAATTAATTAATACAGCTATGTATGCATTGTATTTTGATGACCTTTGGCAGCTCTTTACTATTTAGAAACTCATGATATATTTTTCTCCATTATGAACAAATATTTATCAGCTCATATATTCGAAAGATACTTCTTTAACTGCTTTTCGTGGTTCTATAGTAAGCCCCTCCATCAGCCATCTGAATTGTTTGGGGGTAAGACTTTTAACTTCACTTGCATTACGCGGCCACTGAAATGAACCGTTTACAAGTTTCTTGTACAGGAGGAGAAATCCATCACCTTCCCATACAAGACCTTTGATCCTGTCAGATCTTCTTCCACAAAATAAGTAAAGCGTCCCCACTGTAGCAGGGTTCTCTATGCCAAGAGATCTGAGGACTCCGGCAAGACTGTCTATACCATACCTCAGATCTGTTCTGCCACATACTATGTATATTTCAGAAAAAACAACTGCATCATTCAGCATCTACAAGGACCTCCATAATGGAGCGGATCACTGCGGGAGCAGCACCGCCAGCGATCTCTATGTGTATGCTGCAGCGGTCTATCCTTATCTTTGAACTGCTGCACGGATCAAGGTCATTCTGATAATCAGCGTATTCAAGCTTGACTATCTGTTGCTTCTCAGTTTCAACTGGCAATTCTGGTTGAGAACCAGAGGCCTGCATGCATGCCGCCAGTCTCAGCTGCTTGAACCAGTAGTAATACTGATCCTTTGATATGTTATTTTCAGCAAGCCAGTCCTTTGTTTTCATACCACTGTTCCTGCATTCCTGAATAATCGCGGCCCAGGTCTCTAGCTGCTTTGCCCGAATAGCTGAATAATCCGGGGTGAAATCCATCACCTGTCCGGCATATGGAAATCAACATTCCGTTTTTTACGGAATCACGATTCTGGCAAAAGGGAATCACATTTTTCCTAAAACCTTATAATGATGTTATGCACTTTATAGTGTAAATTCATTATGAGGAGGTCACGATTATGACCAAATATCGAGAAATCATCCGGCTTACTGGATTGGGATTCTCACAACGCAACATCATGGCAAGCTGTGGTGTTTCACAAAAAACTGTCGTCAAAGTTCAAAAACGTGCCAGAGAACTAAATATCTCTTGGCCTCTTGATGAATCAATGACCGACACAGAGCTTCAAAGGCTCATGTTCTCTAAAGAGAGCAAGGTATCTGCCAACAAGCGGATGCCGGATTATGATTACATCCGTAAGGAGCTGCTTCGCAACGGCGTAAGCAAAAAACTCCTATGGACGGAATACATGGAGGATTGCCGTGCCAATGGTGAAGAACCACTCATGTATTCACAGTTCTGCTATCACATCCAACAGGATGAGCAGAAGCATCGTGCTACCATGCATATCAACCGTAAACCCGGTGAGCAGGTTGAAGTTGACTGGGCAGGTGATCCTGCAACAGTCATTGATCCTGATACCGGCGAAATCATCAAAGCATACATATTTGTCGGTGTAATGACCTACAGCCAGTATGCATACGTAGAAGCATTTCTGGATATGAAGCAGAACTCATGGATCACTGCTCATGTCCATATGTACGAGTTCTTTGGCGGTGTTGCCAAAATCCTCGTACCAGATAACTGCAAGACAGCAGTTGTTCACAATGGTGGTTGGAAAGACCAGCAGATCAATGAAACTTATCAGGAAATGGCTGAACATTATGGCACTGCTATTATTCCGGCGCGTGTCAGGGCTCCCAAGGATAAGCCGAATGCTGAAGGAACAGTAGGAAATATCTCTACCTGGATTACAGCAGCACTTCGGGATGAACAGTTCTTCTCCCTTGCCGAATTGAACTGGGCAATCAGAGACAAGCTTGAACTGTTCAACCAAAGGCTCTTTCAGAAGAAAGAGGGTAGTCGGCGAAGCTTATTTCTTGAGGAAGAAAAACCATTACTGGCACCATTACCTTCTACCCGTTTTGAACTGAGTGACTGGAAGACAGCCACCGTCCAGTTCAATTATCACATATCTGTGGATGGAATGCTATACTCAGTTCCGTATGAATACATCAAAAAGAAAGTTGATGTAAGGGTAACAGATATCACTATTGAAATCTTCTACAACCATAACCGCATTGCTTCCCACTGTCGTCTGAAAGGACGCCCTGGGCAGTACAGCACCATTACAGAGCATATGCCAGAAGACCACCAGAAGTATCTGGAGTGGAATGGCGACCGCTTCCGCAAATGGGCTGAGCGGATTGGCATAAATACGTACACTGTGGTCAATGCAATACTGACCTCCAAACGTGTGGAACAACAGACCTACCGAAGTTGTATGGGGCTTCTGAAGCTTGCTGAGAAATACTCAGATGCATTGCTTGAAGCTGCCTGTAAAAAGGCATTGTCCTATACATCTTCGCCCAGTTACAAGAGTATTAAAAACATCATTGTAGCCGGTTCTGTAAAGCCGGAATCAGAAACTACTGAATCCACGACCACACATAAAGCACACGGCATCACAAGAGGTGCCGATTACTATCGGAGGTAAACACATATGACAAATCAGAGTACAATTGATAAATTAATTGAAATGCGTCTTACCACTATGGCAGATGCATTTCGTAACCAGCTGGATGATCCTAAATTTAGAGAAGTACCTTTTGAGGATCGCTTTGGTATGCTGGTAGACATTGAATACAGCAATCGTAAAAACAATCGTCAGAAACGACTGATCCGTAATGCCGGATTCGACCAGCCGGAAGCAAATATCATGGATATCAACTACACTTCCGGACGCAAGCTTAACAAGGATCTTATTAACCGGCTTGCAACTTGCGAATATATATCTGAACACCGGAATCTCTTTATCACGGGTGCTACAGGCTGCGGTAAAACTTACATGGCCTGTGCCTTTGGCATGGAGGCTTGTAAGCAGTATTTCAATACCAAGTATGTCCGCCTTCCTGATCTGCTTATTGATCTAGAGATGGCACGGACTGATGGCAGCTACAAAAAAGTTATGGCTAAGTATGCCAATCCCGTTGTCCTGATTCTGGATGAATGGCTGCTATTGAAACCAACAGATTCAGAACAGAGGGATATCTTCGAACTACTCCACAGGAGACGCAAGAAATCTTCAACGATTTTCTGCTCCCAGTATGAATTCGAGGAATGGTATGATCAGCTTGGTGGTGATGCCAGTCCTCTTGCTGACGCAATCATCGACCGAATAGCTCATGACAGTTATCGCATCAACATCACAAGTATTGATGCTGAGCATGACAAATCCATGAGAGAAGTATACGGTTTGGATAAAGCATCACGCGAGTAAACTCGCATAATTATACAGGTGATTTCCACTTCCGGACATCTGATTCCCAAATTTCCGGAAGTGCGATTTCATCGCACAAGAATATTCATCCAGAAACATGTCCATATAAGTGGTATTTTCATTGGCGTCGATGGTCTGCTCTTTGTCCAGAAAAACTATTTCTGCGTCTTCTGCATGATGTTTGGAAAATACGGAATTAATCAATAAAATTAACAGTCTTGGACATGATTCACAGACTCTTTTTATTTCTTTGTCGTAAAAAGCCAAGTTCTCCTCCTTAAGATTTGTTTATAGAATTTTAGATTGCAATCAGAAGAGATAATTATCATATTCCCACCATATACTAATTTCCCCGTATTGTCAAAATTTCAATGACTGTAAAAATGTCCACTGACTTTGTGGTGACCAATCTGTGTAAAAACAAACAGAAGTGGAGAAAAAATTCTAAAAAAAGCCATAATTAGCATAAAATTAACTGCAAAATAGCTAAAATTTGCACCACCATCCCCACTTTTCAATCAAATTGAGATTGATGATAAAATTTGTATACGATTTGTATAATTTGCAGTGCCCTGTCTTATCCATCCAAACAAAGCAAATAAGCAGTATCCTATTATTTGCCAACTCCGACAAAAATAAATTGGAACATTTTATCTGCAATGGTATACTTAAGGAAAAGGGAACAGGAGGAACTTATTATGGCATTCAGGAGAGACTTTTTATGGGGAGGCGCGACAGCAGCCAATCAGTATGAAGGCGCGTGGAATGTGGACGGAAAAGGTGCGTCGGTATCGGATCATTGCACCAATGGCTCACACACAACTCCCAAGAGGATAACAAGAGAATTTGAAGAAGGAACATTGTATCCAAGCCATGAGGCAACGGATTTCTATCACCATTATAAGGAAGATATTGCCCTTGCCCACGAGATGGGATTTAAGGTCTTTCGTATGTCCATAAACTGGACCAGGATATTTCCAACGGGAATGGAAGATACTCCTAACGAAAAAGGATTGGAGTTCTACGATAAAGTGTTTGATGAACTTAACAAGTATGGCATAGAGCCACTGGTGACTATATCCCACTACGAAATGCCTTACGCTCTTGTGGAGGAGTGCAACGGCTGGGCGTCAAGACGCTGCATAGATTATTACATGAATTATTGCAAGGCAATATTTGAAAGATACAAAGACAAGGTAAGATACTGGCTTACCTTCAACGAGATAAACTGTATGGCCATGCCCCTTGGTGCTGTGCTTTCACTGGGTACCATAAAGGGCTATGAGGGGCCTGTTACAAATGTTCCGGATAACAAGCAGGAGAGATATCAGGCACTTCATCATCAGCTTGTTGCCAGTGCCCTGGCTGTGAAATATGCCCACGATAATTATCCGCAGTTTAAGATGGGCAATATGAATTTATTTACCACTATGTATCCACTTACCTGTAATCCGGAGGACATAATAGAATGTCAGAAGAGCATGGAGAGAGTGAACTGGTTCACCGCTGACGTGCAGGTAAAGGGCGCATATCCATATTATACAGACAGGATTTTCAGAGAGTATAATATCAGGCTTGAGAAGGCACCGGAGGATGACAGGATACTTAAGGAAGGAACAGTCGATTTCTTCACCTTCAGCTATTATATGTCAAGCTGCGTTACCGTTGCGAAGGATAAGCAGAAGATAGATGGAAATATAGTAAGTGGCGTTAAAAATCCATATCTCAAGTCAAGCGACTGGGGATGGCAGATCGATCCGGCAGGGCTTCGCTATATCTTAAACGAGATATATGCCAGATACGGAATACCTGTGATGGTTGTGGAAAATGGTCTTGGTGCCTTTGATGTCCTTGAGGAGGACGGAAGCATCCATGACGGCTATCGTATAGATTACCTCCGTCAGCATATTGAGGAAATGAAGAAGGCTGTTGACGACGGTGTGGATCTTATTGGATATACTCCATGGGGCTGGATAGATGTTGTATCTGCCTCAACAGGAGAGATGGCGAAGCGATATGGCATGGTGTATGTGGACAAATACGACGATGGAACGGGAGATCTGTCCAGAAAGAAGAAGGACTCGTTCTTCTGGTATAAGAAGGTAATAGAGACAAATGGGGAAGAAATTTAGAGAAAAGGTACCGAAATTAAAATGGAAATATCGGGTATGCCTATATTTGCTGGCAATATTTGCAGGGGTATTTGCAGTTATAGGAAGCCAGCTTGTGGCATTGCCAAAGTGGGCGGGTGTAGTTACCCATGTGGTGGCATTTATTCTGGTGGTCATCTCATTCCTATACCTTTATCTGTATTTTAAGAACAGTGTAAACCTGTTCACTGACAGGATCACCAGAAATCATCCGTTTCTGGACAAGGTTACCCACAATTACAGCGACAGGACGGTTGTGCTGGCGGTGCCGGGAATGTTGTTAAATATCGTGTTCATGGTCTTTAACGGATATGTAGGGATAAGAACTCTGTCAGCCTGGTATATTTCCCTGGCGGTGTATTACGGACTCCTGGGAAGTATGAGGTTCAGATTTGTTGGATATGAGTATTTCAGCCGCAAGGGCAGATATGACCAGAACAAGATACTGGATATATTTACCCAGAGCGGGTATCTGCTTATAGTAATGAGCCTTGCCCTGTTCAGCATGGTGGTAATGATCGTCCATAACGGAAAGGGAAAGAGCTACCCACTGTATGTAACCTATGTTGTAGGAATATATACACTTGTGAAAATGATAATGGCAAGCGTGAATATGGTAAAAGCAAGGCGGCTTCAGTCTCCGGCGGTTATGGGTATCAGAAATATCGGATATGCAGACGCAATGGTGTCGGTATTATCAACCCAGACTGCCCTGTTCTCCGCATTTGGCAAGAATGGCTCGGCTCTTGTAATGAGAATGAACGGAGTTACGGGAATGCTGGCATGTGCTGCGGTGGTGGTTCTTGGTATAACCATGGTAACCGGAGCAAAGTAAAATAGAGCAGCAACCATTTGAAATTGTTTTAAGGGAGCTGCAGCGTAATAATTTCACAGACATCAATATGATAAAAAAATGACCCGATCATGTAAAAAGTGACCGGGTCATTTTTTGTCTTTAAAAATGGAATAAAAACAGAAAAATGGAATAGAAATTTGCTTTAGGGCATGTTATAACAAACTAGATAGATAAAACGAACAAAAGTTAGAGTAATATAACAAGACAAACAGGAGAGTATATGGACGAGAAAATACAGGAAATTATCAGCAAAAATGCCTATATGCAGCGGATGATAAAGCGTATTCCGGAAGAGATGGTTTCATATTATCTTGAGAAGATAAAGGACAATATAGTGGAGCTTCCCGGTGGGATCATACATTCCAAAATGGGACAAAACGGCGAATATATGAATTTTGCCCTGCCTATGGAGGGAATAGAGCTGCTGGAGTATTACATTGGCTGCTCCAACAGTATACCGGGGCAGGATAAGGCTCACGCAGTGGCAAATATGGCGATCATCCACTACTGCACAAAGGGACGTGCGGAGATCATCGTGGGAAGTGGCAGATATGCCTACATGCAGCCGGGGATAATGTGTATCGAGTGGAAGCAGGAGGCACAAAAGGATTTTAATTTCTACGACAAGGCATACGGCGGCATGGAGATAATCATAAGCCTTGACTATATCAGCAGGGAAGATGGGGATATGCTGAAACGGTTGGGAATAGATATGGAGGAATTCAGGGAGGCCTATGATAAGGATAATGACTATTACATAGGAACCTGTTCCGAGAAGCTCAGATATGCATTTGAGGATCTGGGGGGGATGATACGGGAAGGTACAGCGAGAAAGGAAAATTATCTGGTATCAACCATAAATCTGCTGAACAAGATACAGACTGAGGAGATCAAGGTTTCAGACAGGCAATATTACCTGACAAAGGGTCAGAGGAAGATAGTCAGGGAAATACATGACATGTGTGAAGAGCATATCGGTGAGGATATCACCATGGCGGAGCTTGAGAAAAAATACGGTATAAGCGGAGTGTCCTTAAACAAATATTTTGAGATCGCCTATGGAAGTACCATCAAGCGGTACATGCAGGAAGCAAGAATGCAGGAGGCGGCCCGGCTGTTGGCGGAAACTAATCGGTCGGTGGCGGATATCGCACTTTCTGTAGGCTATGAAAGCCAGAGCAAATTCGGAAATGTATTTAAGAGAAAATACGGTCATACGCCCCTTGAGTACAGAAGGCTTAATTTATCAAAAAAAGAGGAGTAATCAGGAAGATCACCTGCTAATAGAAAACTTCTAAAAAGTGGAGGAAGATGAGATGTTTATTCAGATGAAAAATGGAAGAAAAAGCTATGGAAAGGGAGAGAGTGAGGTTCATGCACTGGACGGTGCGGACATATCACTGGAGAAGGGTAAGGTATATGTTATCCTGGGACCTTCCGGTTCGGGAAAAAGTACCATGCTCAACATGCTTGGGGGACTGGACAGCCTTGACGAGGGTACCATCACTGTAGATGGCAGAGAGATATCGGGACTTAAGGCAGCAGATCTTACAAAGTACCGCAAGACAGATGTGGGCTTTGTGTTCCAGTTCTATAACCTTATCCCGGATCTTACCGTGAAGGAGAATATACAGGTTGTTTCAGATATTGCAGACAAGCCTCTGGATATAGATGAGGTTATGCAGGCGCTGGACATTGACAAGTACAGGGATAGATTTCCAAATGAGCTGTCAGGCGGCCAGCAGCAGCGAGTTGCCATAGCAAGAGCCCTTATAAAAAATCCAAAGCTCCTGCTCTGCGATGAGCTTACCGGTGCACTGGATTCCAAGACCTCAAGAACAGTACTTAAGTTCATAGAGAAGGTAAACCAGCAGTTTGGAACCACAATAGCCATCATTACCCACAATGAAGCCATCGCAGGCATGGCTGACGCCGTAATAAAGATAAAAGACGGCAAGGTTTCATCTAACACTGCAAATGAAAATAAGCTTCCTGCTTCTGAGCTGGCACTGTAAGGGGTGAAGACATGACATTAAATAAAAGACATTTGAGAAATATAAAGAACAATCTTTCCTTCTATATATGTATAGCCATCCTGAACATAATCATTGTGGTCCTGTATGTGGCACTTATAGGATCATATTACGGACAGAGAAAGTATCTTAAGGAATTCTACAACGATACCAATGTGGAGGACGCACAGTTTGTCACGGCAGATCCTATAGATACCGCAGACATAGAAAAGCTTGAGGATGAGTATAACGTGGAGCTGGAACCACAGTACTATGCTGACGTAAATCTTACAGAGGCTGACTGTGATGAAAGAGTGGGATCAGACATTGCGGAGGATTACACCATTCGTATATTCAAGCCGTCAGAGAAGATCGACATTTACAAGGTGCTTGACGGCAGGGATGTGGAAAATGACAACGAGATCCTCTTAAATCCACATTTGATGGACGCAAGAAAGCTGGAGATCGGCGACAGCATAAATATCGACGGCACAGATTACGAGATAGTTGGAACCATGGCGAGACCGGACTACTTGTCAGTATATAAGAACATGACAGATAATCTGTTCCTGTTTGACGCATTTGGATATGGAATTACCACCGATAATGCATTTGCCCGTTTGGATGATGATCAGAAGATCACATACTACACGGTAAGGTACAGTGAGGGCAGCAAGGAGCGAGAGTTTAGGGAAAAGATACACGAGGATTACTATACTCTGTCATACACTGCCGCCTCTGCAAATGTAAGGATAAAGGTTCCCCTCCAGGAGACGGACCAGCTTAGCATGTATATCAATCAGGTAATGCCAATGATGATAGTCTTTGTAATGATCATCATAGCAATAATCCTTGGCCGTAAGATCAAACAGGAATCAAGGCAGATCGGCGTGCTGTCAGCTCTCGGTTACAGCCGTGGAAGACTCTCCATGTACTATGGAATGTTCGGAGTCATCCCGGGAATAGTTGGCGTTGTCATGGGAATGATAGTGGCAGTCCCAAGCAGGACCTATCTGGCGAAAATGATATATGAATCCAAGACAGAGATACTTCCTGTAACATATGATGTATCCATTCCGACCTATGTGGGCATACTGCTTATCCCGGTGATCGCTTACTGGCTGGTGGGCGTTGTAACAGCCTTCAGAGTATTGAGATTTAAGACAGTTGATCTGCTCCACGGAAATGGCAGCAGGAAGAAGCACATGCGTATGCGTATGGCGAAGTCAGAGATGAAGTTTAGCACAAAGTTCAAGATCCGTTCCATACTTGGAAATTGGAGCCGAAGCCTTGTGGTGGTATTCGGTATAGCGGTCGGTGGAATAATGATGATATTCTGCTATATGTGTATTACTTCCATGAACAACTATTGTGATAAATCTGTAAATGAAGTGGGAAGCTATAATTACGAGTATTTCTTAAACAGCATACATACAGATCCTGTAGAAGACGGCACCGAGATAATGGTAGGCTCTTTCAGTGTGGATGGCTACGTTACAAATGTCACCTACATGGGCATGGATGACAATGAATACATGGATCTTAAGAGCACGACCGGAGAAAAGCTTACACTGGACAGCGGAAAGCATTATATCTCTGCAATGGGTGCAATGATATACGGAATTAAGAAGGGAGATACTCTTGATTTCTACGATCAGGCGTCCCTCAAGGAATATAAGATCGTGATAGATGATATCGTGCAGAATGATTCCCAGAGTATCGTGTACGGTAACTGGAAGGATACCTGTGAGCTTCTTGGAGTTCCGGAGGGCAGCTATAACGCAGTTCTTTCCGACAAAAAGCTTGGCTACAAGGAGTCAGAGTACATGTACAAGATCACAAAGGAAGAGCTGTCGGATCAGATCGGTCAGGTTGTTATAAGCATGAAGAGTCTCATGGCACCTTGTATCATACTTGCCATGATCATAATCATCATTTGTGTATACCTTATGGTAAATATGTTGGTAAGCGAAAATTCCACATCAGTATCTATGCTCAAGGTTCTGGGATATGATAACCGACGGATAAATAAAATGGTCATCAACGTATATCATTTCCTTGTGCCTGTGGGAATACTGCTTGGTTCTGTTCTGGGTGCAGTGCTGTGTAAGGCAAATTTCGAAGCAAGCACTTCCGCATATAACACTTACATTGAGACAGTTTACAGTCCATGGGATTTCGTAAGATATGCAGTGGTTGTTGTTGTGAGCTATGTAGTATCCCTGTGGATCCTTGGCAGAAAAGTAAAGGGCGTTGATATGGTTGAAAGCCTTAAGGACAACAGAGAGTAAGTCATATAAGATTTTGAAAAATATTGTGACAGGATAAGAGAAAGCTGCAAATAAAAGTAAATGCATGATCATAAGTACCCTCTTTACCGGGCAAAACGGTAAGGAGGGTATTTTCATGGTTTTATATTCTTGATTTTAAAAGTATACTGTGCTATAAAGTAAACAGTGTTTACCAAAAAGGGAGGGATAATTATCCGAGAGAGTTCAAAGGAAACAAGGGATATGATACTAAAAAGTGCCAGGGACATATTTCTTGAAGTAGGTTATCAGGAGGCTTCCATGCGAAAGATAGCGGCAAGAGCCGGTATCACAGCAGGAGCCATATATAAGTATTTCTCCGGTAAGGAAGAGATGTTCGGAGAGATATTTGCAGAGAGTGGAAAAAAGCTCATGGAGATCACCCGGTCCATGATGGGAATGGATTTCACAGCCATGACAGATGAGGAACTGGTAAATGTGCTGTATTCAAGGGCATCGGTGCAGACCTTTAACCTGTTGGAGGGGGACATGAAACTCTTCCATATGCTGCTAAAGAATGATTCGGGAAAATGTATGGAGCAGTTCCGTGATATCTATGTAGAGCGTGGAGCGGAATTTGCCATGAATTATTACGGGGAGTTGTACAGACGGGGGATAGCCTGTAAGAAGCTGTCGGCGAAGACGGTGTACATGCTCACCCTGTCGGAGTTCTCAATGGTGTGTGAGATGATCGCAGATGAATCCTGCCGGGATGGTATCACCGTGGAGATGAAGACGGCGTTTATGGAGGCTATGGATATTCTGCTTCACGGAATCGAGGCAGAGCTTGGGATAGATAAAACAGGAGGAAAGAAATAGTGGATAAGATAGTGATCGAAAAGGGAACGGTGCAGGAGACATTGTTGTTACCTTTATATGGAAGGAAGCGTGCCATGGAGATGTATCCGGGAAACTTCCATGACAATGACTGCCAGAAGATATTCGAGAGAGTGTTAATAACATATGAGAAGAAGGGGATAATGGAGAAGACGGGAGCCATCATGGCGGCTACCAGACAGTACAACATGGCAGCCATATGCAGAGCTTATCTTAAGGAGCACCCAAAGGCGTGTGTTGTCAATCTGGGATGTGGTCTTGACACCACCTTCAGGCAGGTGGACAACGGACAGGCAAGGGCGTACAATCTGGATTTCCCTGACGCCATAAAGGTGCGGAATGAGTTGCTTGGTGACAGGGAGCGGGAGACAAATATTGCATGTGATCTTAATGATATATCCTGGTTTAACAAGATTGATTTCCGTCCGGAGGATGGCATAGTATTTTTCGCTTCCGGTGTATTTTATTACTTCAAGACAGAGGAGGTTAAGGCACTGACAGTTGCCATGGCGGAGCACTTTAAGGGCGGTAAGCTGGCATTTGACGCTACAAATAAAAAGGGACTTAAGAACATGCATAAGACATGGCTTGATGGCTACGATGATGTAAGCGTGTATTTCAGTGTGGATGATCTCAGTGATATATCCGGATGGAGTGGTGACTTTAAGAATATAGTAAGAAATAAATATCTCTCGGGATACAGGCCTCTTGACAAGAGATATGGATTTATCCTTAATACCGTGTTCAGGAACCTGGACAGATCGGGCATGTGCCAGATGATAGAGATAGATTTTGCTTAAGCGGTTTTGTGGACAGATCAGTTGATAAAGGAGACTTGAAATGAAGTACGGATTCACACAGAAATTATTTGGATATTTTTATCATAGTTCATGCATGAAGGAGGCGAAGAACAGGCACATTTCCATAGACAGCAGAGCTATAAAAAGAGAGTACCGGGCGGTGCTTGAGCGTGCCGAGGATATAGGGAAATCCAGGCTTATGAGTTCATATTGCATGGGTGCATATTTCATTGCCTTAAATAGAATGACCCAATTATCTCCGGAGGAATGTTTTGAGCTGTATAAGGATGGATTATATGGTAATAAATTATTTCACAAGGCAGTGGGAGACGTGGACAGCTATCTTGACGAGAAGAAGATGGCAGGAAGAAAGGAATGGTCAAGGCAGTCACATCTTAAGAAATACAGGAATGACTGGGTAGTTGATATTATTGAAGGGGGACCTCAGGATGATTTTGTGCTGGGATACGATTATCACACCTGCGGTATCTGTAATCTCTGCCGGGACGAGGGCTGCTTCGAGCTGGCGAAATATCTGTGCCGCATGGATTATGTGCTGGCGGATATGATGGGAATGAAGCTTACAAGGACCCAGACCCTTGCAGAGGGTGGAAAATATTGCGATTTCCGTTACGGAAGAAAAACACGGTGATTGTTCTAAATAAAAAAATCTGCATTGGATGGTGCATTTTATGACGACTGTGTTGACATAGTTCCCTTCCAGGTATTAGTATACCACTATATGTGTATATTCGGCAAAACACTCTAAAGAGTGTGACGCAAAGCTATAGGGCCTGTAAAATGGTAGCCAGTTGTACTTGTTTGTTGATCTGCTAGTAGCGTAAAGCATTTTTTTACGGGGGATTCATATTATAAGAATATGAGCTTTGCGGTGAAGATGAGGAAGGGGAAGCTATGAAAAGCAGAGTAAGAAACAGTTTCGATTCAAAGGGTATCACCATGGTTGAATTGATAATCGTAATTGCTATTATGGCTATTCTGACAGGTGCGTTGGCACCTGCCATAATAAAGTATCTTGAGAAGAGCAGAAGGGCGAAGGATGTTCAGAATGCCACTGATATTGAAAGTGTTTTGGTACATGCATTTTCATCAGGAGATATAGAACTTCCGGCAGGAATGAGAAAGCAGGGCTATGGTCTCTGGGTTATGATGTGCCGGGGATCCAAGGCAAATGCACCGGTTCCATATCATGGTAAAAATCTTGGAACTGTATGGTGTGGAGCTGATAAGGGTATCTCCTTTGATGGTGTTGTATCAGACAATGACGGGTCATATTGTCAGGCTCTCGACGATTTTCTTAGAAAAGAAGGTATAGATCTGGATAGTGTGAAGACCCTTAGCAATGGCAGTGAAGGTGGTTGGGACTGGATCATCATTCAGATATGTTACGATAAGAATGGACGTCTGTGTTCAAGAGTTTATTCAGGCTTTAAAAATCAGGATGGTGGTATCAACAAGACACCTGTAACCAACATAGAGAAGAGAATGGGTCGAGGCTGGATCGATATTGAATAGTGTGTAAGTAGATATTGATTATAGAGTATGAAAAAGAGAACGTGATTTTGTACAAAACCACGTTCTCTTTTTCACTATATTATTTTAAATGCTCATAAACTTTAACGTTAAATTATTTTGAAAATATTTGTAACGAATACCCTTAAGTGGCGTCTAATCTATAGGAAGGTCCAAAACATGAAAAACAACAGACAAATTATAGGAGGTGACAGTTCTGGATTATGAAAAATTGTACAATTCATATTACCTTCAGGTTTATTCATATGTAATGACCATTGTGAAGAGCCGTAGTGTCGCCGAGGAAGTTACCCAGAATACTTTCTTTAAGGCAATGACAGCCAGGCGGTCATATGAAGGTAAAGCCAGTGAGCTTACATGGCTATGCAGCATAGCTAAAAATCTGGCAATCGATGAATGTCGCAAAAATTCAAAATTTGCAGAGCTGGATGAGGATACTCCTGAGACGTCAGAGGGTATGGCGGATACCGTAGAGGACAAGGTAGAAGATCAGGACACGGCACTCAGGATACATCTGGTACTGCATGAACTGCAGGAGCCTTACAAGGAAGTATTTCAGCTCAGGGTATTTGGCGAGTTGCCATTTTCACAGATCGGCATGATATTCGGCAAATCAGAAAACTGGGCAAGGGTAACTTACCATAGGGCGAGACTTAAAATAAAGGAAAGGATGGATGATAATGAGTAATACAAATATAGATAATTGTGATATCGTGCAGGATCTCCTGCCATTATATTATGACGACGCCTGCAGTCCTGCCAGCCGTAAAATGGTGGAAGCACATCTGGCAGAATGTGAGAAATGCAGACGTACATACGAGGATCTGAAAAATGACACCCTCGATGAGATACTGAAAGAGGACTCCAGGGGGGTGCTTGAAAGGCATGAGAAAAGTGAAAAGACAGCCGCCTACAAGGCGGGAGTTATCATAGCGGGGCTGTTGCTGATCCCGATACTCATAACATTTATAGTAGGGCTTGTGGGCGGAGTAGGGCTTGATGTGTCTGCTGTGGTCACAGCTTCCATGCTGCTTGTTGCGGCACTTACTGTGGTGCCTCTTGTATCAAAAGAGCGGAGACTTGTGAAGTGTATATTGACAGGCATTATTGCAATCCTTCTTATATACTTTTTCGTGGATCGTATGAATGGACAGGGTGAATTTATATTGTGGACAGTTCCTACAATATTCGGATTGTCTGTGGTGTTCTTCCCATTTGTCATCCGTGGGGTGGAACTGCCTGCGGTATTGGTTGACAAGAAGGCACTCGTCACCATGCTGTGGGATACCCTGTGGCTATTCCTTACTATAGTTGAGGTGTGCGGACACTCAGGAGATTTCGAGGGCATGAGAGAGGGCTGCATAGTTGCCGCAGTTTTAATGGTTCCTGTGTGGCTTGTATTCTTAGTTGCCAGATATCTCAATATCGGTGTTCTTGCCAAGTCGGGGATCATTGTGTGGATATGCGGCGTCTTTACAGCATTTGCAAATGATATATGCCTGTTCTTCGTATATGGCACTAAGCAGCTCACCATCAGCCACGCTGATCTTTCAGTATGGATCACCGGGGAAAATGTCAATTCAAATGTGTATGTGATCGCATTGATAGTCAGTGGGATAGTGGGTACGGCATTGCTTGTTGCAGGGCTGGTGAGAAGAACTGTTGAAAGAACTAAAAAAGGAATATCAGGCAATTGAATCCGTGCTACTAAATAGACAAGGGGCTGAACAGCAAAGAATGCCATTCAGCCTAGAAATTAAAATGAAGTAAGAACTGGAAACTTTTTCATTGAGATTTACAGAATATCTCTAAAAATGTTGAAATGATATTTGATTTATTTGATAATAGTGATTGAGACTGTTGATGGCGGACAAGTGGTGAAACGTTATTCAATAAAGGGGGATTTATATGTTCGATTTTCAGCAAATGTATAGAGAAAAGCTGCGTACACCGGAGGCTGCGGTGGAGTGTGTCAAGGATGGAGACTGGGTCGACTACACTTCATCCCTTGGAAAGCCTGTACTACTTGACAGGGCACTGGCAAAGCGGAGAGATGAGCTGCACGATGTGAAGATCAGGGGTAATCTGATGGCTGGTCCTATAGAGGTTGCAGAGTGCGATGACAGTCAGGAGCATTTTGTGTATCATAGCTGGCACTGTTCGCAGTACGAGAGAAAGCTGTGCGATGAGGGCAAGTGCTACTATATACCGATGGTATTCCACAACAATGCGGCTTACTATGAGTATTTCCTTCATGTGAATGTGGTCATGGTGTCAGTGGGACCTATGGACAAGCATGGCTATTTTAACTTCTCGGTGAATACCGGTGTGGCTGCCCCTATTGCCAGGAAGGCTGACATAGTCATAGTTGAGGTAAATGAGCACATGCCTAAGATACGCGGTGGATATGACGAGTGTATTCACATATCGGATGTGGATATGATCGTGGAGGGGGATCACGAACCATTTGCCGATGTGAAAACACAGGCACCGCGGGAGGTTGACCGGAAGATAGCGGAGCTGCTCATTCCATATATAGTGGACGGCTCAACGCTGCAGCTCGGTATCGGAGGAATGCCAAATGCGGTGGGTGAGATGCTGGCCCAGTCTGATCTCAAGGATCTCGCCATGCATACAGAGCTCTGCTCGGATGCATATCTAGCCTTGTACAAAGCGGGCAAGCTGACAAATAAATATAAGAACATAGACCGAGGAAAGGGTGTATTTGGCTGTGCCATCGGTTCAAATGAGCTGTATGAGTGGCTGGATGACAATCCGGGAATCGCCGCATATCCCCTTGAGTATGTGAACAGGCCATATGTCATATCGCAGATAGACAACATGGTATCCATAAACAGCTGCGTGGCGGTGGATCTGTACGGACAGGTTGCGGCAGAGAGCAGCGGTTCACGTCAGATCAGCGGAACCGGCGGACAGCTCGATTTTCTGATCGGAGCATCGGGCTCCCATGGCGGCAAGGCATTTATATGTATGAGTTCCACCCACACCGACAGGAATGGAGTGAAACACTCCAGGGTAAAACCGCAGTTCAACGGAGATATCATCACCTCGCCGAGAAGTCAGGTGTATTTCCTGGCTACAGAGTACGGCGTGATAAATCTTGAGGGACGTTCCACATGGGAGAGAGCGGAGGCGCTGATATCCATAGCCCATCCTGATTTCCGGGACATACTGATAAAGGAGGCCCAGGAGAGGAAGATCTGGCGGAGGTCGAATAAGAGATGAGAAGGTTATTTGACATAGACATAAAGGACTACGAAGCGGGCGGGAGCACTATTACAAATTTCCGGGTGGCGGTATTCAAGGCGCAGATGAAACTATAGAGACTTTTGACGAGGCATCTGATTTTATGTGGGATGATGTCATGGGATAGGGGATGCATGTATAGATGCCCGGTATACTATGTCACAGGCAATCATGAATATTGGCTTGAGAAATCTGCATGGCTCGTAACGTTCACACAATTTTCACAAAATAATTAGCACTCACCCCTTGACAGTGCTAATAACTGGTGCTATAACATAGTTAAAGATGAAGGAAGGGATTAGGAAAAGGAAAGAAAGATCCCGGAACTTATCTTAGGAAAACAAAAAGTCTAAGTGCCTTGAGCCATCATAGGATGGCGCAATTTCCGACATTTGACTCAGGTTGAATTTCATTGAGATTGAAAGGAGAAATGACTTATGTTACCTAGTGTTTTTGGAGAAGATTTATTTGATGATTGGATGGACTACTTCCCATTTGGAAGAGATTTTGACAAGGAATTTAGTAAAGCAATGGCTCCTGCAGAGCATGCACTTTACGGTAAGCATGCAAAGAATATGATGAAGACCGATGTTCGTGAGACCGATGATTCTTACGAAGTAGATATTGATCTTCCTGGATTTAAGAAAGACGAAGTTAAGATCCAGCTTGCAGATGGTTATCTGACTATCGAAGCTGCCAAGGGTCTTGATAAGGATGAAAAGGATAAGAAGAGCGGCAAGTACATCAGGCGTGAGCGTTATGCGGGCAGCATGAGCAGGTCCTTCTACGTTGGCGAAGATGTAAAGCAGGAAGAGATACATGCTAAGTATGATAATGGTATCCTGAAGCTCTCAGTTCCTAAGAAGGAAGCTAAAAAGGCTGTCGATAGCAGTAAATACATTGCTATTGAATAGTTAATATAAAAGTCATCATACGATATAAAAGGAAGGAAGCGATTGTTATGGATAAAAATCCAAAACATCCATTAAAGAAAAAGAAAGCTCATGAAAAGGTAAATGTTGCAGATCACAGCTCAGAAGAGCAGGTATCAACAGGAAAGCATAAGAAGCATGTTTATGAATAGCGTGCGGAATATGCTTCAGATATCATGAACAGTATAAATTACTAAGAGAAGGCGTCATGGCATTAGCTGTGGCGCCTTTTGTTTATTGTAATGATGTCGGAGACAATTTTTAATGGTTGCTGCTCCACAGGATGTAATGATGTCGGAGACATCGTTACGTTGCAGCAACCCTTGCCGTAGGCAATTTTTAATGGTTGCTGCTCCACATAAGTTTAGTTGCCCAATTAATTGAAAAAGTATATACGTTGTTTCTTATTTATGTTACATTTATAGTGTATAGGCTTATGTCTGTAATGAAGAGTGAAGAAGAGGGAGATAAACCAGGCATAGGCGTGATCATAAAGCAGGGTGTTACAGGCACACTTATTTTAACATCGAGGCCAGAATGGGAAACGACAGTTATAAATATCAGGTTGATGAAAGAAAAAAATATCAGAAGATAGAGGCGGTAGAGGATAAATGGATCAGGATACACAAGGATTTTTCACCTTATGTGGACGAGCATATCCTGTTTCGCTGCATGAAAGAGGCATTTAACCTTGTGGATATTGTTATGGGCAACAAGATTTATGGTTTCAAGAATGCAAATACTCCTGCGAATACAGAGAAGACCGATAAGGGAGAACTGTATTTCTACGATAACTTAAAAGACCCCATAAATTATACAGAAGCGAGAACCTTCTACGGCAAGGTGACGATCCTGAAAAGACTAGGATATGCCATACCTGATGAGATAAATGAAATAAGGAAGTTCAGAAATTTCATAGAGCATAATACGGAAACCTTCAATCTTCAGTATTTTGCAGAGACTTAT
>ENA-UERG01001130-UERG01001130.1-human-gut-metagenome-genome-assembly--contig:-NODE-1130-length-23711-cov-21.315351_pt1 | contig 23711 bp, 19 predicted proteins | sample MGYA00242954_ERZ507954 | MGnify/ENA primary metagenome ERZ507954 (study PRJEB26167, sample SAMN06115478) | human gut metagenome | host: Homo sapiens | place: China:Sichuan | collected 2015-01-21... | reverse complement strand
GAGGACGTGAAGAAGAAGTACGCCGTGCCCCGGCGGACGGAGATCGTGTACAGCCACGAGATGCCGGAGGAGCCGGACGAGGAGCCGGTGGAGGACTACCCCGTCCACCTGTTCCTGAGCCGGGAGGGCTATTTCAAGAAGATCACGCCCCAGTCCCTGCGGATGTCCGGCGAGCAGAAGTTCAAGGAGGGCGACAGCCTGCGGCAGTACTTCGAGGCCGCCAACAGCACGGAACTGCTGCTGTTCACGGATAAGTGCCAGGTGTACAAGACCCGTGCCAGCGAGTTCGGCGAGACAAAGGCCTCCGCCCTGGGCGACTACCTGCCCGCCAAGCTGGGCATGGACGCCGGCGAGAATGTGATCTGGCTGTGCCTGCCGGGAGATTACAGCGGCAGCGTGGTGTTTTTCTTTGAGAACGGCCGTGCCGCCCGTGTGGCGCTGAGCGCCTACGCCACGGTGTCCAATCGGCGGAAGCTCACCGGCGCCTACTGCGACAAGTTCCCGTTGGTGTGCGCCGTACACCTGACGGAGGATACGGAGCTGGCGCTGGAGACCAACGAGCCCCGGGCTCTGCTGGTGCATACGGCGCTGCTCTCGCCCAAGACCACCCGTTCTACCCAGGGCGTGCAGGTGATGAACATCAAGCCCAAGTACCGGCTGGAAAAGGTGCTTCCCGCGGCGGAATGCGGCATCGTCAACGGTGCCCGTTACCGGACGCGGACCATCCCCGCGGCGGGTGCGCTCCTGAAGCCGGAGGACAGCGAGGAGAAGCAGCTGGAGCTGCTGTAACGAGACGGAAAGGAGGGCACGGACATGGTAAAGAGATGGTGCGCGGCGCTGCTGTGCGCGCTGCTGGCGGCGTCGCTGACCGGCTGCGGCAGCCTGCTGAATCGGGAGTGGTACGAGGTCAAGGACCACAGCCCTACCTATTACGAGGGCGAGGGCCGGGACGTGCTGCGGGCAGATACCTATCAGGATCTGGTGAACAATATCCTTATCTTCGTGGGCAACCACGCGGAGGAGGGGACCATCTGGCTCTATTACGCCCAGGAGGGCCTGGATGCCGGTGACGCGGCGGAGAAGGCCTGCCGCGAGGTGGAGAAGGACACGCCCATGGGCTCCTATGCGGTGTCCTATATCCAGTACACCGTGGACGATTCCGCCCGGAATTACAGCGAGATCACCGTGACCATCGGCTATAAGAAGACCGAGCAGCAGCTCATCGACATCGTCCATGCCACCAATGTCTCTGCTCTGCACGATCTGCTGACCGAGGCGGCCCAGGCAGGCAAAACGGAGCTGGTGGTGCAGCTGAGCGCCTTTGAAGGACAGTCCTATCAGGTGCAGCAGACGGTGTACCAGGTGCAGAGCGCCATGGGCGGCAGCGGCTGGGTGACGAATTTCTATCCCAACGCCGCCAACGCCGGCGTGGTGGAGATCCTCATGCGGTAGCCCATGCTGCACCGGAAGCGTTTTTACAAAAAATAAAAATGCAGGGTTGACAAGCAGCGTGTTTTCTGCTAAAATTCACCTTGCGTTTGCGGGCGTAGCTCATCTGGTAGAGCGCGACCTTGCCAAGGTCGAGGTAGCGAGTTCGAGCCTCGTCGCCCGCTCCAAAAAGAAACACCATCCGTCAGGATGGTGTTTTCTTTTTGGAATGCCGCGGGCAGGCTTGAACTCGCTGCCTCGACCGGCGCGAAGCGCGTTGAATCAAGAGGTCCGGCAGGGCTCCTGCGAATGGCTCTGCCATTCGTGGGATGCCGGTAGCGAGTCGAGCCTCGTCGCCCGCTCCAAAAAAGAAAGACACCCATGCGGGGTGTCTTTCTTTTTTGGAGCAGCACTTTTGCTACGCAAAAGTGGTCGCCTGCGGGCGGGTGATTGAACGCGAGTGGGGGAACCCGTCAAAGGTTCCCCCCTCACACTCCCCCTTCCTTGCGGTGGGCGGGAGTGCAGACAACAAAACCTGTGGACAATCACAAAAAGAAACACCATCCGTCAGGATGGTGTTTTCTTTTTGGAATGCCGCGGGCAGGCTTGAACTTGCTGCCTCGACCTGCGCGCAGTGCGTTAAATCCAGCGCTATGAGAGCTCCCCGTGCGGGGATCTGTTCATAGAGGAATACAAAACAAGGGCCGCCCTTTTGGGCGGCCCTTGTTTTCTCACAGCTTTGTCACCATGGGGATGATCATGGGGCTGCGCTTGGTGTGCTTATAGAGATAGCTGCTCACGGCGGAGCGCACGGTGCGGCATACGTCGCCCTCGTCCCGGCGCTTCTTGGCGGACATTCCATCCACCGCCTCCGTGGCCACCCGGCGCATATCCTCCAGTAGCTCCTCGGACTCCTTCACGTACACGAAGCCTCGGGTGACGATCTCCGGCGGGCACAGCAGCTGGTGGTCGTGGCTGGACATGGGCAGCACGATGACCACCATGCCGTCCTCCGCCAGCAGCTTCCGGTCGTTCAGCACCACGGCGCCCACTTCGCCCACGCCGCCGCCGTCCACGAACACCTCGCCGGCGGGCACGGTGGTCTCGCACTTGATGTGCTTGGTGGTCAGCTCGATGACGCTGCCGTTGTCGGCCACCACGATGCTGGTGGGAGCCATGCCCATGCTCTCCGCCACACGCTTGTGGATCTGCAGCATCCGCTGCTCGCCGTGCAGGGGGATAAAGAACCTGGGCTTCGTCAGCGCGTGGATGATCTTCAGCTCCTCCTGACAGGCGTGGCCGGACACGTGCAGCATATCCGCCTTGTCGTACACCACGTCCGCGCCCTTGCGGAACAGCTCGTTGATGACCCGTCCCACCGTCACTTCGTTGCCGGGTATGGCGCTGGCGGAGATGATGACCTTGTCGCCGGGGCCGATGTCCACCTGCTTGTGGGTGGAGAACGCCATGCGGTACAGGGCGCTCATTTCCTCACCCTGGGAGCCGGTGGTCACGATGACCTGCTGATTCAGGGGCAGTCCCTTGATGCGGTTGATGTCCATCAGTGTGTTTTTGGGCACCTTCATGTACCCCAGCTCCGTGGAGACCTTCATGATGTTCTCCATGCTCCGGCCGGTAACGGCCACCTTCCGTCCGCAGGCCGCCGCAGCGTCCAGCACCTGCTGGATGCGGTGCACGTTGCTGGCGAAGGTGGTGACGATGATGCGCTTGTCGCACCCGGTGAACTGCCGCTTGAACGTGGCGCCCACGGCGCGCTCACTCATGGTATAGCCCGGGCGCTCCACATTGGTGGAGTCCGCCAGCAGTGCCAGTACGCCCTGCTTGCCCAGCTCGCCGAAGCGCGCCAGGTCGATGACCTCCCCGTCGATGGGCGTGGAGTCGATCTTGAAGTCGCCGGTGTGTACGACCGCGCCCATCCGCGTGTGGATGGCGAAGGCCACCGAGTCGGCGATGGAGTGGTTCACGTGGATGAACTCCACCTGGAACTTGCCTGCCCGCACCGTCTGACCCGGCTCCACGGTGATCAGCTTCGTAGAGCTGGCCAGCCCATGCTCCTGCAGCTTCAGCTTGATCAGCCCCGCGGTGAACCGCGTGCAGTAGATGGGCATATTGATCTGCTTGAGCACATAGGGGATGGCCCCGATGTGATCCTCATGCCCGTGGGTGATGAACAGACCCCGCAGCCGGCTGCGGTTTTTCACCAGATAGCTGACGTCGGGAATGACGCAGTCGATGCCGTACATATCGTCGCCGGGGAAGGCCATGCCACAGTCCACCACGATGATGTCGCCGCCGTACTCATAGACGGTCATGTTCTTGCCGATCTCATTCAGACCGCCAAGGGGAATGATCTTGAATTTTTCTGCCATAAAAGAATAAATGCTCCTTTTCAGATAAGATAGAGCGCGTCGCGGCGGGTAAAAATGACCGCACGGAAACAAAGGCGTTCTGCCCCGCCCGCCTGCCCTGCATCGCAGGGGGAGGGAACAGTCTGTCGCCCGTCGTCAGCACTCGATATAGAGGGGAACGCCCTCGTTTGCTATATTGACCGCGGCATCCACGCACCGCGAAACAACCAAAAAATACGTGCCGTATTCAGCACTTTTCACAAAGTATACCACAGTTTTTCCCATTTGTACACCCCCAACTTGCCGACGGCATTTGATGGTATTTGACACCCGCCGCCCCGCCGGGAAAATTCCCCGCTGATTTCCCGAAAAGCGTATTGTCCCCGCCCGGCTTTCGTGCTATAATAAACTACTCTCAGTATGGAGTAGTATCCCCGGCGGGAAGGAGGCGCGTTCCCTTGAGCAAGAAGATCATACGCGGATTTCGTACCAATATGACGCTGTACAGCCTGTGCCTCATCGCCTTTGTGGCGGTGACGGTGCCCTTCCAGCCGCTGCTGGCGGCGGCGGAGGGCCTGGTGGCCCTTCTGGTCATCCTGGTGGGCCGCCGCCGCAACAAGATGGCCCAGGCCTCTGTCCGCCAGTACATGGACCGCGTCTCCGGCGGTATGGACACCGCCCGGTCCAGCAATATGCTCTACGCGCCGCTGCCCATGCTGGTGTTCGATGTAGCCACCGGCGAGATCCTGTGGTGCAACGATATGTTCACGGACCTGACCGGCCTGAAGGATAAGATCTTTGAAACGGCGGTAGACGCCGTGATCCCAGACTTCACCTACCGCTGGCTGCTGGACGGCAAGCGTGAATATCCCGAGCAGTTCCGCTGGAACGACCGTATCTACCGTGTCTTCGGCGCCCTGAGCCGCCCGGAGCCGGAGGGCGGCGACCAGCCCACCCTGGCCACCACCTACTGGATGGACATCACTGAGGCTGAGCAGATGCGCCAGACCCTGGAACTGACCAAGCCCCTTATGGCCATCCTCATGGTGGATAACTACGAGGAGCTGATGAAGGCCTGCCCCGAGAATAAGCGCTCGGCGCTGCTGGCCGCGCTGGAGGAACAGCTGAATAACTGGGCCGCCGGCTCCGGCGGGCTGCTGCTGGGCTACGACCGCGACCGTTACCTCTACCTCTTCGAGGAGAAGGACTACACCGGCTATACCGAAAGCAAGTTCGACGTGCTGGAAAAGGTCCGCCAGGTCCAGGCCGGCGAGGGCGTGTCCGCCACGCTGTCCATCGGCGTGGGCCGGGACGAGGACAGCTTCGAGCAGCTGTTCAAGAACGCCTCCCTGGCGTTGGAGATGGCCCTCTCCCGCGGCGGCGATCAGGCCGTGGTCAAGGACCGTGTGAACTTCGAGTTCTACGGCGGCCGCAGCAAGTCCACCGAAAAGCGTACCAAGGTCAAGTCCCGTGTCATGGCCAACGCTCTGGGTGAGCTGATCGACGATGCCAAGCAGGTGTACGTCATGGGTCACAAATACGCGGATATGGACTCCCTGGGCGCCGCCGTGGGCATCTGCTGTATCGCCCGCAAGCGCGGCAAGCCCTGCCAGATCATCATCGACACCGAGAACAACGCCGCTCACCCCATCCTGCGGCGTCTCTCTGAGCAGCCGGAATACGCCAATACCGCCATTTCCGGCCAGGATGCCTTTATCAAGTGCCAGCCCGGCTCCCTGCTGGTGGTGGTAGACACCAACCGCCCCGAGAGCGTGGAGTCCGAGGAAATGCTGGAGACGTGCAACCGTGTGGCCGTCATCGACCACCACCGCCGCGGCAGCAGCTACATCGAGAAGATGGCCCTGAACTACCATGAGCCCTACGCCTCCTCCGCCAGCGAGTTGGTGGCGGAGCTGATGCAGTATCTGGTGGAGCCGTCTGACGTGCTGAAATGTGAGGCCGAGGCCCTGCTCTCCGGCATCGTGCTGGATACCAAGAATTTTACCAACCGCACCGGCGGCCGTACCTTCGAGGCGGCGGCCTACCTCCGCCGTCTGGGGGCCGACACCCAGGATGTCCAGCGGATGTTCCAGGGGGACCTGAACTCCATGATCGCCCGCTATGACATTATCCGTCAGGCAGAGCTGTACCGCGACGATATCGCCGTGGTGGCCCTGGATGAGGAGTGCGACCGCGTCACCGCCGCCAAGGCGGCCGATGAGCTGCTGACCCTCAAAGGCATCCGTGCCAGCTTTGTGCTGTATAAAAAAGGTGACGGCGTGTATATGTCTGCCCGTTCTTTGGGTGAGGTCAACGTCCAGGTGATCCTGGAGGCCCTGGGCGGCGGCGGCAACTCCACCACCGCCGGCGGCCAGGCGGACAACATCACCGTGGCCGAGGCCAAGGCAAAGCTGCTGGAGGCCATCGACAAGTATTTTGAAAATTGAGGTAAAGGAGATACAGATATGAAAGTCATTCTCAAGCAGGACGTCAAAGGCAAGGGCAAGAAGGGCCAGATGATCGAGGCCGCCGAGGGCTATGCCCGCAACTTTCTGATCCCCAAGGGCATGGCTGTGGAGGCCACTGCCGACGCCGTCAACACTATGAATCTTCAGGCCAAGGCCAAGGCCAAAGCCGACGCCGAGGCCAAGGCCGAGGCACTGGCCATCGCCGAAAAGCTGAAGGCCTGCCAGGTGAAGATCGCCGCCAAGGGCGGCGAGGGCGGCAAGCTGTTCGGCGCCATCACCGGCGCCGCCATCGCCGATGCCCTTCAGACCCAGCACGGCCTGACCATCGACGGCAAGAAGCTGGTGCTGGACCAGCCCATCAAGAGCTTCGGCAGCTATGAGGTCAAGGCCAGGTTGGGCTACGAGGTCTCCGGCACCGTGTACGTCCACGTCATCGAAGAGAAATAAGCGGGGAAAGCACCGCGCCGCAGGCGCGGCTATTACCGTAATTTTGAAAGGAGGTCTTCCCATGGCCAACAACACCGACGCCCTGCTGACGCCGTCCATGCCCCATTCCCCTCAGGCGGAGCAGGCGGTGCTGGGCTCCATGCTCATCGACGCCGACTGCGTCAAGGACGTGATGGACAAGCTGCAGGCCCAGGATTTCTATCTGCGGACCAACCGGGAGATCTTCGAGACGATCTACCATATGTTCGTCTACTCCCAGCCCATCGACGGCGTCACCGTGGCCGGCGAGCTGGAGAAGAACGGACTGTATAACGACAATACCCGCTCCTATCTGCTGCAGCTGATGGAGGTCACTCCCACCAGCGCTAACGTCATGGAGTACGTCCGCATCGTGCAGGACAAGTCGCTCATGCGCCAGGTGGCTCAGGCCGCCGGCAGCATCACCGCCATGGTGCAGGAGGGCGGCGGCGCCGCCGGCGATATGCTGGAAGCCGCCGAGCAGCAGATCTACGCCATCCGCCGTGGCCGCAGCGCCCAGGGCATGGTGACGGTGGGCATGGTGCTGGGCGACGTGATGAGTCAGTTGGCCGAGCTGTCCGCTAACGGAGGCCGGACCGTGCCGGGCCTGTCCACAGGACTCTCCGCTGTGGATGCCAAGATCAACGGCATGAACAAGTCCGACCTGCTCTTGCTGGCCGCCCGTCCCGGTATGGGCAAGACCAGTATGGCCCTGAATGTGGCCCTGTCCGCCGCCCGCGAGTCCGGCAAGACCGTGGCCATCTTCTCCCTGGAAATGTCCAAGGAGCAGTTGGTCACCCGCCTCATCGCCAGCGAGGGCCTGGTGGAAAACCAGCGCCTGATCACCGGCAACCTGCGGGAGAGCGACTGGCAGCGCATCGCCGAGGCCGCCTCCGCCCTCAGCCGCATGGACATCCGTATCGATGATAACCCGCTGCTGACCGTGGCGGATATGAACGCCAAGTGCCGCCGTCTGGAAAATCTGGGCCTGGTGGTCATTGACTATCTTCAGCTGATGACCTCCGCCGGCGGTAAGGGCTATTCCGGCGAGAACCGCCAGCAGGCGGTGTCCGATATCAGCCGTATGCTGAAGATCATGGCCAAGGAGCTGCAGGTGCCCGTGCTGTGCCTGAGCCAGCTGAGCCGTGCCAATGAAAAGCGCGAGGATAAGCGCCCTATGCTGTCCGACCTGCGCGAATCCGGTGCCATCGAACAGGACGCCGACATCGTCATGTTCCTCTACCGGGACGACTACTATAACAGCGATGCCGAGAAGCGCAACGTGGCCGAGTGCATCGTAGCCAAGAACCGCCACGGCGAGACCGGCAAGGTAGAGCTCCGCTGGATGCCCGAGTACACCGCCTTCGGCACGCTGGAGACCCGCTATGACGAGGATGAGTGAGCCCCTGGACCTGACCGCCTGGATGACGCGCTGGCAGATGTTCCCACCTTCCGGAGGGCTGATCCTCTGCGCCGTGTCCGGCGGCCGCGACTCCGTCTGCCTGCTGGACTGCCTGTGGAAGCTGGGCCGGGCCCGCGATTTCCGCGTGGCTGCCGCCCACCTGAACCACGGTATGCGTCCCACGGCCCAGCGTGACGAGGACCTGGTCCGCGCCCTCTGCGCCGAACGGAACATTCCCTTCTGCACCGAAACGGTGGACGTCTACGCCCTGTGCACCGTCTGGCGCCTGACGGTGGAGGAGACGGGCCGCCGCGCCCGCTACGACTTCCTCCGCCGCACGGCGGATGCCCTTGCCGCGGATTTTATCGCCACCGCCCACCACCGCGACGACCAGGCCGAAACGGTCCTGCTGCAGCTGCTTCGCGGCACCGGCCCCCAGGGGCTTACCGGCATTCCCCCTGTCCGTGACGGCATCATCCGCCCCCTACTGGATACGCCCCGCGCCGCTATCGATGACTACATCGCGCAGAACCGCCTCCCCTACGTCACCGACGAGACGAACCTGGATACCCACTACGCCCGCAACCGCCTCCGGCTGGACATCATGCCCCAGCTGCTGGCGATCAACCCCGCCGCCGTGACGCATATCGCCCGCACGGCGGACATCCTGCGCGCCGAGAACGACCTCCTGGACGCCCAGGCCGCCGCCCTCCTGCCGCCGGAGGGCACGACGCTCCCCTGCGCCGCGCTCCTCTCCGCGCCGGAGGCCCTGCGTCCCCGTATGCTTCGCCTGCTGACGGACCGCCTCGGCGCGGGCAAAAAGGACTTCACTGCCGCCCACTACCGGGCGCTGGAGACACTGGCACAGATCGGCGGCGCGCTTTCCCTGCCCGGCGGCGCGTCCGCCGTCTGCCGTGACGGCACCTTGACCCTCTCCGACGCGCCCGCCCCACTGGATGAGGCGGCGCTCCGCCCCGGCGATAACCTCGCCGGCCCCTGGCGCATCACCCTCTCCGACGCACCCGTCCCCGACGCTCTGGCACTGCGGTCCGGCCCCTGGACCGTCCGGCCCTGGCGCCGCGATGACCGCCTGACCCTGCCCGGCAGCCGCGGCAGCCGCAGCCTCAAGCGCCTGTTCGCCGAGCGCGGAATCGCCCCGCCGGAGCGCGATACCTGGCCCGTCCTCTGTCTGGCGGGCCGTCCCGCCGCCGTCTGGCGCGTGGGCATTGACCAGAAAGCCCTGCCGGAGTGTTCCGGCAACACCATATACATCACCATCACAAAAAACAACGGAGGATAACAAGCAATGGCAAAGAGTAATATGGATCAGGATATCCTGAAGGTCCTGCTGTCTGAAGAGGAGATCAAGGCCCGCGTCCAGGCGCTGGGCGACCAGCTTTATGACGCTTTCAAGGACAAGAACCCCATGTTTGTGGGCGTCCTCAACGGCTGCTTCATTTTCATGGCGGACCTGGTCCGCGCCGCCCAGCTGAAAAGCGAGGTGGAGTTCATCGGCCTCTCGTCCTATAAGAACGCCACCAAGTCCTCCGGCGTGGTGCAGATCACCCGCGACCTCCAGCGCGACATCAGCGGCCGCGACATCATCATCGTCGAGGATATTCTGGACTCCGGCAATACCCTGTATTTCTTGACGGAGTACCTGAAGACCAAGGGCGCCGCCTCCGTCACCATTGCCACCCTGCTGGATAAGCCCGCCCGCCGCGAAAAGCCCATCACCGCCGACTATGCCGGCTTCGAGGTCCCCGACGAGTTTGTGGTGGGCTACGGCCTGGACTACTGCCAGCAGTACCGGAATATGCCCTATATTGGGGTCCTCAAGCCCGAGGTCTACAGCAAGTAAAACCGCGTCTCTTCCGTTCTGCCATCGCCGGGTCGGCTTGCTGTACACAAAGTACAGCGGCACCGCCCCGTCATCGGCAGAACGAAAGATCCGGCGGTTTTAGGGGGGGGAGAGGTGTCTTTTCCGCCAATACTTCGTTACGGCTCCTCGACGTACACACGGTACGCCGTCGTCGCCGCGCCTCGTCTTGGCGAAAAATCCGGTTTCTCCCCGCGCCGCAGGCGGAAGAAGAGCACGCGCCGGGAGGGCGCGGAACATCCCTCTTAGCATTTGAGAATAGGAAGTGAAGTATATGGAAAACAAAGGCGGAAAGCGCCTGGCCCCCACCGGCGAGCCGGTGAAAACCACACCTCCGGCCACCGCGGCCGACGAGGTAAAGATCCCCGCGGAGCAGCCCGCCCCTGCGGAGAGCGCCGCACCCGCCCCGGCGGAGACGGCGGCCCCTGCGGCCAAGCCCGCCAAAAGCCGCGGCCGCAGACTGTGGGACGACTACGGCTACCTGCTGGTGACGCTGGCGGCGGTATTCGTGCTGTTCAAGGTGCTGCTGCAGCTGGCCTATGTGCCCAGCGGCTCCATGGAGACCACCATCCCCACCAAGTGCCTGCTGGTGGGCTGGCGGCTGCCCTATGTGGTGTCCGATCCGGTGCCGGACCGGGGCGACATCGTCACCTTCTGGGACGAGGAGCTGAACAAGGTCCTGGTGAAGCGCGTCGTCGGCCTGCCCGGCGAGACGCTCTCCTTCAAGAACGGCTATACCTACGTCAACGGTGAGAAGCTGGACGAGAGCTATTTGCCCACCCAGGGCATCACCACCCTGCCGGACAGCATGGCCGAAAAGACCTTCACCGTGCCGGAGGGCTGTATGTTCGTCATGGGCGACAACCGCACCGGCTCTAATGACAGCCGCCTGCTGGGCGAGCCCTATATTCCGATAGAGGCCGTCCAGGCGCGGATGCTGGTGGCCATCTCCGTGGGCAGTGACCAGAGCTGGCAGGGCATCCGCTGGATCGGCTGAGAAGGGAGACGGGGAGAAATGGAAAGAAGACGTTTCAGCGGCGTCATGCTGTTGTTCATCGTGCTGGCGGTGGTGCTCATCACCCAGGTGGTGGGTAACCTCGGCCGTTCCGGCGACGTGAGCTACAGCGATATGCGCGCCTATTTCACGGCGGAGAAGGTCAAGTCCTTCACCGCCACCGACACGCGCCTGGTGGCGAAGCTGCAGGACGGCTCCAGCGTCAGCTGTGCCCTCCACAGCTTTGACACGTTTTATAACGACATGAACGATCTGGTGGTGTCCCAGGCGGAAAAGGGCGTCATCACCAGCTATGACTACGCCGCCGGCAGCGAAAACGGCTGGCTGCGTACCCTGCTGCCCTATGTGTTGGCGGCCATGGCCTTCATCCTGCTGATGAACCTGATCGCCCGTATGGGCGGCCTGGGCGGCGGCGCCGTCAACGATAAGATGGCCCGCTTCGGCGAGGCCCGTATCCAGGATATCCCCTCTGACGGCAAGAAGGTCACGTTCAAGGACGTGGCCGGTGCCGACGAGGAGAAGGAGGAGCTGGAGGAGATCGTCCAGTTCCTGCGCGATCCCCAGCGCTATACCGAGCTGGGCGCGCATATTCCCAAGGGCGTGCTGCTGGTGGGCCCTCCGGGCACCGGCAAGACGCTGCTGGCCAAGGCCGTGGCCGGCGAGGCGGACACCGCCTTCCTCTCCATTTCCGGCTCCGATTTTGTGGAGATGTATGTGGGCGTGGGTGCCAGCCGCGTCCGTGACCTGTTCGAGCAGGCCAAGAAGCAGGCCCCGGCCATCGTTTTCATTGACGAGATCGACGCCGTGGGCCGTCAGCGGGGCAGCGGCCTGGGCGGCGGCCATGACGAGCGCGAGCAGACCCTGAACCAGCTGCTGGTGGAGATGGACGGCTTCGCCGCCAACGAGGGCGTGGTGGTCCTGGCGGCCACCAACCGCGTGGACATTCTGGACCCGGCGCTGCTGCGCCCCGGCCGGTTCGACCGCCAGGTGTTCGTGGGCCTGCCGGATATCAAGGGCCGCGAGGAGATACTGAAGATACACGCCAAGGGCAAGCCCCTGGCGGAGGATGTGGACCTGGGCTCCGTGGCCCGTGCCACCTCCGGCTTCACCGGCGCGGATCTGGAGAACCTGCTGAACGAGGCGGCGCTGCTGACCGGCCGCCGCGGCCAGCGCTTCATCACCGAGGAGGCCATCCACCAGTCTGTCATCAAGGTCATTGCCGGCCCGGAGAAGCACAGCCGCGTGGTGCCCGAGGCCGAGCGTCGGCTCACTGCCTATCACGAGGCCGGTCACGCCGTGGTCATGCAGGCCCTGCCGGACCTGGACCCCGTACATCAGATCACCATCGTTCCCCGCGGTCAGGCCGGCGGCATGACCATCTACCTGCCGGAGGAGGACCGTTCCTACCTGTCCCGCCGCTATATGCTGGACCGGGTGGCCGGCCTGCTGGGCGGCCGCGCCGCCGAGGAGATGATGCTGGGCGATATCTCCACCGGCGCCTCCAGCGATATCCAGCGGGCCACGGCCATCGCCCGCAAGATGGTGGGCACCTACGGTATGTCGTCCAGGCTGGGCAACGTGGCCTTTGACGCCGGCACCGACGAGGTGTTCATCGGCAAGTCCATGGCCCACACCCGCCCCTACTCCGAAAAGACGGCGGCGGAGATGGACGCGGAGATCCGCGCCATCATCGACGAGGCCTACGAAAAATGCCGTGAGATATTGGCCCGGTATAAGACGGAGCTGACGGCGGTGGCGGAGTATCTGCTGGAGCATGAGACCATGGACGGCGATACGTTCAAGACATATTTCACGCAAAGCGGCGAAAGCCGTCAGTGAGAGTGATATAACGATATGCGGAACCGGCAGGCGCATCTGCGCCCGCCGGTTTTTGCACAAAAAGCGCCGCTGGTTTTGTGCACAATGACGGGACACGCCGTCCGCCAACGGGAGACACCCAACGGAAAAAGTTTGCCCACACGGGGCGTTTGTCCTTGCACGAGAGACAATTTGACGGTGGTAACGAATTATTAACGCCTGGCAGATGATGAAAAAGCCGTGATTTTTAGAGGTTGTTACAATTGTTTTTGCCGAATGTTTCCGATAAAATACACATATTCTGTGAGCGGTCGACAAGCTTGACCGCTGCAAGGGAAATTTAGGAGGAATATACCATGAAAAAGTTTTTAGCAATGATGCTGGCGCTGGTCATGGCTCTGTCTTTGGTCGCCTGCGGCGGCAAGACGGACGATGGCAGCAGTGATGCCAGCGGCGACAAGGTCGTTAAGATCGGCGTGTTTGAGCCCACTTCCGGTCAGAACGGCGGCGGCGGCAAGAAGGAGATCCTGGGTGTTGAGTATGCCCACTCCCTGAAGCCCACCGTTACCATCAACGGCGAGGAGTACAGTGTGCAGTTGGTCTATGCGGACAATGCTTCCGACCAGGCTAAGGCACCCACTGCCGCGCAGACCCTGATTTCCCAGGGTGTGTCTGTGGTGATCGGTACATATGGTTCTGCTTGCGCGATTGCTGCCGGCCCTCTGTTCAAGAGCGCTAAGATCCCTGCCATCGGCACTTCCTGCACCAACCCCCAGGTGACTGCGAGCAATGACTACTACTTCCGTGTCGGCTACATTGATCCGTTCCAGGGCGCTGTGATGGCCAACTTTGCGTTCAATGAGAAGGGTAGCAGCAACTGTGCCCTGATCATCGAGTCCGGCGATGACTACTCCGCTGGTTTCGGCAACTACTTCCGTCAGGAGATGGAGCGTCTGGGCGGCAAGGCTACCACTCTGGAGTTCCAGAAGGGCGAGGCTGACTTCTCCACTATCATGGCTTCCATCAAGTCCGAGGGTTACGACGGCATCTTTGCTCCTGTTTCCATCGAGACCGCGGCTATGATTATCTCTCAGGCCCGCGATGCCGGCATCACCTGCCCCATCATGGCTGGCGACACCTGGGATGACATCTCCATCGCCCAGCGTACCGGCAGCAAGGCTACCGATATTTACTTCTCCGCTTTCTTCGATGCCGCCGATACCACCAATGAGGCCGGTAAGGCTTTCGTGGACGGTTTCACCAAGTGGGTGGCTGAGGATGCGACCCGCGTGGAGAACAACGGCGGTGTGTCCGACGTTATCTCCAGCGTGACCCCCTGCGGCTATGACGCTTACATGGCAGCTGTGGGCGCGATCGAGGCGGCCCAGTCCACTGACGGCGCCACCATCCGCGATGCGCTGGCAACTCTGGAGATCTCCGGCCTCATCACCGGTGACCTGAAGTTCGACGAGAACGGCGACGCTATCAAGAACTACGCGGTTATCAAGACCATCGAGAACGGTGAGATTGTGTACTTCAGCACCTTCAACGGTTTGGAGTAAAAGACGGCATACGTCGAGTCTGAGACGAACCTCATTGTAGGATAACAGCCATTGTGGGGGGAGCGTGCGCTCCCCTCACAATGCAACTTTCATGACTCTTGCGTTTTTGGATGCCGATGGCATCGCCCCCGGTCTCCGAAAGCGCAAGATTCATATAAGGAGGATGCTTTACTTATGCATGACGCAGCGTATTATATCGACTTGCTGCTCTCCGGCGTAACGGTGGGCAGCCTGTATGCGCTGATCGCTATCGGCTATACGATGGTGTATGGCATACTGCGTCTGATCAACTTCGCACACGGTGACATCTTTATGATGGCGGGCTTCTTTATGGTGTATGCCGCCACCTGGATGCCGATGGCAGTGTGTATTCCCCTGGTACTTATTGCCACAGTGGCGTTGGGTGTTCTGATCGAAAAGGCGGCATACAGCCCCCTGCGTACCGCGCCCCGCATGTCAGTGATGATATCGGCCATCGGCGTCAGCTATCTGCTGCAGAATCTGGCCACCTATATCACCGGCGGTATCGCCCGTGCGTATCCCGACATCCCGTTCCTGACCCAGGTGATGCAGGTGGGCAGTCTGAATGTCAAACGTATCACCATTATCACCCCCATTTTGACTATCTTGCTGGTGGTGGTGTTGGTCATTCTTATCCAGAAGACTAAGATCGGCATGGCCATGCGTGCGGTATCCCGCGACTTTGAGACGGCGCAGCTCATGGGCATCAAGATCAACAGCGTTATTTCCGTGACCTTTGTTATCGGTTCGCTGCTGGCGGGCGTGGCCTCTATTCTGTACTTCTCCAACTATGGTCAGGTCAGCCCCATGATCGGCGCTATGCCTGGCCTGAAAGCCTTTGTAGCAGCGGTGTTCGGCGGTATCGGCTCGATCCCAGGTGCGGTGATCGGTGCGTTTATCATCGGTATCTGCGAGTCGCTTATCAAGTCCAACGCCGATATGGCCGTGTTCAGCAATGCCTTTACGTTTGCACTGTTGATCGTGATCCTGCTGTGCAAGCCCAACGGCTTGTTCGGCGAAAAACTGACGGAGAAGGTGTGAGATATGAAGAACAATAAGAAAAGAAATCTGTTGCTGTCTCTGATCCTCGCCGCCGTCTGCCTTGCTTTCCTGCTGTATGTGGACAAGTTCCAGCACTATTCCATGTTGGCGACCGTGCTGAAAAAGGGCGCGATCTACTCCCTGGTGGCAGTGTCGTTGAACTTGCTGAACGGCTTTACGGGTCTGTTCTCTTTGGGACAGGCGGGCTTTATGATGATCGGTGCGTATACTTATGCAATCCTGACTATTCCCGTGGCTTCCCGCGCTGCCGTGTATCAATATTTTGACGGTGGTATCGTGCAGTTCTGCCTGCCCATGGTGGTGGGTCTGATCCTGGCCGGCGTGGTGCCGACGCTGTTTGCGTGGCTTATCGGCCTGCCAGTGCTGAAGCTGAAGTCCGATTATCTGGCCATTGCCACGCTGGGCTTCGCTGAGATCATGCGCGCTATCATTCAGTGGAACAAGGTGGGCCCGCTGACCAACTCCTCTAACCTGCTGCGGCAGTTCGCCAACTTCGACAGCGTGCTGTTCCCGTTCATTGTTTCCGGCATCTGCATCGCTATTATCGTGCTGATCATCAACTCTACCTACGGTCGGGCCTTCAAGGCGATTCGCGATGATGAGGTGGCGGCAGAAGCTATGGGTATCAATCTGGCCAAGCATAAGATGCAGGCGTTCCTGATCAGCTCCTTCTTTGCCGGTATCAGCGGCGCGCTGCTGGCCATGTTCCAGGCCAGTATCCAGGCCAACGCCTTCACCTCCACCATGACCTATGAGATACTGCTGATTGTGGTCATTGGCGGTATTGGCTCCGTGACCGGCTCCATTCTGGGCTCTTTCCTGTACATCGCCTGCTCCGAATGGTGGCTGCGTTTCCTGGATGACCCCATGCCCTATCTGGGTGTGAACATCCCATTCATGCGCGGCGGCTTCCGTATGCTGGTGTTCTCGGTGATCATTATGATCGTGGTGCTGTTCTTCCGCAAGGGCATCATGGGCGACAGGGAGTTCTCGTGGGATGCCATCATCAACTTCTTCGGAAAGCTGTTCAAAAAGAAGGATAAAGCGGCGAAGGAGGTGGCGTCTAAATGAGCAAGAGAGTTCTATCTGTTGAAAATGTCACTATGCAGTTTGGCGGCGTGGTAGCCGTGGACAATCTGAATCTGGAGGTCAACGAGGGCGAGATCGTGGCGCTGATCGGCCCCAACGGTGCCGGCAAGACCACGGCGTTCAACGTCATCACCGGCGTGTACGCCCCCACCAACGGGCGGGTGCGCTTCAATGAGGCGTGCATCGTGCGAAACCATCCCACCGGCAAGATGAAGAAGATGTACAAGGGCGAGCACGCCGATATGTACACCGCCCAGTTCGCCCCGGAGGAGGCGCTGGACGACGAGGCGCTGAAGGCCTGGAAAGAGGGCCAGAAGGCGTTGGACAGCTACGCATTTACTGACCATGTGCTGGCCCCTACGCCGGATAAGATCACGGCGCTGGGTATGGCCCGTACCTTCCAGAATATCCGTCTGTGGAAGACCCAGACGGTGTTTGACAATGTGCTTATCGCCAAGCATATGCGGCGCACCAGCAATCTGTTTACCGCGGCGTTCCACCTGAACGCCAAGGAGGAGATGCAGCAGCGCGCCGAGGTGCTGGAACTGCTGAAGGTAGTGGGCCTGGAGGATGTGCAGAACGAGCTGGCCACCAGTCTGCCCTACGGCAAGCAGCGTCGGCTGGAGATCGCCCGCGCGCTGGCCACCGAGCCCACGCTGCTGCTGTTGGATGAGCCGGCCGCCGGTATGAACCCGCAGGAGACGCTGGAGCTGGCGGAGTTCATCAAGGAGATCCGGGATCACTTCCACAAGACGATCCTGCTGATCGAGCACCACATGGACCTGGTCATGGGCATTGCCGACCGGATTTACGTGTTGGATTTCGGCAAGCTGATCGCCAAGGGCACACCGGAGGAAATACAGAACAACGAGCGCGTCATCGACGCATACTTGGGGGTGGCAGAAGATGCTGAAGATTGAGAATTTGTGTGTGTCTTACGGCGGCATCAAGGCGCTGCGCGGCATCAGCCTTGAGGTACCCGACGGCAAGATCGTCACCCTGATCGGCGCCAACGGCGCCGGTAAGTCCACCACGCTGCGGACTATCTCCGGCCTGGTAAAGGCGGACAGCGGCTCCATCACCTATGACGGACAGGAACTGCTGGGCAAGCCCATCAACAAGATCCTGGAGGCGGGCATCGCCCAATCCCCGGAGGGCCGGCGGGTGTTCGCCAACCTGACCGTGTTGGAGAACCTGAAGGCCGGCGCGTACCTGCGGAAAGACAAGGACGGCATCGAGAAGGACATCAAGTGGGTGTATGAGCTGTTCCCTCGGCTGGAGGAGCGCAACTGGCAGCTGGCCGGTACGCTGTCCGGTGGCGAGCAGCAGATGCTGGCCGTGGGCCGCGCGCTGATGAGCCGCCCCAAGCTGCTGATGCTGGATGAGCCGTCGCTGGGTCTGGCGCCGCTGGTGGTGCAGGGCATCTTTGATATCATCCGCACCGTCAACGAGCAGGGCGTCACCGTGCTGCTGATCGAGCAGAACGCCAACATGGCCCTGAAGATCGCGGACTACGCCTATGTGCTGGAGACGGGCAACATCACCAAGTCCGGCACCGGCGCGGAGCTGCTGGCGGACGAGTCCATCAAGGAAGCCTACCTGGGCAAAAAGAAGAGCTGAACAAACATCCCCCGGCCGTCAGGCCGGGGGATGTTCATTTTGCGGATTGCCTTTCCTGCGTGAAGTTGTTATAATAGCCGGGAATATGACAGAAAAGGCGGTGTGCGCGGTGGAATACGCAATGATGGGGCTGGCGGCGCTGGCGGGCGGTGTGATCCAGCCACTGACGGGCTTTGGCGCGGCGGTCATTATGATGGTGGCGGCCAGTGCGTTTTACGACATGACCATTGCGCCCACCATCGTGGCGCTGATCTGCATGGCCCAGTCCGGCACCATGACGTGGATGTACCGCAAGCACATCGATGTAAAGCAGATCGCGCTGCCCATCGGGCTGTACACCGTGTGCAGTCTGGTCATCATCAATCTGCTGGGGAATTTCGACCTGCACGTGCTGACGGCGCTGTTCGGGGCGTTCCTGATCGCGCTGGCGGCGTACTTCCTGCTTTTTGCCAAGCGGGTGAAGCTGGACCAGCCCGGCCTGGCGGCGGGGCTGGTGTGCAGCGCCTTCTCCGGGTGCTGCGCCGGGGCGTTCACCATCGGCGGGCCTATGATGGCGCTGTATTTCGTCGCCATCGCCTGGAGCAAGGAGACGTATGTAGGCAATATGCAGTTCCTGTTCTTCACCACCAACCTCATCAACTTCACCATGCGGACGGTGCGGGGTTATTTCAGCGCGGCGCTGCTGCCGGTGGCGGGGCTGGGAATGGCGTGCATCCTACTGGGGCTGTGGATCGGTACACGGCTGAGCCGGAAGATGTCCGGCGACGTGGCCCGGCAGGTGGTGTACATCGGCGTGGGCGTCAGCGGCCTGGTGACGCTGGTGCAGGAGCTGATGAAATAAGATCAAAAAAGAAACGGCTCACGCCGTTTCTTTTTTGCTTATTTCCGCAGAATGGTCTCCACCACGCCGTCCAGCCAGTGACCCTCGAACTGCTCAATGCAGCCGTCGTCGGTCAGCTTAGCCAGAGCCGGGTCGATGGGCATTTTCGCCAGCAGGGGGATGTGGTACGCCTTGGCGGCCTCCTCGGTTTTGCCTTCGCCGAAAATATAGAGCTTCTTGCCGCAGTCGGGGCACTGGACGTAGCTCATATTCTCCACCAGCCCCACGATGGGGATGTTCATCATCTGCGCCATCTTCACGGCCTTCTGTACCACCATGGATACCAGGTCCTGGGGGCTGGCCACAATGATGACGCCATCCACCGGCAGCGACTGAAACACGTTCAGCGCCACGTCGCCGGTGCCGGGAGGCATATCCACGAACATATAATCCACATCGTTCCACAGGGTATCACCCCAGAACTGCTGCACCACGCCGCCGATGACCGGCCCGCGCCAGATGACCGGGTCCGTCTCATGCTCCAGCAGCAGATTCACGGACATCAGCTGGATGCCGGTGGCGGTGGTGACGGGCACAATGGCGTCGCTCTGCGCCACGGCACGGCCGTGGATGCCGAAGGCCTTGGGGATGGAGGGGCCAGTGATGTCCGCGTCCAGAATGGCAGTGCGGTAGCCCTCCCGCCGCAGCGCCACCGCCAGCTGGCTGGTGACCATGGACTTGCCTACGCCGCCCTTGCCGGACACCACGCCGTAGACCTTACCGACGCGGCAGCCGGGGCGGAGGGGCTTCTTTTCAAATACGTTGGCTTCCTTGCGCTCGCCGCAGCTTTCGCCGCAGGTGCTGCAATCATGGGTACATTCGCTCATAACAGGTTCTCCTTTTAAGAATTCTTACAGCTCGTCCCCGGCGGTGTAGACATAGCCGCACAGGGGACATTTGGGGTAGTCGAAATCGTGGGCAAAGCCGCATTTCGGGCATCGGCGCTGGTGCAGGCCGGGGTCGTTGCCGCTGGGCTGGGAAACGCCGCCGGTGAAAAATTCCAGCTTGCCGCAGGCGGGGCACGCCATAATGGACACGTCCAGCGCGCCGGCCATCAGGTTGGGTAGGTCGCCGAATATCCAGCTGGTCCTGCCCAACTGCAGCTTGTGCTGGCCCACGAACTGCATGGCCGTGCCGCAGCGGAGACAGTCAAAGTCAGGCATGGCAGACTCCTTTCGATCTGTTGTATATGGTATAGCACGATTTGAGGGGATTTGCAAGGGGGGGGTGCCGCGCGAACACCGCCCTCTGTCCCTGCGTGCCCTAATGAGATTTCTTCCTATAGTGGCTTTTGATGAGATGGCCGATGAGGAAATAGATAAAAATCTCAGCAGAATACACCAATATCCACCATTTGAAATACACATAAGAAAGATACACGCATATCCCCAGATGCATTATTCCCGCATATAGTGCATAACGGGCATCACGGTTTTCTTTTCGCTTATCCGCAAGTGTGATGGGAACCATCAGGAAGAACGCGACTCCTATGCCAAATATGTAAAACGCATCGTAGTGAGGATAGCTTGCTTTAATTGTGATACCTGCGGCACATACATTTATGCCGGAAAAAGCGTAGCTGCAAATAGTGGTTAAAAGAGGCATTTTCCGCGGAGATGGAATGTATGGATGATTTTTACACATTGCGCCGTTTCGCCTCCTTCCCGCGGTTGTAGGATGTGATGACCACATCGCGCCGTGGGCAGGGGATCCCCGCCCCTGCGCGCCCTAAGGATGTTCTCTGGTTGACGCATATTCATCTATGATATAGTTAGCGTATCTGGCTGCCTGCCGTTCTCTGCCTACAGGCGTTAGTTGAATGTTATTGATCCATTGATAGTAATGCGTCAATTCATGGGCCAAGGAAAGAAGGATCGACGCCAGGGCATTGTCTTTCCCTAAATGGTTCGCTAATTCATTATAATCACCCGCTGCAATTCGGATATACGGCTCATCCAAGTATGAAAAAGGTTCAAAAAAGCTTCCTACTACATGATCGCCATCTTTTGTGCGAATGGTTTTTGCTCCTTTGACATAAACAACGACTCTTAGCGGAAAGTAATATTGGGTTCTCAGCCAAATCGCGAATTGTAAGCACGCACGTTTTACTTCGGGGTGCGTATTCCTGTCGTATCGAAATCGCAAGCCGCTTCTTCTGAGGGAATTATCTGGAAGGTTCTTTTCCCAATCAGTAATTGTCCAAATATGCATATCCCGACCTCACAGCTTCGTGACGGTCACGTTTTCCTTGCCCTGCAGATAGGCCATCTCCCGCTTCTGGCAGGTGAACAGTAATATCTGGCGCCTTTGGCTTTCCTCCAGCAGATAGTCCAGCGCTGCGTGGAGCCGCTCGTCGTCGAAGGTCACCAGCGCGTCATCCAGAATGAGGGGCACACGCTTGTCGGCGGGCAGCACCATGTCGCAGATGGCCAGCCGCACCGCCAGATACAGCTGGTCGGCGGCGCCCTGACTCAGCAGGCGGACGCTGCGTCCCACCGGGTCGCCGGCGGGCTCAGCGGACAGGGAGAAGTCCCGGCTCAGCAGCACACGGTCATAGCGCCCGCCGGTGATGGCGGAGAAGATCTCCGCCGCCCGTGCGCCCAGCGCCGGGGAAAAGCGGTTCTGCAGCACGGTGTTGGCCTGTGACAGAGCGTCCATGGCCAGCGCGATGGCATCATATTCATCCTGCAGGGCGGTCAGCTGCTCCTGCTTCTGCGCCAGCTGGGCCTCCAGATCGCTGGAGCGATCCAGCGCGCGGATGCGGCCGGTGAGGGTGTCAAACCGGGTGCGCTCCTGCGCCAGCAGTGCCTGTGTGTGCGCCAATTCCGCGGCGGCCTCCTCGCGGGAGAGCGCAGGGCGCTGGATAGAGCCTTCGGCGGCCGGCTGTTCCGGCAGCTGCACCCGCAGGGCATCCCGGTACAGGGCGGCTTCCCGGGCCGTCTGCCGGGCGTCGGCCAGCGCGGTCTTGCGGCGCCAGGCGTCTGACAGGGCCAGCTGTATGCCGGACAGATCGGCAGCGGCGGGGGCAAAGACGCGTACCTGGGTCAGCAGATCCCGCAGCCGGCGGCGGCAGGCATCTTCACTGTCCGCGGCGGAGACTTCCGCCCGGCGGGCAGCCTCGGCGGCCTCATCTGCCTGCTGCCGCAGGGGGAGATATTCTGCGATTTGGGTCTCCAGCGCGGCGCGCTGTGTTTCGGCGTATTTATGCCGTTCCACGATGGCCTGACGGCGGGACCTTGCAGCGAAGAGCGTGGCGATCATGCCCAGCCCCGCCATGCCGATGAACAGCCAGAAGGGCAGCGGCTGCTGCGCCCGGAACAGAAATGCCAGCGCAGCGGCGACCACGATCAGCGACGCGGGGAAGAGGACCAGGAGCAGAGAGGGAGTCCTATCGGGCTGGATGGCTTCGGCCCGCTGCCGCAGCTCCGGTTCTGCGGCGGGGTAAAGAGGGTGCTGTTCCAGAGCTTTCTTGGCTTGCAGCGCGGTTTGCGCGGCCTCCTCCGCGGCGCTGCGCTTTTCCGTCAGGGCGGACAGCTCACCGGGAAGTGCGGCGGCCTGACCCTCCAGCAGCGTCAGCGAAGAATCGTCCGGCAGGGCGGCGCAGTCGGCCGCCAGCGTGTCGGCCCGGGCCTGGGCGGTCAGTGCCGCCTGCGCCGCCTGCTGATAGGCGTCGGCCTGCTCCTGAACGGCCAGCGCCTGCCACTGAGCCGTCTGCTGCCGCAGGTCGGCGGCGCGGCGCTCCAGAGCATCCAGCTCCCGGCGCGACTGCTGCGCCTGGTCGTTCAGCGCGTCCAACTCCGCCAGCGCGGCGCGCAGCTGGTCGGTCTCCCGCTCCAGCGCAGGGATGAGCCCTGTCTTGTTGTGCCTGCGGCGGTTCAGCTGCTTTTTCAGGCGGTCGTAGGACTCGGTGTAGGAGGTGTCCTCCTCACCGGTGGTGATCAGGGCGGCGATGCGGCGCTCCAGCTCGGCGTCCTGGTCCACGGCCAGAGCGTTCTGGCCGATAAAGGCGCTGCGCTCAAACACCTCCCGGGGCACGCCCAGCAGCACCTCGCCGGCGTTCTGGCCGGTAATGCCCGGAACGGGCGTGCCGGTACCGGTGTAGGTGCAGGAAAACTCGCCCAGCGGTGATGCGGCGCGGCGTGTCTCCCGCAGCAGGGTGCAGGCATCCCCGTGCGGCGTCAGGTCCATGCGGCCCTGCATGGGCGCGCCGGTCCAGGGGGCGTAGCGGTTCTTGTCCGCCAGCGGCCCGCGCTCGCGGGTGGACAGGCCGTACAGCATGGTGCGGATAAAGGCGCCCCAGGTGGACTTGCCGGTTTCATTGGGAGCGTACAGCACATTCAGCCCCGGTGAGAGCGATAATTCGCTGTGATCCAGGCGGCCGAAGGTGCCGGTCAGGTGCAGAATATCCACGGAGTCATCCTCCTTTAAAAGTTCATAAAATATTATTTAAAGTATAGCATGACTTGCGTTAAAAGTCATTACATTGCCGTATACAAAAAATTCGAAAAAATTTAAAAATAGTGTTGACAAATCCGGCCGCAAGTAGTATCATATCAACTGTTCCGCGGTTATGGGACGTGTACCTTGTAAATTAAACAACGAACGAAACGAAAAGCACCAGACGGGAGCGCAA
>ENA-UERG01001118-UERG01001118.1-human-gut-metagenome-genome-assembly--contig:-NODE-1118-length-23842-cov-5.793309_pt1 | contig 23842 bp, 17 predicted proteins | sample MGYA00242954_ERZ507954 | MGnify/ENA primary metagenome ERZ507954 (study PRJEB26167, sample SAMN06115478) | human gut metagenome | host: Homo sapiens | place: China:Sichuan | collected 2015-01-21... | reverse complement strand
GCTATAAAACCAATCTCATCATCAGGTAGTTGAACGCTAAATTGCTCATTAATGATTGTTAATGCATCGCGACTTATCGCATACTCGGCTTTGTACAACGCTTTGATTTCATCAAGGAAAACATTATTAATTTGTATGCCTGAAGCGACTCGGGATATTGCATTCGAAATGTGATCAGCAAGAATCAGTAGTAGCGATGGATTGAGATTTTTTTCGAGATTGTTCTCCGCATATTGCACTATTTTTTCGGCAAAAAAAATACTCAATATCCACATGTTCAATCAATTTGTAGAGTTTATTTTTTTGTTCGTTTCTGTCATATAAAATCCGGTTAGCTGGATGTTCAGGGACCGACATTCCATATTTTTTGTTGTAACCGACGCCAGGTCCAGAAATGATAACCTCCTGTCCATTCATCGATGCCTGTACACAATTATTGTTCATGACTTTTTCGATGATCATTCCATGACTCCAAAAAAAAAGGCAAGGCACGTCAGAAGTAATAATTACTTCAAACATTGCCTTGCCTGATTTAACAGTTACAAGATGATTAACTAATGCGTATACATTACACGGAATTGTGTTTAATTAAAGAGATGGTCGGCTTATTTTTCAAGCCGACATTCAAATATTCGACATCAGTCACAAAACCAGCATCTAATATTCATGAAAATGTTATTTATTCAACGAAATATAAATTCATTGAATAAATAAAAACATCATCCCCTTCTCGCCAGCGTTGCCCCATCGGCAAAATACGCTTTAATCCCCGCAAGAATAGACTCCGCAACTTCCTGCTGGAAAGTCGCCGTTTTCAGTTTACGCTCTTCCTCAACGTTACTGATAAACGCCGTTTCGACCAGAATGGAGGGAATATCTGGTGCCTTTAGTACGGCAAACCCGGCCTGTTCAACTTGATTTTTATGCAGCTTGTTGATTTTACCGAGCTTATTCAGTACCGCTTTACCAAACTTCAGGCTGTCGGCAATGGTCAGCGACTGCACCATATCGAACATGGTGTGGTCGACATAGCGGTCACCGCTTTTGCTCACGCCACCAATCAAGTCCGAGGCGTTCTGGGTTTGTGCCAGATATTTTGCCGCAGTACTGGTTGCGCCTTTGGTTGAGAGCGCAAACACCGAGGAACCGCTCGGCTGGCGACTGGTAAAGGCGTCGGCATGAATAGAGACAAACAGGTCAGCACGCTGTTTCTGTGCTTTTGCTACGCGCACTTGCAACGGAATGAAGATGTCTTCATTACGCGTCATGTAAACCTTCATATTGCCCTCTTTCTCGATCAGAGAGCGCAGACGGCGAGCTATTTGCAATACCACGTCTTTTTCGCGCGTTTTGTATTTCCCCACCGCGCCGGAGTCTTCGCCGCCGTGGCCAGGGTCGAGCATAATGACAATCGGACGATCGCGCCCGGCCTTGCCTGGCTGTGGGCCACTCTGCGCAGGCGGCACCTGCTTTTCGAGGTCGCCTTTGTTGTAATCCTCCAGCAGCGCCAGCAGCGGGTCCTGCATATCCTGTGCATTGGCCGGATAGAGGTCCATCACCAGACGCTCTTTAAACCCGGCGACCGGCGCAAGGGCAAACAGCTGCGGTTTTACGTTTTGCTTTAATTCAAAAACCATGCGTACGGTTTGCGGGTCAAATTGCCCGACGCGCGCCGACTTGATGAACGGGTCGTCTGCACGAATTTGTGCCGCCATCCCCTTGAGTACCGAGTTCAGGTTTACATCTTCGATATCCACCACCACGCGTTCAGGGTTACTCAACGCGAACTGCTTATATTTCAGCTGACGATTTGATTCCACCGTCACGCGGGTGTAGCTGGACGCAGGCCAGACGCGCACTGCCACGACCTGGCTGACCGCAGCCAGGCTGACCTGGCTTACGCTCAATAGCCACATGGCACCCGCGCCTTGCAGTAAACGACGACGGCTGATTGCAGTGTTGGATCCTGACATGCCTCTCCCGAGCAAAAGAAATCTAAGCTGTGTAACAAGTAAACGACTAATTTGACCGGAAACTTTAGCGAAAGACGCATAATCTGTCATCTAATAAACGGTAAACATTCTTTTTATATTCACGGCATTACTGATAAAAAAGTCGCTCTCGCATAAAATTTACACTTGCACCCTGCGAAAAAACAGAATAAAAATACAATAATTTCGAATAATCATGCAAAGAGGTGTGCCGTGGTAAAGGAACGTAAAACCGAGCTGGTCGAGGGATTTCGCCATTCGGTTCCCTATATCAATACCCACCGGGGAAAAACGTTTGTCATCATGCTCGGCGGTGAAGCCATTGAGCATGAGAATTTCTCCAGTATCGTTAATGATATCGGGTTGTTGCACAGCCTCGGCATCCGTCTGGTGGTAGTCTATGGCGCACGTCCGCAGATCGACGCAAATCTGGCTGCGCATCACCACGAACCGCTGTATCACAAGAATATACGTGTGACCGACGCCAAAACACTGGAACTGGTGAAGCAGGCTGCGGGAACATTGCAACTGGATATTACTGCTCGCCTGTCGATGAGTCTCAATAACACGCCGCTGCAGGGCGCGCATATCAACGTCGTCAGTGGCAATTTTATTATTGCCCAGCCGCTGGGCGTCGATGACGGCGTGGATTACTGCCATAGCGGGCGTATCCGGCGGATTGATGAAGACGCGATCCATCGTCAACTGGACAGCGGTGCAATAGTGCTAATGGGGCCGGTCGCTGTTTCAGTCACTGGCGAGAGCTTTAATCTGACCTCGGAAGAGATTGCCACTCAACTGGCCATCAAACTGAAAGCTGAAAAGATGATTGGTTTTTGCTCTTCCCAAGGCGTCACTAATGACGACGGTGATATTGTCTCCGAACTTTTCCCTAACGAAGCGCAAGCACGGGTAGAAGCCCAGGAAGAGAAAGGCGATTACAACTCCGGTACGGTGCGCTTTTTGCGTGGCGCAGTGAAAGCCTGCCGCAGCGGCGTGCGTCGCTGTCATTTAATCAGTTATCAGGAAGATGGCGCGCTGTTGCAAGAGTTGTTCTCACGCGACGGTATCGGTACGCAGATTGTGATGGAAAGCGCCGAGCAGATTCGTCGCGCAACAATCAACGATATTGGCGGTATTCTGGAGTTGATTCGCCCGCTGGAGCAGCAAGGTATTCTGGTGCGCCGTTCTCGCGAGCAGCTGGAGATGGAAATCGACAAATTCACCATTATTCAGCGCGATAACACGACTATTGCCTGCGCCGCGCTCTATCCGTTCCCGGAAGAGAAGATTGGGGAAATGGCCTGTGTGGCAGTTCACCCGGATTACCGCAGTTCATCACGGGGCGAGGTTCTGCTGGAACGCATTGCCGCTCAGGCGAAGCAGAGCGGCTTAAGCAAATTATTTGTGCTGACCACGCGCAGTATTCACTGGTTCCAGGAACGTGGATTTACCCCAGTGGATATTGATTTACTGCCCGAGAGCAAAAAGCAGTTGTACAACTACCAGCGTAAATCCAAAGTGTTGATGGCGGATTTGGGGTAAGCGATGAAAATCGCCGGATGCGACATGCGTAACACTCGTGCGTCGCATCAGGCAATTACGTTTATTCCCGCGAACTAAACAATGCCGCCAGACCACTGCGCCGCTCAGTGCGCGTGGCGATTGCCGCACTTAATATACGCTCATCGGCATACAGCGACAGACGGCGACGCGCGCGGGTCACTGCGGTGTAAACCAGCTCTCGCGTTACTACCGGCGTGCGTTGGCTCGGTAAAATCAACGCCGCATGGTCGAACTCCGATCCCTGCGATTTATGTACCGTCATCGCCCACGTCGTTTCGTGCTCTGGCAGGCGGCTCGGTTGCACAGACTTAATATTGCCGTCCGGCATCGCAAACCAAACGCGCGTCCCCTGCCCGCGATCCAGCGCAATACCGATATCGCCATTAAACAACCCAAGCGCGCTGTCATTACGGGCAATCATCACCGGTCGGCCTTCGTACCAACGAGAGTGCGGATGACGATGAATTTTGCGCTTCTGTTGCATAAACTGCTCAATTCGCTCATTCAGTCCGGCCACGCCAAACGGCCCTTCCCGCAGGGCGCACAAAAGTTGGTACTCATTGAACGCCTGAATGATTAAATCCGGCTCGGCACGCGCTTGCAGCAGATCCAGATAACGTCCATAACCCGCAAGAGCTTCCTCAAGCATCGCAATATAATCTTCGCCGCTCTGTAAAAGTCGTTTTTCGATATCAGTAAAATCCTGCTGAAAAACGGTTTTCACTGCCGTTTTATCACCACGGTTGATCGCCGCAGCTAACTGACCAATGCCAGAATCGCTGCCGAAACGATAGCTTTTTTGCAGCAGGCAGAGACTGTCGCGCAAAGATGCCGCTTCTGTGCCGGTTCCTGCCGGAACGTGAGTCCCCGTCAGGCGGCTTAGCTGCCTGGCACGCTCGGCGGTAAAGCCCGCGTTGGCATAAGCGCAGATATCGCCCAGCACAGCCCCAGCCTCAACCGAGGCCAGTTGATCACGATCTCCGAGAAAGATCACTCGCGCATGATCGGGCAAGGCGTCGATCAGTCTCGACATCATAGGCAGATCGATCATTGACGCTTCATCTACCACCAGCACATCAAGATGCAGCGGGTTACCGGCATGATGACGTAAACGCTGGCTACCCGGCTGCGCGCCCAGCAATCGGTGCAAAGTGCTGGCATCTTCCGGAATGCGTTTCTTTTGTTCATCGGTCAGCGGTAACTGTCGCAAAGCCTTGCCGAGAGATTCGGTTAAGCGCGCGGCAGCTTTACCCGTTGGTGCAGCCAGACGGATACGGCAGCGTTCGCCGTCGGCCATTTGAATTAACGCTGCCAGCAACTTCGCCACGGTGGTCGTTTTACCGGTGCCTGGGCCGCCGGAAATCACCGAGATCCGCCGCGTCAGCGCCACTGCCGCTGCAACTTTTTGCCAGTTAATTTCATCGCTTACTGGAAAAAGTTTGTCCAGGGTTTGCGCCAGTAGAGCTTCATCAACCTCAATGGCATGATTCACCTCATTGAAGAAGCGCGCTACCGTCCGCTCGTTACACCACATGCGATTCAAATAAAGACGATCGCCACAGAGGATCATCGGCGTGGGTTCATCTCCCCTGCTGACCGCTTGAGAAGCCAGCAAGCATTCTTCCCAATTTTGTAGCTCACCGATTTCACTGACACAGGTCGCCAACAGCGGATGCGACGCCTCGTTATTTTCCAGTCGTGAAAGCGGCAAACAGACGTGTCCCTCTCCGGCATCATGACTTAACAGTGCCGCCGCGAGGGTGACGGCAGGATGTTCATCTCCCGCCACGGTCAGCGCAAATTGCACATCCAGCGGGCGTAGCTGTTTGTGCTCCACAGCTTCCAGTAATTGCTTTTGCAATTTCATTACGCCTCCTCCAGGGTCATACCGGCAAACATCTCATCCATCAGGGCAATCAACCCGGCGTTGGGTCGGGTTGTGTAAATCCCTTGTTGCGGATGTTCTTTATCAACGCCACGCAGGAACAGATAGATAACGCCGCCAAAGTGACGATCATAGTCGTAATCAGCAATGCGATGGCGCAGATAACGATGCAGCGCCAGGGTATAAAGCTGATATTGCAGATCATAGCGGTGTGCCTGCATCGCTTCTGCCATAGCCTGTTGGGTGTAAGCCGAACTGTCTTCACCCAGCCAGTTGGATTTATAGTCGAGCAGGTAATAACGCCCTTCGTGGCGGAATACCAGGTCGATAAAGCCTTTTAACATGCCGCGTACCTGCATGAACTCCAGCGGCGGGCAGCCAGCGGATAGCGGGTCAAACTGGCGAATTAGTGCATCAAGCTGGCTGGCGATGAGCGGTTCGCTAATCGGCAGGTAAAACTCCATCTCCACCTGTTTATCGCGGTCGGAAAGCTGACTCAGGCTAACACCCGTTTCATTGAGAGGTGCCTGGAGGATAGCCGTGATCCACTCGGTCAATACCGGTTCCCACTGCGATTCAAAGCCGCCGAGTTCCAGTTTTTCCCGCACCCAGTTCGGGTCAACCGGCTGGGTAAAATCCAGGTCTTCAAACAAACTGTGCAAGAACGTCCCCGGTGACGCACCGCGCGGAAACTGATGTGGTGTTAACGTCGGTTCTTCAACGACGCTGACCACGCCTGCGGCATCAACATCCAGCCGTGGCATCAGATCCTGAGCGATACCGTGACCACGCTGCTGCAATCCGGAGTAGCTGGTGACACGCCAGTTATCGCCGGGCAATCGTTGTAGCGTCCTCGCATTCAGTTCTGCAGTTAAAGCATCATTAACCTGCCAGGGCTGGTTATCACCAGTTTGTGCCGTTTGCCAGGCAATATCATCATCGCATAACGCTTCAATACAGGTGCGAAGCCCTGCCGCATCTTGCGGTTCCCCTTTTTGCAGCAAACGCCCGAGCGCACTTTGGTGGACGTCGGTGTCACCTTTTTTATCGCCACGACGGCGCACCAGCGGTGCAACGCCGAGACTGCAATGCCAAACCGAACGCGTCAGCGCCACGTAAAGCAAACGCAGATCTTCCGCCAGACGTTCGGCCTCCGCGAGATCGACACTTTCTGGCGCAGCGTTAAGATCCAGAACAGCCTCAAACGAGTGGCGATCGTGATAAAACGCCTGATCCTGGACGCGGAAATTGGTAATAAATGGCAACCAGACCAGCGGATATTCCAGCCCTTTCGATTTATGTATCGTGACAATCTGCACCAAATGTTTGTCGCTTTCGAGGCGCATTTGTTGGCTGGAGGCATTACTGTCTGGCTCGAGGATATGTTGCGATAACCAGCGTACCAGCGCATGTTCACTTTCCAGCTGCGTTCCGGCTTCTTGTAGCAGTTCGCTGATATGCAAGATATCGGTAAGACGCCGCTCACCGCCTGCCGTTGCCAGCAAGTTTTCTGCAATGTTACGCGCCGACATCAGCGCCCGCAGCATCGGCATAACGCCACGTTTGCGCCAGATTTGCCGATAACCATCGAACTCTTCGACTACCGCATCCCACGCATGTTCGTCATTATTCAGCGTTTCAATATCCAGCGCATTCAGCCCCATCATTGACGTTGCCAGCGCACTGCGCAGGGTGTTCTCACGTTCGGGCGTCATCACCGCCTGCAACAACCAAAGCATTTCCTGCGCTTCCAGAGTTTCAAAAACACTGTCGCGGTTCGAAAGGTAAACGGAAGGGATTTCCAGCAACGTTAAGGCATCGCGCACCTGGGCGGCCTCCTGGCGGCTGCGCACCAGCACGCTGATGTCCGAAGCACGCACCGAACGCGCGTCGTCGCCGTTCATCAGCAACGCTTCGCCCCGCTGTCCGGCTTGTAGCCAGTCGCGGATTTGCGCAGCACATACCTGCGCCATGGTACTTTGATAGTCGCCAACGCCGCAGCTTTCGCCTTCCATCAGCCACATTTTCATCGCAGGCTGCGTTTCACCTTTAAATACAAAACGTAACGCCTGATTTTTCCCGGCTGATTTCACTGGAATAAACGGTATTTCGCGAAACATGAACGCGTCATCAGTCTGGCTGAAAAGCTTATTCACGCTGTTCACCATTCCTGGTGCGGAACGCCAGTTGGTGTCTAAAGTGTAGTGGGCGTGAACTTCGCTACGCGCCTTCATATAAGTGAAGATATCCGCACCCCGGAATGCATATATGGCCTGTTTCGGGTCGCCAATTAGCAACAATGCGGTTTCCGGCTGATGGTGCCAGATACGGCGAAAAATTCGGTACTGCTGGGGGTCGGTATCCTGAAATTCATCGATCATTGCCACCGGGAATCGCGTACGGATCGCCGCTGCCAACACCTCACCGCTTTCGCTACGCAGCGCGGAATCGAGCCGACTTAACATGTCATCAAAACCCAATTCGCCACGGCGGCGTTTTTCACGCGCTACTGTTTCGCGGATCTCAGCCAATGCGCGGGTGATCACCAGATCGCGGATCGACAATGGTTCTGCAAGCAGTTGATCGATCGCCTCAAACAGTGGATGTCGCGGGGTTTCCCCCCCGGCTTTCGTGCGATCTTCTAAGAAACGCTGGGAGAATTTTTCCAGCGACTCTGGCAACTGATAACTGTTGGTCTCTTCTTCTGCCCAGGCGCTGATCTTTTCGATCCATTTAGCCTGATTACTACGGTTAAACTTGCGTCGATCAATACCAGAAGATTCGATCAGCGCATCCAGTTCACCCACTGCGTCGCGCCACTGCTGTTTTACCGTATCAATACGCGCCACAATTTGCGCGTGGCGGGAAGCCAGCGTTTCATCATCGGGCGGCGGTGCTTTGATAACCGGCGCTTCGCCTTGCAGATAACGATTAATATCGCGCAGCAACGCCTGCGGCCCTTTCCAGGTTTCAAAGACGACCTGGGCTATTTCACGCGGCAGCGGGTAGCAGTGGCGACGCCAGAAATCGGCGCAGGCCTGGTAGCGTAGCAGAGACTCATCTTCAATCAGCTGCTGCTCAAACAGCATGCCGGATTCAAAGGCATTCAGGTTGAGCATGCGCTGGCAAAAGCCGTGAATAGTAAAGACTGCCGCTTCATCCATCTGCCGTTCGGCTAACAACAACCACTGCGCGGCTTGCGCTTTATCGTCGATCTCTTCCAGCAGGCGTTCGTACAGTGGATTGTCGGTGGTTTCACGCAGACAGGCGATGCGCAACTCGTGGATATTGCTACGGATACGACCGCGCAATTCTGCCGTGGCAGCCTCGGTAAAGGTGACCACCAGCAGTTCTTCAACGGTCAGCGGGCGGGGAAAGGCGGCGGAACCGCCTAGTCCAAGTAACAGGCGCAAATAAAGCGCCGCAATCGTAAAGGTTTTGCCTGTGCCGGCAGAGGCTTCAATCAGGCGCTCGCCCTGTAAGGGCAAGCGCAAAGGATCTAGTGTCTCGGCGACATCACTCATTCTTTTCACTCATCAGGGGCATTGTTTGCTGCAACGCGCTGACGTTCTCCCACACTTTCCAGCCTTCAGGATGCACATATTCGGCTTTCCCGTTCTGGCTGCCGGAAATCTGCGACAGAATAGCCATGCCTTGCGGCTCGACCACCGCCTGATGGAAGAAATCAGCAAGTTTTTGCGGCGTCAGCAGTTTTATCTGGGCCACGATTTTATCACGCGAATCGAAGCGCATATTGCCGCGATCGAAATCTTTACTTAACTTCGATGCTTCTTCGCCGAGCGTTTGCGGTGCCTGCAGCATCTGGGTAATTACCGCCTGCTGGATTTGCGCAAACTCTTCTGGCTTCATCGCCCGCAATTTTGCCTCTGCGGTTGGGAAAAACGCCTTGTAACGCTCCCACAAGAATGAAGGCTGTTTATCATTGCTTTGCAAAAGGAAGCCCATGCCCCACTGACGCCCCACGCTCATTGGGAATGCAAACACGGCATAGCCCAACTGTTCTTCGGTACGCAACTGATTGTAGAACCACGGCTGTACGATCTGCCCCAACAGTGAGCTATAGGCTGAGCTGGTGTATTCATCGTAGCCAGTCGGTACAAATACCGCTGCCAGTGCGGAGTCGGTGCTGTTACCGGCTTTTTCAAAGATGACGGATTGTTTTTTATCGACCACGACATCTTTGTTACGACACCACTCTGAACCATCAGCGCCCAACTGTTTTTGCACATCGCGTGCCAGCGTTGTTGCCTGGGCTTCGGTCATGTTGCCAATAACCATAAACTCTGGTCGAGCCCCTGATTTTAAGGCGTCGCGATAGGCCAGCACCTCTTTCAACGTAATGGAGGGCAAAATTTTGCGCCGTTCATCTCGCGAGAAGTACGGCACTTGCGAGAGCATCTGCGCGGGCATAATCGCCTGCTCGAACGCTTTGCCCTTTTCTGCGGAATCCATCATCTGGTTATACCAGGACTTTGCCTGCTCAAGCTGATCTTCCGTGGCGGTATAGCTAAAGTAGCCCTCCAGCAATGCCTGGAACAGCTGCGGCAGACGCTGGGTGTAACCATTAGCATTAACCATAAGGCCGTTGTTAGCGTTGGTGGAAAAACTTATGCCACCAACCGACGCCTGGTTGCTTAACTGATCAAGCGCCAGCCCTGCGAGATAATCATTGAGCGCAAACATCACCTGATTGCGGGCGCTGTCCATGGCTTTCGGATTACGCAAAATCAGGCTGACATCAGCTTTGGGTTCGCTGGAAAAATAACGGCTTGGCGCATACACCACACGCAGATTCGACTCATCAACAATCAGCTCTGGATGGTCATATTTCTTCTCTGACTTAATCAGCGAGAAATCGTCAGGAATATAGGGGTTAAGCTCTGGCAAAGAGAGCGCAATGTCGGCGGCTTTTTTCTGCCAGTCGGCGAAAGTTTGTGCGCTGATTTTATCGACCTGATACGGCGCATCGACAAAATAAGCCGTTTTATTGTGCGGCTCTTGCGGGCTGATATACCAGATACGCGCATTCTGCGGCGTCATCATCGCCAGACGTTCTTTTACTGCTTTAGCATCGTACCGATCGGCAATATTGACTGCATCCAGCGTATGCTCAACAGGAACGCGAATCATGGTATCTGCCAGCCATTCGACGTAATCCATATCACGGGTGATTGACGGATAACGGAAGTCGATATCCAGCACATTCGCCAGTTCATCGAAGTATTGTTTATCAATCCCTTTTTCACGTAACAAATTGAGGTAGCTAAAAATGGCCGCCACAACCTGATCGCGATTCGCCAGACCTTTATCGGTTAAAGACGCAGAGATCGCTAATACGCCGCTGTTGCCGTTGACGATAGGATCGGAGTTGGCGCTAATGCCCTCAACTAATCCCTGCTTTTGCAGCCAGTCGGAAAGTGTACCTGGGCTGCGATTACCAATCAGATAGGTAATCAATTCATCCGTTTTACTACGGAACTTCGCTGAGTTGTTATCGATGCGAAACTCAACGCGCAGAACTTTACGCGGCAGTGCCGGGACGTAATGAATGATAATGCCCTTTTGCGCGTCGGTGACTACCGGCACGGTGATTTCCGGTTTTTTGCTCTCTTTGTTCGGCACGCGACCAAAGGTGTCCGCCGCCATTTTTGCCAACTCCGGCAACGGTTTATTACTGTAAATAACCGCCTTCATCAAATTGGCGGAATAGTACTTCTCGTGGAAATCTTTCAGCGCCTGCTGCACCGGATTACCAGGTTTGTCGCTTAAAGTTTCGAGGTTACCGCCTGAAAACTTTGAACCAGGGTGCGCCGGGTTAATGGTTTCTGCGCTGACCTGTGCCATGCGCATCCCGTCACGCGTACGCGCCATGGTTAATTCAGCGTTCACTGCATTACGCTCACGTTCGGCGTATTTCTTGTCGAGCAAGGGTTCTGCAATAGCATCGGCCAGGCGGTCTACCGCACCGGGCAAGGCGTCGTTCTCAACTTCCAGATAGAAAGCCGTGCGATACGGCGCAGTGCTGGCATTGTGACTACCGCCGTGCATTTTGAGGTATTCGGCCAGACTGTCAGCCTGCGGGTACTTTTTCGACCCCATCAGACTCATATGTTCAAGGTAATGTGCCAGCCCCTGGTACGCCTCGGGATCTTCCAGCGACCCAACGGGCACTACCAGCGCCGAGAGCGATTTAACTGCCTGCGGATCAGAAACCAGCAAGACCACCATACCGTTATCCAGACGTATAGCCTGATACTGGCGGTTATCTTTATCACTTTTACGGATGGTTTCCTGAATCGGCTGCCATCCCGTTTCTGCCTGACTTAAGGGTGCCCAAAGGGCAACTAACAATAATAATGCTTTGAACCAGGTGCTGCGGGGCATTCACGGACCTCATAATCAACTTAATTTTCTGTCAGATTCAACACGTTAACGCAAATCATCTGCCAGAATTTAATCTTGTGCTGCACGAGTCAGCCTATGTTTATATAACCATCAGTCCGTGACTGGTGCGCATCATAAAGTAAGCGGATAGATTGCGCAATTTTTATACAGCACTCATGACTGATTAAAGCGAAACAGCGGTAACAGGAAACGTTGCGACTGTTCAACGATGGCCTCCATTGTCTCTGGTGTTAATTGCCGCCAGAGCCTTTGATACCAGATATCATCACCTTCGCCACGCACCATCATGTTGCCTTCGTAAGCCTGAAGGAATTTCGTACGGGCTTTTTGCAACGTGGAATCGTCATCCAGCATGGCATCGTTTTGCGCGTCATAACAGGTTTTTAGCCACGCGCCGCCACTTTCAGGTAACACCAGCAATGGCGCGGACATCCCTTCACGATACCCCTCAATCAGTTGTGAGAGGTAATGCAAAGCCTGTTCGGCTGCAAGCGGCGGAAAACGCCACTCGCCGTCTTTGCGTAGAAAAAGGCGACTTTCACCATTACCACCGCTGGCACAGTAGACAAGGTGTTCCAGCCAAAGTTGCATTCCCTGCGCCACACTTAATAAAGAGGGACGCCAGCGCAACAGGCCATCCGGCTGCACCTGCGGCAACCAGCCAGTTATCTGCACACCGTTGCAGGCGAGATCAATTTCCATACTCTGCCCCGGCTGGCGACAGGCAATGACTCTGTCGGCAAGCTGCTGCATCTCCTGGCACTGTGTTTCCCAGAAAATTTCACCAAAAGCGCCATACGGTAAATCCCCTGCCGCCCGGAAGCGGCGGAACAAGCGTTCGGCATCATCCTGCTCAACCAGTGCATTCAATAACTGCTGATTGATTTGATAACGGCTAAGCCCTTCCAGAATAAATGGCTCGGTGTCGGGGATTTCGCTGTCTTCGGTACGGAAGTTCACCTGCAAACGCATCTGGAAAAATGCCCTCACCGGATGTGCCCAGAATCGTTGTAGCGTTTCCAGCGGCACGGTTTCCGGTAAGGTAAACGGCAGCGGCTGAACAAATTCAGAATGTGCTTTACCAGCCTGGCTGGCCGCAGGTAGCCATTCACGAGCATAGCTTTGTCGTTCGCCTGGCTGGTAGTTTTGCGGATCAAACGGCATCCGGGTATGGAGGCAAGTAAGATGCGCTTTTACCCTTGCCTCGCTTTCATCACAGTTGAGCGCTTCATCGCCCGGTAGATAATGACTTTGCCCGATGTAGTCGATCAGTTCCTGCACCAGTACCGACGGGAAACGTTCACTGTTATCCTGAATGGAGCGCCCGATATAGCTGATATAAAGTTTTTGTTGCGCGGAAATTAACGCTTCCAGGAACAGATAGCGGTCATCATCGCGACGGCTACGGTCGCCACGCTTCGGTTTCTGGCTCATCAGGTCAAAGCCCAATGGCACAAGCTGGCGTGGATAAACGCCGTCGTTCATTCCCAGCAGGCAAACCACTTTGAACGGAATTGAACGCATTGGCATCAGAGTACAAATGTTAACCGGTCCGGCGAGAAAACGCTGGCTGATACGTTCTTGATCCAGACGCTGTGCCAGTTCATCACGCAATAGTGACAGCGGCACCGCGTCGCCATACTGCGCACCTAAACCTTCGGCGATAATCGCCTGCCATTGTTGTTCGATCAGCGTCATCGCCGCTTCGGTTTCCGCATCCGGCAGGAAGAAGGCGTTGAGCATATCGCGACAAACCGGCAACCACTCTTCTAGCGGACGCTCCTGTGCCAGCCCGCGACGCCAGATGTTTAGCTGCATTAGCAGTGAAGCCAGATGCCCCACCAGTTCTGCAATTAAGCCGCTCGATTCATCATAAGGTAGAACCGATTGCCACTCGCCCTGCGCGCTCTCCATCGCGTAGCCCAGCAACATACGCGTCAGGCCAAATCGCCAGGTGTGTTGTCCGGTGGCGGGGAGTTCCAGCTCGCGAACGTTGTCGTCATCTATCCCCCAACGAATGCCGGATTCGTTGACCCACTGGCGTAAATAACGCAGCCCTTCTTCGGTGATGTCAAACCGCGCCGCCAGCACCGGTACATCCAGCAGCGCCAGCACATCCTCTGACACAAAGCGACTGTCAGGCAGTGATAACAGGCTGATAAACGCTTCCAGTACCGGATGTGACTGCCGCGCACGACGGTCGGAAATGGCGTAAGGCAGGTAACGATCCGCAGGTGCGCTACCAAACACTGCCTGAATAAACGGACTGTAGCTGTCGATATCAGCCACCATCACGATGATGTCGCGCGGAGTAAGTGTCGGGTCTTCCTCCAGCATCGCCAGCAAGCGATCGTGTAAAACTTCAACTTCACGCTGCGGGCTATGGCAAACGTGGAATGTGATACTGCTATCCAGTGGATCAAGCGGGCGTTTGTTATCGCTACGGGAAAACTCTTCGATGTTCACACCCGCAACGGCGCGGTTTTCCAGTTCCAGAATGTCAGACTGAATGTTATGCAGCAGGTTATCTGGCGTCACATCGACAAAAGCGTCCAGCTCCTGGCTGCTCTCCAGGTCAGAAAGGAGATAAATGTAGTCGCGCCCAAGCTTCCCCCATGAGGCCAGCAGCGGGTTGCCGACATCCTGTTCACCATCGCTGTTAAAGAGCTGTCCGGCATTTTCGCTATCGCGAAATAGCGGCAATTCGCGATCTTCAAAACTGTGTCGACGCTGACGAGTCAGCAGTTTCGCCAGATAAGCAGGATCTTTAATATCGCCCCAGTAATAACGGCAGGGGTTGGTAAACAGGAGATGGATTTCAATATGTTTACCCAGCGCCTGGAGCGCCTGGAGATAAACAGGCGGTAACGCGGAAATACCGCATATAAAGACGCGCGAAGGTAACCCCGGCGGGCAGGTCGTCGCGGACTCCAGCGTTTCGATAAAGCGCTGATAGAGATTCGCGCGGTGCCAGCGCGGTTGTCCGAGTTCATGGGTATATTCCACCAGCGCCTTCCACAACGAGGCTTGCCAGGCCTGTGCTTCTCCCAGCCCTTCAACCAAATGTCCTGTTTCCCACTGTGCCAGCCAGTCCGGACGATAGACCAAATACTGGTCAAACAGGTCCGCCGCTTTTGAGGAAAGCTGGAACAGTTTTCGCTTGTCGCTATCGTCAGTCAGATAATGCCGCAACAGGGTAAAGTCTTCGCGCTCCAGCAATTGCGGCAGCAGAGTCATCAGTTTCCAGCTCATGCTCTGTTTGTTAAAGGCGCTCTCTTTGGGGATTTCCGGTAACACCCGGACGAACATATCCCAGATAAAGCTCGCTGGCAGCGGAAAATCAATGTTTGCCGCAATACCAAACTTTTGCGACAGGGTCATTTGCAGCCACTGCGCCATACCGGTACTTTGCACCAGAATCATCTCTGGTTCGAAAGGATCGTCCAGCCGTTCGCGTTCGACAATAAACTCCATCAACGCTTCCAGCACGTCCAGACGATTGGAATGGTAGACCCTTAACATAGCGGCTCCTGACTACTGACGATTCGGGCAATGCAGGCGGGTCATCTCGCCTTCTCTGCCCCCGGGTGAAACTAGCGTAACGCTGATGCTGACACATCCCGCCTGCGATGTCTGCATTCGGTTGACCTGCCAGTTGGCAGGTGGCGAAATCGCGCGCAGTTGCGTTTGCTGCCAACCATGCCGCCAGAGCTGTTGGTACTGGTTTCTGCTGGCGAGACTGTTCATTAATGTTCGCTGGATACCCGATAACGCAGTGACAATCATCACCATCAGCACCATCGCAACCATTACCTCCGGCAGGCTAAAGCCTTGTTGATTCTTCAGGGAAGCTGACATAACGCCCCCTCTTTCAGCGGACAAAAATCGCTCCAGCCGCGTGGCGAAAAAACAATTTTTCCATCAATGACTTCGCCTGTTCGCCACAACGAAACGCCTTCATAACCGGCAATCAATAAGGCTTCATTATCTGCCAGTAAACGCAAACAAACCTGGGCATCGGTTCCAGCATACTGCGAGCACTGAACTGCTGGCTGCGTCTGCCAGGAGTGCATTTTTCCCCACGCCAGCGCCGACTGAACGATGGCCTGGCGGCGCAATGACTGACTTTCCATGCTCACGCGAGAGGCAAAACTGCGATCCTGTTGGCTCATTCCTTGTAATAGCAAGCTACCCAAAACCAGCAGCATCAGGACCAGAGCCAGTGACGAAACACCCTTTTCGCGGTTCACAGGTTGAATCCTGTCACGCTATAGCTGGCATCCACCACGGTTTGCGGTTCAGACTTACTGGCAGCACGCATATTAACCGTCAACACCGGCGAGAAGCCGCTGACATCCTGACGTACGACCTGAAAAGTGTCGATAATGATGGCATCCGGATTAGTGACTTTATCCCAGCCCTTACCTTCACAGGATGTCGCACCGCGTAGCGTTTCCAGCACATGCTCCTTCAGACGAAATCCAATCTGGTCGGACTCTTTTACCGTTTCGCGATCCCAGATACCGTTACTGTTCGCATCCCACTGCACAATGATACAGTCACCCTGTCCGACAATTTCCAGCCCTTCGCCGGTACAGCTGCCATGACAATAACCCGCCCTCTGGAGATGCTTCGCGACGGTAAATACCCGCAGCCAGATTTCATCTTCCAGCGCCAGCTTACGGGTGCTCGTTAAACTTTCACGCTGTAACGCAGGCAGAAAGCGTGCAGCCCCCAGCAACAATACGCTACTGATCGCCATAGCAATCAACACTTCCAGCAGAGAAAAACCTTGCTCTTTTACAGGCATCCTTCTGTTTCTCCTTGCTGACAAAGCCGGAGTCTTCCCCACGGCGAAACCACCAGCCACCACTCGCCCGTTGAGTTTTTGAAGCGAATATGCCCGGCCCATGCGGTATTGCGCAGGCCAAAGAAAGCAAGCGAAGGTGTCAGGTCGCTCATTTCGACTTCGGGCCAGCGTGGCACAAAGACCAATGGTGAACTGCCATGACAGGTATTCGCCCCAGCAGCGGAACTCACAAGGCACCATAACGTCCCCTCCCTGATAACGCTGATACTGTGGTCGCGGTTATGCCAGTTGGCATCTTCACGTAAATAGAGCAAATAGTCCCGCGCCTGGCTGGCGGTTTGCCATAGCCGTTGCGACTGCTGCCAGTATTGCCAGCCATAGAGTCCACTTGCACTTAGCATGACCAAAATCAGCATCGCGACCAGCGTTTCAATCAGCGTATAACCACGTTGTGTTTTCATGCCGGCAGTATGGTGCGAGGAGAAAAAAAGACGAGAGCCAGTTTCTATTTCTTCGGCGCATCTTCCGGACTATTTACGCCGTTGCAGGACGTTGCAAAATTTCGGGAAGGTGTCTCGAAGAATTCAACGGAGGGTAAAAAAAACCGACGCACACTGGCGTCGGCTCTGGCAGGATGTTTCGTAATTAGATAGCCACCGGCGCTTTAATGCCCGGATGCGGATCGTAGCCTTCAATCTCAAAGTCTTCGAAACGGTAGTCGAAGATGGATTCGGGTTTACGTTTGATAATCAACTTCGGCAGCGGACGCGGTTCGCGGCTTAATTGCAGATGAGTTTGATCCATATGGTTGCTGTACAGATGCGTGTCGCCACCGGTCCAGACAAAATCACCCACTTCCAGATCGCACTGCTGCGCCATCATATGCACCAATAACGCGTAGCTGGCAATGTTGAACGGCAGGCCGAGGAAGACGTCACAGGAGCGCTGATAAAGCTGGCAAGAGAGTTTGCCGTCTGCCACATAGAACTGGAAGAACGCATGGCACGGTGCCAGCGCCATTTTATCCAGTTCGCCTACGTTCCACGCTGAAACAATAATGCGGCGCGAATCCGGGTCGTTTTTCAGCTGGTTCAGTACCGTAGTGATCTGGTCAATATGACGACCATCCGGCGTTGGCCAGGCGCGCCACTGTTTACCATACACTGGCCCGAGGTCGCCGTTTTCATCGGCCCATTCGTCCCAGATGGTGACATTGTTTTCGTGTAGATAAGCAATGTTAGTGTCGCCCTGCAGAAACCACAGCAGTTCATGGATGATGGAACGCAGGTGGCAACGTTTAGTTGTCACCAGCGGGAATCCATCCTGCAGGTTAAAACGCATCTGATGACCAAAAATGGAAAGCGTTCCGGTTCCGGTACGGTCGTTTTTCTGTGTGCCTTCGTCGAGCACTTTTTGCATCAGTTCTAAATACTGTTTCATGGTTCCTCAGGAAACGTGTTGCTGTGGGCTGCGACGATATGCCCAGACCATCATGATCATACCCGCGACAATCATCGGGATGGAAAGAATTTGTCCCATGCTGATGTACTGCACCCAGGCACCAGTAAACTGCGCGTCGGGCTGGCGGAAAAACTCAACAATGATGCGAAACGCGCCGTAACCAATCAGGAACAAACCTGAGACAGCTCCCATTGGGCGCGGTTTACGAATATACAGGTTGAGGATAATAAACAGCACTACACCTTCCAGCAACAGCTCGTAAAGCTGTGATGGGTGGCGCGGCAGCACACCGTAAGTATCGAAAATGGATTGCCACTGCGGGTTGGTTTGCAGCAGCAAAATATCTTCTGTACGGGAGCCAGGGAACAGCATGGCAAACGGGAAGTTCGGGTCAACGCGGCCCCACAATTCACCGTTAATAAAGTTGCCCAGACGCCCGGCACCAAGACCAAACGGAATGAGTGGTGCGATAAAATCAGAGACCTGGAAGAAGGAACGTTTAGTACGGCGGGCGAAGATAATCATCACCACGATAACGCCAATCAGGCCGCCGTGGAAAGACATGCCGCCGTCCCAGACACGGAACAGATACAGCGGATCGGCCATAAACTGCGGGAAATTGTAGAACAGAACATAACCAATACGTCCCCCGAGGAAGACGCCGAGGAAGCCCGCATAGAGTAAGTTTTCAACTTCATTTTTGGTCCAGCCGCTGCCCGGACGATTCGCCCGTCGTGTTGCCAGCCACATTGCAAAAATGAAACCCACCAGATACATCAGGCCGTACCAGTGAAGCGCCACGGGTCCTATTGAGAAAATGACCGGATCAAACTCCGGAAAATGCAGATAGCTACTGGTCATCTGTCACCACAAGTTCTTGTTATTTCGCTGAAAGAGAACAGCGATTGAAATGCGCGCCGCAGGTTTCAGGCGCTCCAAAGGTGCGAATAATAGCACAAGGGGACCTGGCTGGTTGCCGGATACCGTTAAAAGATATGTATATGATCCGCGCTATAACCCTCCGCGAATCAGCCCGCCCATGCCGCGACGCTCCATAAAGGCTGCAACCTGATGGCGAACTTCGGTCGCCAGTTGCGCTTCCAGACTACGCTGCGCAAGATTTTCTGCTTCGGCATAATCAATGCGCCGCAGCAGGTATTTTACCCGCGCTACAGAACGTCCGTTCATAGACAGATGGCGATACCCAAGCCCAATGAGGATTGCCACGCACATGGGATCGCCCGCCATTTCACCGCACAAACGGAGATCGATTCCATGTATTTCCGCTTCCCGGGCGATCATCGCCAGAGCTCGTAACATTGCAGGATGAAGACTGTCATAAATGTTCGCCACCCGGGTATTGTTGCGATCAACGGCCAGAATGTATTGAGTCAGATCGTTGGTGCCAACAGAGATGAAATCGACCCGCTTTGCCAGATGCGGCAGCATAAATACCATTGACGGCACTTCCAGCATGATGCCGATACGTGGTTTGGGAATTTCGTAACCGATCATCTCCTCGACTTCACGTCCGGCACGTTCAATCAGGCGGCGTGCTTCATCAACTTCATCGAGGCTTGTGACCATCGGCAACAGAATATTCAGGTTGCCCGTAGCGGCATTAGCACGCAGCATCGCCCGCACCTGGATCAAGAAGATCTCCGGCTGATCGAGCGTAATGCGAATCCCACGCCAACCCAGGCATGGATTCTCTTCGCTGATCGGCATGTAAGGCAGCTGCTTATCTGCTCCGACATCCAGCGTACGCAAGGTGACGGGTTTATCATTGAACATTTGCAGCATCCCCTGATACTGCGCCACCTGTTCTTCTTCCGACGGGAAACCACTTTGCAGCATGAATGGGATTTCAGTGCGATAAAGACCGATGCCATCAATACGGCTGCCCAGTTTTTCTTCATGTTCCGGGCTTAAACCAGCATTGAGCATGACTTTTATACGCTCACCGCTTTTTAACTGCGCGGGTAAATTGACGTCATCTTCCGCCAGACGGCTAAGCTCAATCTCTTCACTAATTAGCCGCTGATATTCTTGCAGCAGTACCGGCTCCGGATCGACCAGCAATTCACCGCGATAGCCATCAACGATCAGCGTCCTACGATGCAGCACCGAAGGCTGAATATCCGCGCCCATCACGGTAGGGATCCCCAGCGCACGTACCATGATCGCAGCATGGGAGTTGGCTGCGCCATCTCGCACGACAACACCGACTAAGCGATCCTGGGGCAGCTCAGCAAGAGTTGTCGCTGACAGTTCATCTGCCACCAGAATGAAACGTTCCGGCCAGGCGTTCGGCCCTTGATTAGCGTCATCAAGATGAAACAGCAATCGCTGACCCAGCGCACGTAAATCGCCAGCCCGCTCTTTGAGATAGTTATCGCTTAGCGCGGCAAACTGTTCGGCAAATTTTTCAATGACCGTTTTTACCGCCCACTCTGCCACCGAGCCTTTATCAACCTCGGCAAACAATTCGCGACGCAGCCGGGTGTCCGAAAGCAGGTGCGAGTAAAGATCGAAAATAGCCGCCGTTTCTTTTTGTGCACCGGCGGCAAAGCGTTTGCTGTAGCGGCGAAACTCGTTTGCCGCTTCTTCCAGCGCCCCGGTCAGTCGTTCGCGTTCCAGAGCCGGATCCAGCGTTGATGCCTGATACACCTGTTCCATTAAAGGTAACGTGGCATCCTGCCAGCCTTCGGCAATCGCCACACCAGGTGCTGCCGGTAATGCGCGGATTCGCGTCTGGCGATATTGCCCAAACAGGGCAGTCAACTGCGACTGAGAAAGAATAGCTGCCATCTGGGTGGCAAGCGTCACCAGGAAGGATTCTTCACTTTCGTCATACTGGCGCAACTCTCGTTGCTGTACCACCAGTACACCAAGCAACTGGCGACGTTGAATAATTGGTACGCCTAAAAACGCGCGGAAACGTTCTTCTTTTACGGAGGGGATGTATTTGAAGCTGGGGTGCTTTTGCGCATCTGCAAGGTTTATCGGTTCCGCCAGCCTGCCAACCAGGCCGACGATCCCTTCATCAAACGCGAGCGTTACAGTGCGACCGCGTGGTTTTTTCAGCCCCCGGGTCGCCATCAGGTAGTAACAACGTCGATCATGATCGGCCAGGTAGACCGAACAGACCTCGGTATCCATCGCAAGACAGATGTCGGTAACCAGAATATTTAACGCCTCATTCAGGCGTGGTGCGCTGGCTACCTTTTCGACTATTTCGCGCAGGCGAGTGAGCATAATTGGCGTGACTTAACCTCTTTTACGTCGATAAGCAGATGCGTTTTGTGGTTTTGGCGTATTTTCCTGCAGTGACATCACCACACTCGCGAACTCTTTCATTACCCTACGGTAGACATCACGTTTAAATGACACCACCTGTCTGACCGGATACCAGTAACTTACCCATCGCCAGCCGTCAAACTCTGGTGTACTGCTGGTTTGCATATTGATTTCTGCATCGCCGCTTACCAGCTGCAAGAGAAACCATTTTTGTTTTTGGCCGATACAAACCGGCTTCGTGTCCCAACGCACCAAACGTTTCGGTAATTTGTAGCGCAACCAGTTACGCGTTGAAGCAAGGATTCGAACGTCTTTGCGGCTTAATCCTACTTCTTCAAACAATTCACGGTACATCGCCTGCTCTGCGGATTCTCCGGGGTTGATTCCGCCTTGCGGAAATTGCCAGGAGTGCTGACCAAATCGCCGGGCCCACATTACCTGCCCCTGGCGATTACAAATCACGATACCTACGTTTGGGCGGTAGCCATCGTCATCAATCACCGGACTACCTCAAAATAAAGCTTTATATACGAATGATTGTTTCATACTCCAGGAAGACGGTAAACCACTCTCTGCAGGGCATTACACACTAATAACAATTGAATAACTCACAGTTATGTGCAGAGTTATAAACAGAGGAAGGGGTGGATAGCCGTTTTTATTCACCTTTTCTGTGGATAGAGTTGTGAAGAACTACGGAATTACTACGGGAAAACCCGGAGCATTCTGAATAAGCCCGATATAGACATTTTAAAATATTCATTATCAGTCAATGCATTACATGTAATTTGAGTAATGAAAAAGAGTAATTCGTGACCCAGGTCACACCTCTCATTTACGGGTTGGCGAAAGATCAACCAATGCCGTATTTATCCACAGAATGTGCCACTAAGTTAAGCACTGAACCACTAAAAACTAGAGTTTCGTCGCACGTCAAGGCTGTAAATGGAAACAGTAGTGGAGGTTTTTCACAGTTATCCCAGCTTTCTGTGGATAACATGGTGTAAGATCCTGTTTATTTTCAGTGACCAGATTTGGAAAACCCGTTGCAGTGTTGCGCAACTCGATTACCGGCAACCTAAAAAGCAATATAAATCAGAGAATTGAACAACGCATGTGGAAAAAGTTACACTGCGAATATTCGGCACATAATTGCTGTTTGTTTTTTAACCAAGGTATCATGACATGTCCCAACCTCGCCCACTGCTCTCTCCTCCCGAAACTGAAGAACAGTTGTTAGCGCAAGCACAGCAACTTTCTGGTTATACATTGGGAGAACTGGCTGCACTTGCCGGGCTGGTTACGCCAGAGAATTTAAAACGCGATAAGGGCTGGATTGGCGTGTTACTGGAGATCTGGCTAGGTGCCAGCGCAGGGAGTAAACCTGAGCAAGATTTTGCTGCTCTGGGCGTGGAACTTAAAACTATCCCTGTGGATAGTCTTGGTCGTCCGCTGGAAACAACATTCGTTTGTGTTGCCCCGTTAACGGGCAATAGCGGGGTGACCTGGGAAACCAGCCACGTGCGCCACAAACTCAAACGCGTACTGTGGATACCGGTTGAAGGCGAGCGCAGCATCCCGCTGGCGCAGCGTCGCGTTGGATCACCGTTGCTGTGGAGCCCGAATGAAGAGGAAGACCGGCAGCTACGCGAAGACTGGGAAGAATTAATGGATATGATTGTTCTCGGTCAGGTTGAGCGGATTACCGCTCGTCACGGGGAGTATTTACAGATACGACCGAAAGCAGCGAATGCGAAAGCGCTTACCGAAGCCATTGGTGCCCGGGGCGAACGGATTCTGACACTGCCGCGCGGCTTTTATTTGAAAAAGAATTTCACCAGTGCGCTACTGGCCCGTCATTTTCTGATCCAGTAGCCATCGCTTTGACCTGCCGCTTTCCGGGCATATAATTACCGCTTCATTTTTTTGGCAGGGCTTTTTAGATGTTATTTGCATGGATAACCGATCCTAACGCCTGGCTTGCGCTCGGTACGCTGACGCTGCTGGAGATCGTTCTTGGGATCGACAATATTATTTTCCTTTCTCTGGTGGTGGCAAAGCTTCCCACAGCACAACGTGCTCATGCGCGCCGTCTGGGATTGGCGGGAGCCATGGTTATGCGTCTGGCGCTGCTGGCATCAATCGCCTGGGTTACGCGCCTGACGAATCCGCTTTTTACAATATTCAGTCAGGAAATTTCCGCCCGTGATTTGATTCTGCTTCTGGGTGGCTTGTTCCTTATCTGGAAAGCCAGCAAGGAAATCCACGAATCCATCGAAGGTGAAGAAGAAGGGCTGAAAACACGCGTTTCATCATTCCTCGGCGCTATCGTGCAGATTATGCTGCTGGATATTATCTTCAGCCTCGACTCGGTGATTACCGCTGTGGGTCTGTCAGATCACC